>Ga0307510_10011892_pt1 | contig 10322 bp, 11 predicted proteins | sample 12_EM_MG_FD_207224 | JGI IMG/M metagenome (GOLD analysis project Ga0307510, IMG submission 207224) | Populus trichocarpa ectomycorrhiza microbial communities from riparian zone in the Pacific Northwest, United States - 12_EM | ecosystem: Host-associated > Plants > Roots > Unclassified | place...
ATAGTTCTTGGTGCATTTATTGCTGGAGCACGGGACTTGTCATTTGACTTCTATGGCTATGCTGTTGTCTTCGCAGCCAATTTTACAACGGCTATATATCTGGCAACCATAAGCCGTATTGGTAGTGCTCACACTTGTTTTTCTTCTTGGAATTTCTCTTCATTAGCTTGACATCTCTCTTTGTATAGTGGCTAACATGTTCTTTTTCCCAGGGAAATCCAGTGGCCTAAATAGCTTTGGCCTTATGTGGTGCAATGGTAAGTGAAGATGTTTAAATTAATTTGTAATCTGTTGAATTTATTTTCATGTGCTCCAGACTTTTCTGTCCTTTACCTGAAATTGTACATTGTGTTGCTTTTCCTATTACAGGAATTATATGTGGACCGGTTTTGTTATTTTGGACATTTATCCGTGGCGATTTGGGGATGACAATGAATTTCCCATATCTGTTTTCCCTGGGTTTCTTGGTAATTCTTAAAGTCCCCTTTTCCCCTTGTTTTAACCAAGCATGGTAGCTTAGTCCACTGGCACTTTGTAAGTCTTAAATGTACATTTAGTGTAGCTGCCCTTATGCTATAACACCTAATTCTCTGTACAAATCTGTACTGAATTGGTTAGGATTTAATTGGAAAAAATCTACATTCTTAGGCACCAATGGTCATGTGTGTCTTTGCCCATGCCTGGTTCCAATTCATTACTAGTATTGATGGGGATGTTCTGACAACCCACTGCAATTCAGTTCTTACATTTTATTTGGGTGTTAATGAAGTTTAAAATTCTCCCTCTTATGTACTGGTGTTGCAAGCACTATGGTATCTTGTCTTTCTACCAGCATGAATCACTTGACGCATAAAGCTGTTTTAATTCTGTCATTTTCTTGTTTTAGTGCACTTATTTGTGTAGAGGGTTTTGACAAAAGTGGTGATAACTCTGCTTCTCTCTTGAGCAGGCTGTATTGCTTCTTTCATGTATCCTGGCTTTCTTCTTGAATTACAGTATCTTCCTGAACACAACTCTCAATTCAGCACTCACACAAACAATTTGTGGTAACCTTAAGGTTAGTTAACTAATCACTCTTTAATGTCTTGCTACTGTAATGCATGGAATTGGGCAACTTGTTGATGATAAGAGTTGTACCTTTCTTGGGAATGATATTCTAGTGCGTGTCCGAGTCATCTTTGTCAATCTCTGGTAATGGAGGCATGGCACTCTTAAATCTGAAACGAATTACATAAATTATTCAACTTGTCTGACCAACAGACTTCTTTTACTATTGTCTGATTTTGAATACCAAGCTGCATTAACTATAAATTTTAGGATCATCATATCGAATAAGGACCTAGCCAATGGTGTTAGTCACCCAGCTTCCCAGATTTACACAATACATTTATCTTAAACTTACAAGTGGATGCTTGTGTGTGTGAGAGAGTGTAGCCATGGCTGGACCTGTTTGTATTGCAGTAAACAAAACAAAAAAAGGGGGGGGGGGTATGTTTGCCTCTGTCAGGATCATTGCAGATGCTGTGAAATCAGGTTAGAAGTGAATAAATTAAAGAACAAGTTTTTAATCTTGATGGGAGTTGAAAATCTGGCCATGTTTGGTACATTTTCGAGTTTTGAAAAAGTGTCTCTGGTCATTTATATTTGTGTATTATAAATGTGGAAAAATGAAGGGGTTTTCAGCTACTCTTAACATCATTGCAGATTTTGCATGAATTTTTGAGGAGGTTGGAATTTTTCAAATATTATCCGTGGTTGCAAATTTTGCTATGAAATGGCGATAATTTGACATATTTGGGATAATTTGACATATTTGGGGTTAAAGAAGTGGCAATTCTAGATGATGAACATCAACTATTATCTTCATTAGTTATTGGTAAAATTCCCAAGTTAATTCAGCACATCTAGTGATCCATGGCTATACTGAATATTCCATCCTTGCCACAGACATTATGGATACTTTTATCAGATCTTTTGGTATCATGTTGATGTAGGATCTTTTTACCATTGCACTTGGCTGGACTATTTTTGGTGGGCTTCCTTTTGATTTTGTGAGTAAAAACCTTCTTATATCTGTTCTCTACACGCACTACTAATATCTCTTCTGCATTTGTGATTTCACTCTCTGATTGAATATTATTTTGCTTCCTTACAGTTCAATGTCATTGGGCAATGCCTTGGTTTTGCTGGCTCCGGTTTGTATGCCTACTATAAGCTCATAGGGAGGTAAATGCACAAACTATAGAGACCCTTGCTTCACAGGATGTTCCCGCCTGCTATAGGTTCTTGGAAGAGACCTAACTATGTCGAGGAGGTTTTTGTTCGATAGAAGGTCACTGATTCAAAAAGCATATTCTGGGAACCACCAGGCCCCGACTCCAAAACTGACTACCATTTTTAGAGCTTTTATTTATGTTTTCTCGGCAACATTGCAAGTGTCTCGGTGTATCAGCCGGACCTCTGATGATGTTGAAATATGCTTATGATACTATCCTAACTAGCCATTTTTCCTTGTAAAAGACTTGCATGTTCCAGTGACTTCAACCTGTCGAAGTCCGTGTATATGATTGCAATTTGTAATGGAGCTTGACTTCAGAGTTCATAGAACGCCTTATGCTTGAGAGAATTCTGTTATTTACGTTTGCAGTTTTGCTATTCACCGGAGCAGCATTGGAGCAAAAATTAGGAAAGCACTTTCAAGGGACAAGGAATAAGACCAGTACTTGTAAACTTCTGCTCTATTTCTTTTTCTCATGGAAGAAAACCAGTAATGAGAGAAATCTTGGATTAACTTTTTTATTAAAACCAATTTGTTTTTTTTTATATTCTTGTATTGAGCTAGCTAGATGATCTGATTCAGATTTTATCAAGTCAATTCACGCCTTAGAATTTTCAAGTTAACTCGTCGGGTTGACAACTTTGTCTTCGAGTATTAAGGTTTTCCTTTTATTGAAGATTTGTTTCGTTGTCATGTACATATTTTTATAAATATTTATCTTTAACCTTCAGGGTGGGAGACTTCATCTTCTGCACAACACAGCTCCCCTGTAGCTCGTCTACAGCCACCACTTTTCGACGCCCTCATCGGTTAACATAACCATCAGAGGTTCCTTGCCTGCTGCAAAGGGACTTCTTTGTTTCATGTAAAGGGTCTTCTTCGTTCTCAAGGTTACACATCTTCCTCGTTTTTTGGTATCACATCTCCGAACACATGCTAAATAATTCTTAATTTCTATTAATAATATTTCTAATAAACAAATCCATTAATAATAAATAATTACTTATTTTCTCTCTTTAATTTGTTATTAACATTTAAACCTCTATTTTATTAACACACTAAACATTATTTTTTATTCGACAATAAAATTATTCTCATGCGAATATAGATTAATTTATTTTCCTCAAGGGTTCACCTTTACTCTTTTAAATATCCTTCTTAGGTAATAATTAATCCTTATGAATATAGATTAATTTCCTTTCCTTGGGGCTCACCTTTACTCTTTTAAAAATATTTCTTAAGTAATAATTAATCCTTATGAATAGAGATTAATTTCTTTTCCTTAAGGGATCATCTTTACTTTTTTAAAAATCTTTCTCAGGTAATAATTAATCCTTATGAACATATATTATTTTCCTTTCTTTAAGGGCTCACCTTTACTCTTTTAAAAATATTTTTTAGGTAATAATTAATTCTTATAGAATAGATTAATTTCCTTTCCTTGAGGGCTCACATTTACTCTTTTAAAAATATTTCTTGGGTAATAATTAATCCTTAGGAATGAAATATCAAACCAAGTTAATTAATAAAACCTCATTGGCTTTTGCATGGAGATTTTCTATAATTTCGAAATTATCAAGCTAATAATAATAGTAATAATAATAGTAATCTCTATTTTGTTGCATGAGCTGAGCTGGTGCCCAAAGAAACCGTTATTCTTTAAAAAAAAAACCCAACTGTCACCCTTGACCCTCTTTCCCTCCCCTCCTAAAACAAGCAATTCCATATTCCAGAATCTCCCAAAAGCGAAACCCTAACTCTCTCTCCACATTTTCACTCCACAATGCGTGTCTCTTTCACCTAAGAATCTTCTCAAAATCAATACATAAATGGAGGAGGAAGAGGAGAAGGAGGAGGAGAGGTCTCTGATTCAGCTGGCTGATTTCAGAATCGACGGTTCTTATTCACCTCCAACTTCTTCTTCTTCTTCTTCTTCTGGTCGACACCTTCACCGCCGGTCTACTTCATTACCGTCCTTAATGACTCTCGATGGCCGACGTTCAAGTTTCGGGAACGTCACAAAGGCTCTTTTTTATTCTTATAATAAACTTCCTGAAGAACCTCTCAGACTCTCTGTTCTCAAATTAGACGCCTCCTCCTTCGGTTCGTACCTTATGTTTCTTTTCTTTTTTTTGTTGTTTTTTGTTCTGTTCTGTTTGGTTGCTGAGAAAATGCAGGAAAATGAGAATTTTTTTTAAGAAATTGGGGTTAATTTGTGTGTTTACAGAGATTGAAGTAATGAAGTCAGCTACAGTTGAAGAACTAAGGCAAGCGGTTGAGGCTGCGTTTAGTTACATGCCGCAGGAAGGGCCGGGAAAGATCTCATGGTAAAATTCAATTAAATTAACACGAAAATTACAAATGCAATTCGTGTTTGTTGATGCTTTGGATTTTGAGTTGTGTTTTGTTGAGATATATTATTAATGAGGGGAGAAGTGAATTGTGATTTGGAAATCGTGTAGTTTGTGTTGGTTTGCTAGATGTGGAAGAGAATGTTAGGGTTTGGGGTTATTGATATATGATGCTTTGTTGTGTGAATTTTTGGTTTTGTGTAGGCCACATTTGTGGGGGCATTTTTGCTTGTGTTATGGTGATCAGAAGTTGCTTATGGAGACAGATTATATTAAGAACTATGGCATCAAGGATGGTGATCAGGTACGTGGCACGTTTTTCTTTTGTGGGTTTAGAAGATATTTTGGTTATTTCCTATGCTGCTGTAGGTTTTTTTTTTAATTTGTTTGTTGGATGGATGATCGCTGCATTGTAGATGAGAACAGCTGCATTCATGGGTTTAGTGCGTGCATGATGCATATATAAAGATAGGTGTAGATGTAATGGATTTTGGTGATTCTGGTCTTTATAAACTGAGATGAGAATGGCTAAGTTCCTGGAGTATCTGGTCTTGGTACTGTCGGGAGTTAGTATTGCTTTGCTTGTTTACTAGAGCTCTAACTGATGTCTATGAAATCTCGAAAAATCAAATTCAGTAAATGATATTGGGTGTCCCTGGAGTTGTTTGTTGATAAAGGCTATTAGTTTCCAGTTTTGTTACTAGTCTAAGGAACTGCAAAGAGTTTATGCTGGAATTACTTGATGCTCACAGTTTCTTGTTTGGTATTTGCAGCTTCAATTTATCCGGCATGTCTCAGGCAACTACAGTTTGAAAAAGAAGCGTTCATTGAAAAAGATTGCTGGGTCAGAATCACCAAAAATGTAAGGATCTGCGCCTGACCATATCTTTCTTTGATTTCTTTAGATATTATCATTGTGTCAAGTATATTGTTTCAGTTTACTTACTAGCTTTCAGTCACAGATAAACATGCTTGCTTGCCAACATAGACAAGTTTGTCATTTCTTAAGCTATGTTGAACTACTTAGTCTCTCCATTTTACCTTTGCAATTTTGCATAAACAAACACGTTTTATGCTATAGTGCAACTATAAGAAAAAAATAGGCTCCGCGGAAATTGTTGTGTACTTAAGATATGGCAATTCAATTATGAGATGCTTTGGGTAGGCATGATTTTCAGCTATTTCTGAAATCGACACATGCTTTAGGCTACCTTGAAACTAAAAACAAATTAGATTGCAGAAACCGGAGTGTATTTAAGATATGGCAATTCAATTTCTGAAATGCTTTGGTAAGCATAATTAATAATTTCCTTTGACATGTACGGCTTAGTGAGATTGAATGAACTCGTGGACAATCTATGAGAAAGAGATAAGAAGGGTTTCGGTCTTCGGAACCTCTTGAAGCCCTTTAAAACATTATTATAGTTGCAACTTTGATGTTACCACTCGTCATTTGTAAATGTCTATTAAAAGGTTCCAGTCCACTTGCATCTGGCATGGGTTGCTTTAAAAAGTGTTAATTCTCTAGTGACTTCAGGAATCTGTCTTTGTTTATCAATTCATCTATCGGAACCATATATGACATTACTGGGAATGTGCATGTGCGCAGCTCACTGTCACCATCAAATCGCTCTGAAGAGAAAGAACAGAATTACGAAGACAAAGGTTATGATGACTTAGAGAATGGGGAGTGCCAGCATTTTCAAGATAAAAATGACGGCATTATTACACAAGACGAGGCCAGATGGAGTTGTTTCTTCAGACGGTGGTTCATGTACTCCAGGCTGTCAACCATGGATAGGACAATTGGCTGGAAGACTTCTCCATCTAGATCTGCCTGTGGTTTCTTGGGCAGTTTTAGAAGGATACTGCAGTTTTACGGTAACAATAGTTATTCCCGAAAAGGTACACTTAGAGAGGATTAGTGATCGGCTGAAGTGCATCACAAATGCGGCTTCTTTCTGTTATTGAACCTTTACCTCGAGCCTACAGAGACATGCCGTGATAGCCTTAAATGTAAGCTGCCCCTAGTCTCTTAACATGCTGCGGAAACCATGTTTTTGTACAAGTGTTGCTTACAAATCTGAATTGCTCAATGATTTCGGTTTACTCCACTAGCCATGATTATCCAATGCCCGATGGACAGTGGACAAATACATGCACTGATACAGGTAGTGGCACACTACACCATTCTCCGTTTCTTTTCCCAAATCTACTGCAATGCAATGGATGAGTTTATGAATTCAAAATTACTTATAAAATTATGTCCTTTCCTCGATTTTCCTGCCACTGTATATTCTCTCTTCCCACAGCGTAATTGAGTTTAAGGCTCTAATTTGACCCCTCCGGGAGTCCGAGTCTGAATTTTAAGTTGAATATTTTGATGAGAGAAATAGAAAACGTAAAAGCACCGATAACTTTCTACTGTAAGTATTTCCGCAAAGTTATTAAACATGGGCAAGGTTGGAATCACTGATTGCATGTATTAACCCGTTTCGTTTCAGTTTTTTTTTTTTTTTTAAAAAAAGTTAAAAGACAATGTTATTTTAGAAATAAAAAATTTAAAGTTAAACTTGCTTTTAACCGGGTTATTATAATTTTGACCAGGTTAATTTTCACAATTTTTTTAAAAAATTCAACGTAGCCAATTCCTGAATTGTATTGTTGGCCAGGCCAAGTCAGACAAGTATTTTTGATACCGTGATAAAAAACGCTATTCATTAAAAGTTTGAATTTTTTATTTAAAAATATATTTTTTATATTTTTATTTTTTTAAATATATTAATATTAAAAATAATTTGTTTAAAATATATTATCTTAATATATTTTTAAACAAAAAAATATTTTAAAAAATAGAAATCAGATAAAGCCATGCCAACATCCGATCATCATCAATAAAATATTACAAGGGATGTTATGACACTCGGTCGATTAATCAAAGGCCCAAAGAATGACCGGTAGGGTGGTAAACGGTTTCTTTTTTCTAACCTTGAGTCCCAGCGGTCAGATAGGCAGGGCTGCCTCTATGAATCCCGGGCGGGTCGGATCAATGGACCAGGGTCAAGAACACACAAATCACACGTGCATAGCAATCCCTCTCCTCTCCACTCCACTCCACTCCTTCCTCTTGCCCATTTCAAACCTCAGCAATTTGTGTGGCAAAGAAAGAGATAACCCCCTTCCAAAAATCCCCTCCCCATTTCCACACAAAATCTACCATTCCCACCACCATCAGTCATCACCTCTCACACCCCGAAGGACACCACAACTCTAAATTTTGCATCTTTAGTCATCAGCCATGGCCAACATGATCATGGCCTCTTCCAAACCTCTCATCACCCTCTCCTCCTCTTCCCTCCCCACCAACAACAAACCCAAACTCCAAATCCCACAACTTTCCTTCCCTAAAATCCTCAAGATCACCAAACCCCAACTCCTATCTCTCTCCACCTCCACCCTCAAATCCCTCTCTCTCATTGCTGCCACTTCCTTAACCTTCGCACCACCTTCTTTGGCTGAAGAAATAGAAAAGGCTGCACTCTTTGACTTCAACTTAACACTTCCTATAATCATGGTTGAGTTCTTGGTCCTCATGGTTGCTTTGGACAAAATCTGGTTCACCCCACTTGGTAATTTCATGGATGAGAGAGATTCGGCCATAAAAGAGAAGCTGAGCAGTGTTAAAGATACATCTGAAGAAGTTAAGCAACTTGAAGAACAGGCTGCTGCTGTTATGAGAGCAGCTAGGGCTGAGATATCGGCTGCATTGAATAAAATGAAGAAGGAAACACAGGGTGAAGTGGAGCAGAAGTTGGCTGAAGGAAGGAAGAAAATTGAGGCTGACTTGCAAGAAGCACTGGCTAAATTGGAGACTCAGAAAGAGGAGACTATGAAAGCACTTGATTCACAAATTGCTGCTCTCAGTGATGGGATTGTTAAGAAGGTGCTTCCTGTTCAATGAAGTTATACTTTATGGTTTAGTATGTGCTTATATTTTGTGAGATTGGAAATGAATTCCGTTTATTAATGTATATGTTCTTGGAATTACACTGATGGTATGCAATGAAAGGAGTGAATTGTAAAAACTTTTTCTTTCTTTCCTTCTTGTTGCTTAGTTTCCGTTGCTCTTTCCCCCTCCTTGTTTTATGGAAATACCGAGTTAAGTTGCTTTGTGAGCTAGAATTGTTTGTGAAATAGCAGTATAAACTTGTGTTCAGATATTAGGATGGAGTTTAGGGAGATCTTTAACTAGTGGTTCCTGCCTTGAGTGGAAGACTGCACTTGAGAATCTCTAGGGAGAGGAGAGTCCTGTGTTTTATCATAGAAAGATCTCTCAGCCTTTTGGATTGCTATGAAAGATGGGGCTGGTATGGTCACCAAGGTAAGGTCTAGGGCTGTTCCCGACCGTTCTTTCGAGTGAACGGTAAGGCTAATGGTACTACTAGTCAACTACACTAGCGGACTATTTATGTGCTGACTGAACTTGCTTCGTAGTGTCTCAAAAGCTAAAAGCATAGGTGCGCTATCATTCAGAAAAGGACGCAAGTGTGTTTCGGAGATTAGGATAGAGTTTTGAGTGCTCTTTTCCCACCTTTGTGACCATCCTGTTTTGGTCAGTTTGCCTCTAAAACGGATGCTTGTGGTTTTCTTTTGTGTGTGCCTTATTTCAATATGTGAACTGGCATTGCTAAACTTGAGAAGGTTATTACAACTTTAGTTTGTAGGAATTGGAGGGGAGAGGTAAATAAAGATGACGTTGGTTGAAGTCATCACACAAATTTGAGTTTGATTAGCAACATTATTAATGAAGAACGTAGACAATGAAAATTAGGCTAACTTGCTGGATCTTCTAATACTTTGTTTCTTAGGTTTTGTTGTTTACCATGTTTAAATGAAAATTTGTAGCAAGCTGGCAGTATAAAGTTGCCTTATAAGAGTATCTGACAGCCTCTTCTGATCATTCGAATCTGTTCTGGCACCTTCACTGCCTTGGCCTCTAAAGATGATGTGATGGTGCCTGTGATCTTGTTTTGTGGTTTTATGGATGTTAATTTTATTTGGTTATATGCTGATTGCCAATGGTGAGACTTGAGCAAAGCATAAAAGGTAATTTGGAAATGTTGATCTTTGGTTAGGTGTCACCAGACATCTAAGAGGGTGGTGAATTTGTGAATGATATCTGCACTCATTTCTTTCAGCTGAAATCTCTAGTGAGAGTTCCACACCCCAGTCCTTTTCTAGTAACCAGTAGAAAAATAATGGGATTTGAAATCAACTCAGTTTCTTTGATCTGAAACTGGAGTATTTGTAAGGCAACAAATTCGACAGATGACCCTCGAGCTTTCTACCTAATGAAGAAACCATTGTGCAATTGAATAACAAATAGAAGCAGAAATCTAATACTGAGGGTGCGCAATTTCATTTGTAAGTGATTAGTAGTAGCTTCTAAATTGTAGATATATTTGAAATTTATTGGTGATGTGCTTTCTTATCCATAGATCATTTGCTTCAGTGACACTTCGATTATTAAAACCAAAGAGATATTTCATAATACGAATGTCTTTATAAATCTTATCAAGTTAATTTTAAGAATCAGAAGAGAAAGAGAGAATTATTTTCTTTCAAAGTAAAAAACTTACATCTTCTAATGAGTTATGCTCCAGTTATTTCTTCTAGTAATTCTTTTAAATATT
>Ga0307510_10011893_pt1 | contig 10322 bp, 9 predicted proteins | sample 12_EM_MG_FD_207224 | JGI IMG/M metagenome (GOLD analysis project Ga0307510, IMG submission 207224) | Populus trichocarpa ectomycorrhiza microbial communities from riparian zone in the Pacific Northwest, United States - 12_EM | ecosystem: Host-associated > Plants > Roots > Unclassified | place...
CGTCCGCATGGCCGTTGAGGGCGCGGCCGACCACGTTGTAGACCAACGGCAGCCAGCCCGCGACCAGTTCGTCCAGCGCCCGCCGGTCACCGGCCTGCGCCGCCGCGATGGTGGAGTGCCACTGCCGCCCGTCCACGTCGCCCCTCGCCCTCCCCGGCATCACCCGATACCGCCCGATGTCACTTGCTGTACAGCAGCGTCCCGAAGCCGAGCTGGTCGAAACCACCACTGTTCGGGCCGTAGTCGCCGCCACCGCCCTCCGCACGCACCTTCTCAGCCATGAGGGTGATGAACGGGGTGGAGAGGCGCCGCCGGCGGGCATAGTGGTTGTACAGAATCTCCCAAACCGGACGAACGGTGCCACGGGCTATGTCGGAGATCACAGGCTGTTCCATGTACTTGCCCGCGCCCTGGCCGCTGCGCCAGGCGTACGTCGTGAAGGGCACGGCCCCGCCGAGGTTGTACTTGGCGACGTACTCGGCGGCCATCATGAACCGGTTGTCGAGGTAGCCGTAGAGGTCGACGTCCTGGTTCCAGGCCATCTCGCAGATCGCGCCCAGCAGGCCCATGCCCATCATCGTGTGGCCCTGGTCTCGGCCGCTCTCCTGCCACTGGGCGAGGTCCTGGCCGGCGTAGACGAAGGGGATGGCGTTCTTGAACGAGCCGTTGCCCGCACCGGACTTCATGTAGGTGACCCCGCGCTCGAAGGTGGCGCGGTCGTCGCAGAGGATGCCGGTCGCCATGAGGGAGGCGACGTTGCACAGGTCCCAGTTCGCCCAGTAGTTGGAGATGTTGGCGGTGTTGTGGTTGGTGAGGAAGTCGATGTTCATCGGCTTGAACACCGTGAGCATCATCTTCTTGAAGCGGGCGAACTCGAAGTCCGGGTGGTCGCGGACGAGTTCGGCGGCGTTCGCGAACTGGTAGCCGTAGATGCCGGAGGCCAGGAAGCGGTCGGAGTTGCCGCTGACCGTGGTGAGGGTGGCCGACCAGGCGTTGAGGATGGCGACGGCCGTGTCGCCGTTGGCCTTCGTGCCGCCGATCTGCCAGCGCAGGGCGTTCTGGTAGGCGGCGTGGATGTCGTTGTACAGGGTGACGTAGTTCTGGCCGGTGCCGCCGCGTACGACAGTGGCCTGCGGGCGGGGCTGCCACGTGCTCGCGGAGTGCCGGTTGTCGGTGAGCCGCGTCCAGCCCTTCAGCCAGGGGTCCTTGCGGGCGGCGACGCGGACCTTGGCGCGGTGCAGGTCGCCGGCGTTGTGCAGCATGCCCGGGTGGACGAGTGCCTCCGGCCTGGCGGTGGGGGTGCCGATGGCGGTGGCGGTACCGGTCTGCGCGGCGTTGGCCCCACCTCCCGAGAACGCGGCGATTCCGCCGCCGACGACTCCCGCCGCCGCGACTCCGCCGCCGAGGGTGAAGAGGCCCCGGCGGGTGAGGCGGTGCTTGTTGGTGGGCTTGCGTGCGCTGGTGGCCATGTGGGTGGCTCCGGTGCGTGAGGAGACTGGGGACGCAGAGGGAGACGGAGTGAAGGCTTCCGCGATAACAGTTTTTCCGGCGTCGACTTCAACTGCTGGTTCGCCGTGCCGAGTTGAATCGATCCCGTAGGGGGCAACCCCGGCAAACTCCTTGTGCGGTACGGCAGTTGCTCGGGGTATTACCAGGGGTGGGCGCCCTCCTCGCCGACGATCCGCCTACGGCCGTGGCGGACGAGGCTGATCACCGACAGCCACCGGAGATCCCAGGAGCAGCCGATGCGCCCCCGCCGTCGCACCACCGTCCTCACCGCCTCCCTCGTACTCGCCCTCGCGGCGGGGCCGTTGGCAGCCCCCGCCTGGGCCGCGTCCTCGTCCCCCTCGGCCACCGCACGGGAGACGACCGGACCGGACGCCGACTCACTGCGCGCGGCACTCGCCGGGCTCCCGGACTCCGACGCGACGGCGGCTCTCGTACGGGTGGGAGGCACCGACGGGACCTGGCGCGGCAGCGCGGGCGTGCACGATCTGGAGAGCGGTACCGCCGCCGACCCCGACGCGCGCTTCCGGGCCGGTTCGACGACGAAGGTCGTGACGGCGGCGACCGTGCTGCGGCTCGCGGCGCAGGGGAAGGTCGACCTGGATACACCGGTCCAGCGCTACCTGCCCGGACTGCTCACGAAGGCCTTCGAGCCCATCTCCGTACGGCAGTTGCTGAACCACACGAGCGGCATCCAGGCCGGTGCCGGCTTCGGGGACGCTTTCGAGGACCAGTACGCGCACCGCTTCGACACCCTCACACCCCGGCAGGTCGTGGCGTCGGCGGTGGCGAAGGGCCCGGAGTTCCGGCCGGGTGAGCGGCAGGACTACCTCAACATCAACTACACGATCCTCGGCCTGCTGATCGAGAAGGTGACGGGCCACTCGTACGCCTCGGAGGCCACCCGGCTCGTCCTGCGCCCGGCTGGCATGCACGACACGTACTTCCCCGGCACGAACCCGCGCATCCTCGGCCCGCACAACCACGGCTACCAGACGGTCCAACAGCCCGACGGCACAACGAAGTTCGTCGACGTCACGGACTGGAACCAGGCGGACCGGTGGGCGGCCGGCGACATGATCTCGACGACCGCCGATCTGGAGCGGCTGATCACGGCACTGTTCCGGGGCCGGATCGTGCCGCGTCCGCAGTTGAAGGAGATGTTCACGGTCCCGGCCGGCATCAAGGGCGCCAGCTACAGCGCGGGACTCCAGCGATTCGAGTACGACGGCAAGGTCTACTGGCTCAAGTCCGGTGCCCGGTACGGCTACAGCGCGGTCGTCCTCGCCACCCGCGACCTGTCCCGCACCCTCGTCTACTCGGTCAACTCGACGGACGCGAAGGGCGAGTCGATGAACGCGGTCGCGGAACGGATCGCGCTGGCGGCGCTCAAGTAGCCAGGGCGGGGGCGGGAGTTGCCGCGAGTGTCACGGCCTCCAGGCGCTTGATCCTCTTCCGTACGACGTACAGCGGGACGATCCCGATGACGCCGAAGGACATGTCGATCACCGTCCACCAGAAGGGAATTCCGCGGATCGGCCCGCAGATCAGGGCGAGCGGGACGATCCCGGCGCAGGCGATCATCCCGAACTCGACGACCCAGATGTTGCGGACCGGGTCGCGGTAGGGGCCGTAGAAGGCGACCGCGATGACGAGGTGGGCGAAGGCCAGCCAGTCCGTGCCGTAGAGGAGGAAGGGGTAGTCGGTGTCGGCGGTGTCGAGTCCCTGGCGCACCCGCACGATCCAGTCCATCAGGGTGGGCAGGTAGTGCGGTACGGACAGGGACCTCAACACGTCCTCGGTCCAGCGGAGTTCGTGGACCAGCGGGAAGGCGGTGGCGCCGCTGAGCACCAGACAGACGACGAACAGGACCAGCCAGGCTCGGATGCCCTTCAGGAGGGCGGCTCTGTCGTTCATGGCGGCAGCTTACGCCGAGAATTGAACACGTTCAAAACGGTTTTGGAAAGCCGTCTCCGCCGCGTCACCACGCGTCCCAGTGCAGTACCTCCTCGCGCGGGACACGGCGGGCCGGGCGGAAATCCGTGCCGAGGGTGTACGCGACGGGGATGAAGGCCGCCTGCATCACGTCGTCGTAGGGGATGCCGAGGAGGCGGGCCGCGTCCTTCTCGTGGACGAGGTTGCCCGTGGTCCAGCAGCTGCCGAGGCCCCGGGCGCGGGCGGCGAGCATGAAGCTCCAGACGGCCGGGAGGATGGATCCCCAGGTGCCCGCCTGCCGGAGCACGGGTGCGTCGTCGGTGCGGCCCTCCACGCACGGGACGACGATCGCCGGGACCTCGTGGATGTGTTCGTAGAGGTGGGCGGCGCCGGAGTACACCCGCTCCATGTGCGCGACGTCGGCCCGGCGGACGTCGCGCTCCGGGACGGGGTCGGAGACACCCTGCGTACTCACCCCGGCGCGCCACACCTCGGCGAGGGCGGCCCGCCGCCGCGGGTCGGTGACGATGACGAAGTGCCAGCGCTGGCGGTTGCGTCCGGTCGGTGCCTGGACCGCCAAGTCGACGCATTCCTCAAGGAGTCGACGGGGTACGGGTCGGGTGAGATCGAGACGGTGACGGACGGCCCGGGTGGTGGACAGAAGCTCGTCGGAAGAGAGGTCGAGAGTCATGCGTTGACCTTCGCGGGACGTGCCGGGCGGCGACAACGTCCGGCTTTCACTGGATGAAAACGTGGGGTGCGCAGTGGCCGAGAGCGTGGCGGGGCGGGTCTTCTCGGTGCTGGACGCCTTCGTCGGCGCGCCGGACACCCTGCGGCTGACGGACATCGCACGGCGGACGGGGCTGCCGGTGCCCACCGCGCTGCGGATGGTGCGGGAGCTGGTGGCGTGGGGCGGGCTGGAGCGGGCGGGCGACGGCTCCTATCGCCTGGGCACCCGGATCCGGGCGCTCGGTGCGGCGGCGCCCTGTCCTCGTGGGCTGCTGGACGCGGCGCTGCCCGCGCTCCGTGTCCTGTCCGCGCGTACGGGAGGGCACGCGGACGTCGCCGTTCCGGCGGAGGGTACGGCGTTGTGCCTGGTCAGCGGTGAACGGCTCCCGCTGTACGCGACGGCCGCGGGCAAGGTGCTGCTGGCCCACGGACACGGCCCGCCGGCCACCGTCGAACGCCACACCCCGCACACGATCACCGCGCCGGGCGTCCTCGGCGCCCAGCTGGCCCGTGTCCGCGCGACGGGACTCGCCGCCGCGCACGAGGAGTACCGGCTGGGCGAACTGTCCCTGGCGGCACCGGTGTTGAGGGGCGGCGTCACGGTGGCGGCCGTGTCGGTCACGGCGGCCACGAGTACGCCGTACGACCGACTGGGTGCCGCCGTGCGGGAGACGGCCGCCGCTGTCGGCCGCGTGCTGGACAAGCCGTAGCGGCGAAGCCTCTCCCGCTCCTCTGCTCCTTTACTCCTCCGCTCCTACCAGGCGTCCTGCGTCAGGAAGAACCTCCTCCAGAAGTCGGTCTTCGTGCTGCTCGCGACCGGGATCGGGCCGAAGTGGTCGCCGGCCTCCATGACGGTGGGCGACTTCGGGTCGTAGGCGGGCCAGGCCGGGAGGCCGGGGCCGTTGGGGTTGCCGGTGGCGGCGTAGTTCGCCCAGTAGGACGACATGGTGTCGCCGATCGCGCGGTCCTCGTCGGTCCAGTACGGGGTCGGGTTGTCGAAGACGTAGGCGATCTCGGAGCCGTGATAGGCGCCCCGGATGTCGTGGTCGGGGCCGGGCGGGCGGTGGGTCCAGAAGTACGTGTAGACCGGTTGGCGGGTGTGCCGGGTCCACTTCGTGCCCCACAGGTACGCGGACACACGGGAGTTGTCGCGGATCGCGTCGTTGCTGGCGAGAGCCGCCTCGTCGTCGGTCGTCGCGGGGTACAGCGTCAGGAACTCGTCGGCCATCGTCCCGAACTTCTGCCGGGCCGCGCTCACATAGTCCGCGAGCGTGACATGGACCGGTGGCGCGCCCGGCCTGTTCGGGTAGCCGGCCTCGCGCCAGTAGTCGAAGGCGGTCTCCGGTACGGCGCCGCTCTCGTCCAGGTTGTTGCCGGCCAGGAAGAAGACGTCGTGCTGCGCGCCGGTGGCGTACGTCGTGCTGTAGTCGGCCGGGATCACCCAGCCGTCCACGACGGGCCGGAACAGCGGCGGTTTCGCGATGCTCCCGGTGTCAACTGCCGTGTCCGAGAGGCTCGCCGCGTCCGTCAGGTCCTGCCAGGGCAGGGCGCGCAGCGCCTTCAGCGAGTCGGCGCCCTTGCCCTTCGCGTACGCCGTGCCCGTGCTCTCCGCGCTGTCCTTCGTGCGGTACGACACTCCCAGGTACCGGAGTTCGGGGTCGCCCGGGTCGCGCACCTGGCTCTCGGCGAGGGACCGCCGGAACAGGCCCTTGGCGAGCGGGGACATCGACACGAAGCCGACCGAACCCGCGCCCGCGGACTGTCCGGCGATCGTCACGTTGCCGGGGTCGCCGCCGAACGCGGCGATGTTCTGCCGGATCCACTTCAGGGCCGCGATCTGGTCGAGCAGCCCGTAGTTGCCGGACGCGTCGTGTCCGGACTCCTTGGTCAGCTGCGGTGTGGAGAGGAAACCGAGCGCGCCCAGGCGGTAGTTGAGGGTGACCACGACCACGCCCTTGCGGGCCAGGTTCTCGCCGTCGTACAGCGGGTCGGCGCTCGAACCTCCGGAGAAGCCGCCGCCGTAGATCCAGACGAAGACCGGGCGTCGCTCGCGGCTGCCGGACGCGCCGGTCCAGACGTTGAGGTTGAGGCAGTCCTCGCTCATCACGAGGGTGGTGCTCGCCTGGGGGCAGGAGTCGCCGAACGTGGTGGCGTCGCGAACTCCCTTCCAGGAGGCCGGTTTTGCGGGCGCCCGCCAGCGCCGGGCGCCGGTGGGCGGGGCGGCGTACGGGATGCCCTTGAAGGCGGTGACGGACGGGTCGACGGTTCCGGGGGCGCCTCGCACCTGGCCGGACGCGGTGCGTACGGGGTTGGTGATCGCAGCCGCGGCGGGGCCGGGGTTGCCCAGCACCAGCGCGGTCGCGATCAGGAACAGCGCGGTGAGGAGACTGGACGCGGTTCTACGGGACTTGCGTAACGGCATCGATACCACCTCCGGCTCAGCCCGCGACCTGCGGGAAGAAGGCCGTGCGGGTCAGGAAGTCCTTGAGGTCGAGGCGCCACGCGAACCAGTTGTGGCCGCCGTTGACGAATCCGGGGGTCACGGGGACGGCCGCCCGGTTCAGCAGGGCGATCTCGCTCGCGTGGTAGTAGTGGCTGGGGTCCTGCCAACCGCCGCCGACGAAGATGCCCACCTGCCGTAGCGCTGCGGTCTGTTGGGCGGTGAGCGTGGTCGGGAGCGTGTAGTTGCCGCGCAGGCCGGGGCTCATCGCGCCGTACGAGCCGAAGGCGGAAGTGTGCTCGAAGAGCAGCGAGTTGGTGAGCGAGGCGCCGTAGCCGAGGCCTGCTGCGGCACGGCGGGTGGGGTCCGTGGAGACGTGGTAGTGCGAACCGACGTACGGGACAAGGGTGTTGATCAGGTTGGCGTCGAACGACGCGTAGTTCGTCGAGTCCGGGTAGCCCGCCGTGTTGGGCATCACCACCACCATCGGCTGGATCTGGCCGGTGGAGATCAGGTGGTCGAGGATGTTGCCCGCGTCCCCCTGGGTGCTCCAGTCCATCTCGGTGCCGTCGCCGCTGAAGAGGTAGAGCGTCGGATACGGCTGCGCGCGGTGCGGGTCGTAGCCGGGCGGGGTGTAGACGGAGAGGTAGTTCTCACCGGGCGGGGTGAGTGAGGTCGGGGACCGGTAGGTGACGTGGGTCAGCGTGCCGTGGGTTCGACTCGGGCCCTGCCAGGCGTAGTTGACGGTGTCGAAGGCCGGGTCGGCGGGGACGTACACCTGGCTGGTCGCCTCCACCGTGCCGGTCGCCCTGCCGTTGTGCTCGTTCCAGGGTGGGTCGGCCGGATCGGAGTGGGCGGTGCAGCCGGTCTGGGTCGCGTCCGCGCAGTCGACGTAGAAGGAGTAGGTGAAGACGCCGGACGGGAGGGGTGTGGTGTACGTCCAGAGCCCGCCCGGGCCTCTCTTCATGTCCACCACCGGCCAGTTGGCGGCCGGGGAGTTCGGGTACGCGATCGGGATGTCGCCGGGCCGCCAGTGCGCGGGCGTTGTCCCCGGCGTCTCGACGGTGCCGCCCTCCGGGCTGGAGAGGGTGGACAGTTCGTAGGGGTCGGCGAAGTACCACTCGCCCTTGATCTGGACGCGGGTGGCCTTCGGGTCCCGGTAGCGGAAGGTGACCTGGTAGCCGGTGGGGCCGGTGCCGGTGTGGGTCACCTGGGGCGAGAAGGTGCGCGTGGTGGAGCCGTGGGCGGCGGCCGTGCTGCCGCCCACGGTCAGGAGAAGTGCCGCCAGGAGGGCGAGGAGGTGGCGAACCCGCCTCGCCCCAGGCTGAATTGCTCCCCTCACGCCGACCCCAGGCTCTGCCAGAAGTCCAGGTCGTGTTCCTGTGCGAAGTCACGGGTGGACTGGGAGCAGGCCGCCGGGGGCTTGTTGCTCGACGGTGCGGTGTCGCAGGCCTTCAGGGACATCAACTCCCCTGTCTTGGTGCTGTACTTCGGCCAGTTCGGGGTGCCGGAGCCGTTCGGGTCGCCGGTCGTGGTGAAGTGGTCCCAGAAGGTGATCATCTGCCGGGACAGCTCCAGTTGGTCGTCGTCGTAGGGCAACGTCTGACCCAGGTAGTCCCAGATGTAGCCCAGGTCGTCGACGTGGATGGCTCCGCCGAAGGGGAAGTCCCTTGCCGTGGCGCTCTGTTGCTGGAGCCGGTAGATCGAGGTGAAGTGCGGGGTGTCGCTCTCGGCGAACTCGTAGGCGTACGTCGGCACCCACTTCGACAGCCGTGCCATCAGCTGCTGGCGGTCGTAGGAGGTGGAGCCGTTCTGGACGGCGGTCCAGGCCTGGCCCGGGGTGGGATAGGCGGTGAGCGGGTACTCGGCGAGGACCTTGTCGGCGTTCGTGCCGTACGTCGACTTCACCGCCTGGGTGTACTGGTCGGCGGTCATCGGCGTGCCGAGGTAGTCGTAGGTCTGGAAGGTGAACAGGCCGCGTTCGCTGTTGGTCTGGCCCAGCATGACCGGGACCTTGGTGAAGTTCCCCGTCTGTACGGCCGTCCCCGGGTCCACCGGGAACGCGGTGCCGCCGAGGGACGGGCGGATCGGGGCCTTCAGTTGGGCGGCGACGATCGCCGAGGCCGGTTTGGCGCGCAGGCAGGCGAGGACGTCGGAGGCGGTGGCGCAGCCGATCTCCTTGACGAAGGCCTGGCTCTGCGTCTCACCGGCCGCCGCCGCCTGGAGGGCGCAGCCGCCGCTCATGATGACCGCCCGGGCGAACAGGCCCTTCGCGGTCGGCGAGGCGAGCTGGTCGCAGACCGAACTGCCGCCCGCGGACTGGCCGGCGATGGTGACGTTCTTCGCGTCGCCGCCGAAGTGCCCGATGTTGGACCGGACCCAGCGCAGCGCCGTCTGCTGGTCCAACAGGCCGTAGTTTCCGGCGCCGTTGGCGTTCTCGGCGCGGAGCTGGGGCAGGTTGAGGTAACCCAGCGGGCCCAGGCGGTAGTTGACGGTGACGACGATCGCGCCCGTCTGCTGGACGAACTTGCGCGGGTTGGTGTCCTGTCCGGCGCCGCCGGTGAAACCGCCGCCGTGGATCCAGACGACGACCGGGGCGTGAGCCCTGTTCCCTTGCGGGGCATAGACGTTGAGGTCGAGGCAGTCCTCGGTCGTGATCGTCTTCTCGTAGCCGGGGTCCCAGCCGGAGGACTGGGCACAGCGGTCGCCGAAGCGGGAGGCGTCGCGGATGCCGCTCCAGGCGGAGGCGGGTCGAGGGGCCGTCCAGCGGTCGGCGGCGGTGGGGTTGGCGGCGTAGGGGATGCCGAGCCAGGCGTCGTATCCGGTCTGGGCCTGTCCCCTGACCTTGCCGGTGGCGGTGGACACCACCAGGGACGAGTGTTCCGAACTCCCTTGTGCGGGAGTGGACTTCAGTGCGTGGACGGCGATCGGGGACAGCAGCCCGAGGCCGAGCACGCTTGCGGTTGCCAGGATGGTGCGGACTCTACTGCGGAGTGTGGTCGTCCTTCCCATGACCCACTTGTGTAACGCCCCGGCAATATTGTCGGCAAGATGCGCGACAGGAATGGCTGCAATTGCCCCTGTGGACGCGGGAGTTACGGGGGCCGGGTCATCGCGCCTGGGTCGCCACGGCCGACGGCTCCGACGCGACCCTGGACGGTTCCGTGGTGGGGACCACGGTGCGGCTCGGGGTGCGGACGTCCGCGGGGGAACTCGGGCTCGCGGTGGGGGTGGAGCTGGGCGCCTTCGTCGCGGACGGGGCCTGGGACGGCGAGGCCGTAGGAGCGCTGCTGCTCGCGGGGGGTGGGGCGAGGGGGACCGTGGGGGTCGTAGGAGAGTCGTGGTGGGAGAGGCGGAAGGGGAGGGCCACGAGGGCGATCACCGCGCAGGTCGCGCCGGCGCCGAGTGTCGCGCGGAGCAGGCGGCGGCGGTTCGCGCCGCGGCGGATCGACTCGTAGCGGCCGGTGGGCGGGCCGAGGTACTCGGTGGAGGAGGGGCGCAGGATGACCGTGAGGGGGTCGTCGAGGTCGCGGCCCGGTTCCCCGTCTCCCTCGTCAAAGTGTGTGGTCAAGGCTTCTCCTCAGGTGGGCGCGGAGCAGTTCGCGGGCCGCGTGGAGGTCGGCCTTGATGGTTCCTTCCTTGCGTCCGGTCAGCACGGACACCTCCCGGATCGGCATGTCGGCGTAGTAGTGCAGGAGGATCGGGACGCGCA
>Ga0307510_10011894_pt1 | contig 10322 bp, 12 predicted proteins | sample 12_EM_MG_FD_207224 | JGI IMG/M metagenome (GOLD analysis project Ga0307510, IMG submission 207224) | Populus trichocarpa ectomycorrhiza microbial communities from riparian zone in the Pacific Northwest, United States - 12_EM | ecosystem: Host-associated > Plants > Roots > Unclassified | place...
TCCAGGCAAGGCTTAAACATATTTGTGGATGACGGCACCATCTTTGGTTGTGGCCCGTCCCATAAGATATCCTCTGACCTGGTTCGGACCGGATTCGACTTCATTCTTGAGTGGCTCTCATGCTCAGGGCTCCGTGCTGACCCCAACAAGACCGAATTCATCACATTCTACCCAAAGTGTCCCGAATACCTTGTGGGCCCCCCCATCATGGCCATCACAGTTGATGACCCTTTTGGACAATACCCTGTCAAACATAGCAAGATGGTCCGCTACCTCAGCATCTTTATTCACCACAAATTCCAATGGTCTCACCACATCAAAATCATGGCCAACCAGGCACAATCCATGATCCGTGCTCTAAGCATCCTAGGCAACTTGGTCCATGGCCTTGACTATGCAAACTGGAGACAAGTATTCCATGCCCTCATCGTTCCCGTCCTGTCTTATGGCTTCCCCCTCTTCTCCTTGGACCCCCATATCAAGGGTCTCACCAACACGCTACAAATCGCCCAGAATGATGCAGTGCAGAAGATGAGCAGGTGTTTTAAGACAATGCCCATCACTCCCCTCCATTACATCATGGCAATTCCCCCATTCTCCTACACTCTCAAAAAACTGACAACTACCTTCACTTTATACTTACAAAGGCTCCCACTGTCCTGCCTCCTACATACCTTCCCTTACATCAACCCAAGCACAGACTGGCACCTCTCCCTCTCACCAGTCACATCTCTCATGCATGTTTTCCCCCACATTTTCCCTCAATTTACTTATCCATCCCATCCCTCACAATTAACTTGGTCCCACCCCTGTATACGGGACTACTGTACAATATGACCCACCACCGAAACAAAAAAATACACCAAAACTTTAATCTCTCAGCCCCCCCACAATTTTTTCCACATTTTTATCAACCCACTAACAGTCCTGTCCCCTCCTTTTGCAGCAGCATTCCTGGTTTTCCATGGGGAGAGGTTGGTGCACAGTGGCATGACGAAGGACTCATCCCATTCCCGCACACTCCTCTGTGCCCTTGCAGTGGGGCTGGCATATGACTATTTTTCTAATCAGATCCATATCTTCCTTCCAGACTGCTCACTAAGCAGTACCTTTTTCTGCTTGTCAAAACATGCAGACCTCTCTCTTTCTCACATGATCACAAATATTTTTTCTTCTTTTGTCTATGCAAATGAGCTTCACTGCATTGATCTTTTTAGACACTCCATTAAGTGGTCTGGTCTACTGGGAAAGGCAGCTATGGATGCCTTTACTGAACAGGAACAACAGGCCATCTTCCCCCTGCCCCCCACCCCTCTACTCCTGTGTTATGCTCCTGGGCACTTGGCCCACATTTTTCTTTTCTTTCTTGTTCAATATGTACTTATATGATCACATGACCTCGATCCACATGACCGCTTACCTGTACAACAGAGCCACTTCATCGGGAACTTCATTGTTCTCTCCTTTTGTACGTTTCCTATTGTTCTCTCCTTATGGTAGTCTGTGACCACCTTGTTCGTGACTCTATTGTTCCGTGACCGCTATTGTTTGTGACTCCATTGTTCTCCTCTTTTGTATGCTTAGTCAGGTAGCTGCCCTTTTGTATATAAGCTGGACTTATATCCTAGAGTTGGGCCTTAAGCCTGACTTAGTTTGCAATCTATTGCGTTCTTAGTCCTTGTTGCTTGAAACAACATTTCCTTTATCCTTTTCTTCAAAGTTATCTTCAACGCTTTGAAGATACTTCCCCTTCCTCTTTATCTTCACCCAGACATTGGTCTTAGTGACCCTCTTGCCTTTATCACCTTCCAAAACACCTTGAGTTATTAAGGGAATTACAACCCTTGTAACTTCGTCACTACTGCACATTTCACCTTTGCGCACGTCGCGCCTTAAGGTCCAATAGGCCTTAACATCCTGCCAAAGGAACACCTACTACACGACCTTCAAGCAGGATACCTTGCCACCAATCGCTCCTCCTGAGTATGGCAATCAATTACCCTTCCAGATGGCAGACCACCCCCCTTCTACATCGGCGCCCTCTCCTGGAAGGACCGCAGCACATCCTCATCAGCAATCCAGCTTGCATGTGACCACACCTTTACATCCACCTACTCAGGCACTTTCCAGAAGAACATGGGTGATAACACTCTCTGCCCCTGCAACTTTGACCAAACCCCTCCCACACCGCACTCCCCACCAGATCGCTACTGTGAGCCAGATCAACCTGGGGCAGGATCACCCCGCACCCACCTCCCATGCCATCAACGTCAGCGGCCTAGACCGAGACATTTCCCAAACTCGACAGCCCATGTCCTATTCCAGTGCCCCCTCCACTCCTCCCCCTACCGTTGGATTTTTGGAGCCCATACCACCGAAGCTTACATCTTTGGCATGGAAGATGGTGGCCGCAAACTTGGCAAATTCCAATGCACCACCAACCAGCTCCTATGGCCCCTTCCCCCCCAACCAGACCCATCTTAATTGGTAAGTGCTAAGCCGATGGCAGAGCTCCATCACTTCCTATTACTATGAATCTTTCAGCACACTTTGGCATCACCACCCCTTTGAATTTCCCCCATTTAACCCCCATACTTTGTAATCTGTAGTCTATGATGAGTACCACCTTGCACATGTACCCCTCCTCTTGTAGCACCATCCAATAGCCTAGGTTAAGGATGCTAAAATAGAATTTAAAAAAAAAAAAAAAAAACCCACATGCACACTGGCATCAGCACCACTGTTGGGGACCACATGTGGGCCTCAGAACTTGCAAGTGCTGCCCAGCTCAGTGGCGGCACAGCCTTGTTATCCCACATGCAGGCAGTATACCCCATGCATGCACAGCACTGACACCATTGTTGAGGCTTACACACAAGCCTTGGAACTTGCCAATACTCAAACCACTCAACCTGGTCATCTCCATGTGCAAGCAGTATGCTGCACATGCACACAGCACTGACACTATTGTTGAGGCCCACACACAAACCTCAGAACTACACCAACACTGCCCAGCTCAGCAGCAGAGGGCCTTAATAGCACAGTGCCACAGACAGAGGATGGAAATGGCAGTGGCAGGGGAGTGTGTGCCTGCTGTCAGCAACAACAAGCAGCGACAAACTTGTGTCACTGGATGCTTCCGGGGCCAGGGCACATGCAGGAGGGTGGCTGCTTGCCAGCTCCTGGGTTTCCAAGAGAGGGGGAGTTATAATGCAGCAGAATTGTAAGGTGAGTGGATTATAATGGCACTTCTTGAAAAGGGTGATGTGCATTATAATGTTTGCACCAGTTCTGCAGCCCTAGTAGTTTGTTGGAATCATGGTGATACATTATTACAGGGGTTTGTAGAATCTGTGGGCTACATTACAAAGGTACTACATGTACTGTTGCAATGATGGGGATGTGGTCCAGTGTGCAGAGGAAAGGTGGGGAGATCTGACATGTCCACCACCTTACTTCTTCTTTGCCCAACTTTGCACCCATATTGCAATAGCTGCAAGGCAAAAAAGGATGGATTGATGGCAACTTCCTTCTGCCATTGAGATAGAGCAGATTGTTGCCAGACATAACTGGTGATGGGATCTGGCCTGGGAGGAGGAGCATGAGAGGAACAGACACAATGTTGGGATTGACCTTACCCAGTCTGATTATTGGCACCTTTCAATGCTGGCCAAGATGTCAGGCCAGATGCCCAGTGCACAGTGACCTTGGCCTATCTGATCCTGAGGAGAGCACAGATTATGACAACAGCACTTCCTGCAATCCAAGTTTTCTCCATGATGACCACCCTGGGAAAGGTGTTCTAGTGGTGGTGGTGAGCAACACAGAGGGCCAGAAATAGCTGCAACAAAAGTGCAGACATTTTCACACATTGGGAGGTCATTTACCAGTCATTCATGGGTCATTTGTGTCACCTCATAAACTGGCCCAACTCCAACAAAAGCAATGCCAAGCACACATACACAGAGGGCTGGAAATAGCCACAACAAAAGTGTGGACATTTTTGCATGGTGGGTATTCATTTTTCACAACACCCATATCACCTCTCATCAACCAGCCCAACCCTAACAAACAAACAAAAGCAAACAAAGCACACAGACAGCTGGAAATAGCTGCAACAAAAGTGTGGGACATTTTCCCATGGTGGGTGGTCATTTTTCCAGCATGAAAATTTGACTTAAATACCTTGTTCTCTAAAGAGAACTTGGAATCTGGTCAATTGGAAGGGATATATGGAAGCCAATTGCACCTGGATCCCAGCTAAGGAAATGACCCACACCATGCAGAAATCTAAAGAGGGGATCCAAGCATTGCAGGCACAATGGGAACCCAGCCATTCAAGCAGGACTTGCTTTGGCTTGTGTTATGCTCCTGGACACTTGGTCCACATTTTTCTTTTCTTTCTTGACCGATATGTACTTATATGACCACATGACTGCTTACCTGTACAACAGAGCCATCTTGTCGGGAACTCTATTGTTCCCTCCTTTTAGTACGTCTCCTATTGTTCCCTTCTTATGGTAACCTGTGACCACCATTGTTCATGACACCATTGTTCTGTGACCTCTATTGTTCGTGACTCCATTGTTCCCTGCTTTTGTATGCTTAGTCAGGTAGCTGCCCTTTTGTATATAAGCTGGACTTATATCCTAGAGTTGGGCCTTAAGCCTGACTTAGTTTGCAATCTATTGCGTTCTCAGTCCTTGTTGCTTGAAAAGCCATTTCCCTTTTATCTTTCTTTGAAGTTATCTTCAACACCTTGAAGATACTTCCCTTTCCTCTTTATCTCCACCCAGACATTGGTCTTAGCGACCCTTTCACCTTTATCACATCTCAAAGTCACTTAGGTTATTAAGGGAATAACAACCCTTATAACTTCATCACTGCCACATGTCCTCACCTTTGCGCACATCATGCCTTAAGGTTCAATAGGCCTTAACATAAGTCAGGCTTTCCTCAAACGTCCTTGAAACATAGGACAAACACCAGTTACATCCTGGCGGCAGTAGTCCTCATCAGAGAACTCGGAGACAAATATAAACAAGTTCACAGGAGACAACAAGACGATCTCCCAGCACACGTCAAAAAGAATGTATACTTTGAATACCAAGGACCAGGAAACAATGACAACAGATACTACGTTGACCTTCCAACCAAATCACATGCTGCTGTTGAATTTGTTCAAGTAAACAATACCTATCATTGGGTCAGACTCCTTTGGAAACCAGAAGGCTGGGTTACTACTAGCAGAGGAATACTCAGAAGACCACAACTTGGTTGGTGGATTGAAACAGACCCACAACACCCAGATCATGTCAGTGCAGAACACTTCAGCCCAACACTCCATACTGCTATCGAGCAATCACCAGAAGAAGAAATACTTGCAGGAGGAATTCACCACATTGCAACCCTCCAAGGAAGTAACCCATTCATGGAACAAAATCCTATCCTTCCCCAAATCGAAGAAGCAGTCTACCAAGGCTATAGCATCCCCCTTGACACCATCCCCGCCACTGCCATTCACCCCCAGTTATCCATCAATACTACAATGGCAGGACAACAAGAGGAAATTAATGTCACTACTGGACAAACTGGACAAGACGCACAAAGAATCAATGTTATCACCAATCCCTCTAATGGCGCTCTCAAAGGGAACCCCCCACCCATCTTCAACAGAGATAGAAGCATGACTAGGAAATTCATAAACAACTTCGACCTCTGGAAAGCACTCAACTGACAAAATGACATCATGAGAAAACCCTTTTCCAGGGTTGTCACCCTCCTCACCTACATGGATGGTCCCCTTGTAGATGCTTGGAAAGAGGAACAAATGCACAAACTCTAGGAAGCCATAGATGACGGAGCTCAGGAAACAGACGAAGATCTCTGGGACAGCTTTCTGGAAAGGTTCAAAGCAGCCTTCACCAACCAAAATCAAAGAGAGGAAGCCTATCAGAAATTATGCAAACTCAAGCAGGGAGAAAATCTTGATGATTTCTTCACCAAATTCAAACAACTTGCTCATGAAGCAGGGGTTCCCCTAGACGACAAGGGAACTATCGAAACTCTCAAACATGCCATGAAACCACCGCTTACTAGGGCAATCATACATTCCCCTAACTTCGATCCAAATGCAGAAACGCCATGGACCTTCAAGAAATGGGAAGAACAGGCCAGGAAATCCCACCAGCAATGGTTGGCCGCCTCCCAATTCAGTCAGCAGAAAGCAGGACTTTACAAAGCCTTTGGACTGACACCCAAGCAAACCCAAGGAAAAGGCAACCAATACAGAAGAAACAGAACTTCCGGACCACGCACCACCTCTCAAGGAGGACACGCCATGGACATTAATGCCAGTAGGATGGGACAAACTCATTCCAACACTAAAAAGAAACAACTCATGGATGAAAACAAATGTTTCTACTGTGAAATCAGAGGACATCAAGCCTGCGTCTGTCGCAAGAAAATGGCAGACCGTGCCAAAAGTGGTAGAACCACTGATGGCAACATCCCTACTGTTCGAGGCCAAGGTCCCATTGATATGACCCCAGACGACATCTCCAGCTTCTTAACCGAACATATGGGCTCACTTGATGAAGATACCAAGCTAAGCATCATCGAATCTCTTATGCTGAAGGATTTTCCTCAAGCCCAAAACTAGCTGCCATAGTTAGGGCATTCTGCCTCGATAGTGTCTTTGTAAATCACTCAAATTCTGTGCAAATAAAAGTCGCATTTTCACACTATCGAGGGAAGGCAGAAGAAATAGTTCTACTTGACACTGGTGCAACCAAAAATTTCATCGACCATACAACTGTTGTCAAACTACGCTTAGGAATGAAGAAACTCCCCTACCCCCGCCCAGTATTCAATGTTGATGGAACCCTTAATCAACATGGAATGATCACTCATGCTTGTGACCTACTTGTTACTAAAGGCAACAAACAGGAATGCCAAAGATTCTTTGTTACTAATCTAGGATGCGATCATCTTCTCTTTGGCTACCCATGGTTTAAAGCATTTAAACCAGAAATCGACTGGGAAAAAGGAACGCTCTTAGGCCCCAAAGTCCAAATAGAAACCTTATTATTTGGAACCCTTCAACAAGCTAAAACATGGGTCAAAAACAAAATACCAGTTAATGAAGACCTTATCCTCAAAGCTCAGCAAACTAGGTGCACACCATGGTTGGGAGTAGCCCCTTTAGAAATAAAGGGAGGCCCAGTGGAAGTCAATCACACCCATACAGCAGTAGAAATGGCCTATAAGTACACAACAGAACATGGGAAAGAGGAAATTACCCTCCCGGAAAAATTCAAATGTCACACAGCATTATTTTCAGATGAAGAAGTGAATAAATTCCCACCAGCTTGGGGCGAAGGAGACCACAAAATCATACTAATGGATACCGCCCCCACTTGCTTTAACTGCAAAGTTTATCCACTCTCAAGAGATGAACAAAAAGCAGAAGATCAATTCATTGACAAAAACTTGGCCAAAGGATATATCACACCATCAGACTCTCCTTACAGTTTTTCAATGTTCATGGTCCCTAAAAAGGACTCAAAAGAAAAACAGTACATTATTGACTATCGCCCCCTCAATGCAGTCACCAGAAAAGATGTCACCCCACTCCCCAACCTCAAACAATATATTGAAAATCTACAGGGAATGGAACTATTCAGTAAATTCAACATCTGCTGGGGCTATAATAACATCCAAATACGTGAAGGAGACCAATGGAAAGCAGCTTTCAAAACCCACCAAGGACTATTTGAACCAAAAGTAATGTTCTTTGGCATGAGCAACTCCCCAGCAAGTTTTCAACGCTTCATGAATGGCATTCTCAAAGAATTATATGAACACTTCGAGAAGAAGGGTGTAACTGAAATACAACGCATACTCCAAAATTACATGGACAACTGCAGAATAGGAACTCTACTCAAGGACTTCGACCTTCACATTGAAATTATTCATTTCCTATTCGACCTCTTTGCACGCCATGATCTACATCTCAAGCTGTCAAAATTGGTCTTTCTGCAACCACAAATGGACTTCTTAGGCATTCGGATATCAAAAGAAGGAGCTACAGTTGACCCAGCTAAAGTCGCAGGACCCAGGGACTACCCACACAAACTTAAGGACAAGCGACAAGTCCGTGGATTTCTAGGAGTCTCTGGGTACCACCACATGTTCTGTCCCAATTTCAGCATCATCACCGCACCACTCACAAAGCTTACTGGAAAAGACATACCTTTCGAATGGGGACCCCAGCAAAAGGAAGCTCAAAACAAACTTATTGACATGATCACCCATGCACCAGTACTTGTTCGACCAGACCCCGACCAACAATTTGAACTTGAAACAGATGCATCACAAATTGGAACAGGAGCTATACTATATCAATGGGACCCCCCTATTACAAAACCAGACAGCACCCAAAAACCAGGACCAAGACGACCGGTGGGATTTCACTCCCAAAAATTCACTCAAACTGAACAAAACTACCCCATCTATGATCAAGAATTCTTGGGAGTTATGCAAGGATTATGCTGCTGGTCGCATCTCCTCAAAGGAACAACCATACCTGTCCTAGTCTTTACTGATCACACCAACCTCCATTACTACCAGGAACCCAGGAAAATAGGTCCTTGCGTTGCTGGATATCTACCAGAAAGAGAGCAATACCTTCCTATTCGCCATCAAAGGCTTGCATACCAACAGCGAGGACCTTGTCGAGAAATGCATACGAGACACCTGGAACGATGACATAACTACCCAGTTCATTCAAAATGGAGTCGCTCCGATGGGGAAGAAAGAATGCGACAATGCCATCCGCTCGATCCAAAAATTCAAGGACTCCATGTGGACCGAATTACTTGACACCAAAGGAGAGGGTGGCATCCAAAAACCCACATTCAATGTGTACGCAAACAGTAAACTTATTAACGACTCCAATGCCTGGTCAAACATACGCACCCATCTAGCTGGGAGGAGCTACCACAACAGCAAATTCGGACATGGACAAAACACGATCACGCCGAACCACTGCGGTCTCTGTCATGGAGTGGACCACCCAAGGGGACTATGCCCCTTCCCAGAGATAGATGGCTGGAAGGGCCCTGGAGACACCAATACAATCCCACAGAGAACAGGAAGACATCCCCGAAATTCAGGGCGTTTTGCCCCTGGCTTTAGATACTGAAAATGCCGGTGCACGGCCATAGAATACCACAGAATGTAAATAACCGTAACCCCCACTCAACCCGTCGTAAATAAATAGACCCAGTTGACCCCAATGCCCCCCTGACGCTGACCGTGCATAGACCAATGCCAGCAAGCGCCCTGCTCCCTGAAAACCCGACAGAGGCGCAAGCCTGTGTCGAGACACAGGACGAGACCCAATGGGCCCCGAGCAACCAAATGGAACATATCCATCCTACACCAAGGATCTGACCCGAGAACCAGGGTAACCAACAAATAAACGAACACCTAAAAAAGGCCAGACTAAGGGCCAATATACGTATCGCATCCCAGAACGTAAATGGGGCAGCCGCACCCTCCGAACACATGAACTATAAGGAAAAGTGGAAATCAATCAGCCAGGCAATCCATGCTGAGAAAATTGCGGTACTTGCCATTCAGGAATCACACCTTGACCAGGATATGGCTAAGCAACTAGGGAGGAGCTTTGAGAAAAACCTGAGAATACTGAACTCAGCCCACCCAAACAACCCCCGAGCAACAGCAGGAGTGGGTTTTGTCATCAACAGACAACTGATCGAACCTGACAAAATTGAAATGCATGAACTAATACCCAGAAGAGCAGCCATGCTAAAAATAAAATGGTTGAAAACCTGCGTCGTGACAATACTAAACATATATGCACCAAACGACAGAAGTGAACATGCAGACTTCTGGGCAAAAATCATGACAGAAAGACGTGCCAGACACCTCCCAATTCCAGACATCACTCTAGGGGACTTCAACGTCACAGAAGATGCCATAGATAGACTGCCACCAAAACTTGACGACGAATCTGCGATAGCAGCCCTAAGAGAGGTCAGGCATGAATGGGACATAAGAGATATATGGCGTTGGGCAAACCCAACAGAGAACGCCTTCACATATAGAGCACAAACACAGGGCGACCAAATACAGGCAAGGTTGGACCAGATATACATATCCAAGAAGGTGGAACCGTTCACTTTCGACTGGGAGATCAAGGAAACAGCCATCCCAACTGACCACGCGATGGTGTCCATACAACTCGCACCTAAAAATGCTCCACAAGTGGGGAAAGGAAGATGGACACTGCCGCT
>Ga0307510_10011895_pt1 | contig 10321 bp, 7 predicted proteins | sample 12_EM_MG_FD_207224 | JGI IMG/M metagenome (GOLD analysis project Ga0307510, IMG submission 207224) | Populus trichocarpa ectomycorrhiza microbial communities from riparian zone in the Pacific Northwest, United States - 12_EM | ecosystem: Host-associated > Plants > Roots > Unclassified | place...
CCGGACTAGCTAGTCCAGTCCAGTCTTGCGCAGACAATTCGGAACCCTGGTCGTCAGTCTTCCGCCGATCGTGTGCCGTTTGAAGGAGGCCTGATTCCAACGGAGCCTGTCGTGATTGCACTTTTGGTCTTTCATTTGTTAGCTGCTCACGGCAAACACATACTCAAACCAAAGATCCGCCTACCCTTTCAAATCACACCTTATCACTCGAAACCTGCAGATATCAGCAATCCGGCTATTCACGGTCACCGGGTCACATACACCCTAAAAGCCGCACTGTGGCCTACAGTCCGGCTTGGGCCCCAAACCTGGCCGGGCTGGTCACTAGCGTACACTACGCCTATCATTCTACAGCGCTGCTTTTGTCCCCTTGTTCAAGACACTTTACCCGTTTGTGTATCTGGGCGTAGGCGCAAGGTTACCGTATATTAAACCGACCATATGGGCAGTATAAGGGAGTTGCGATTTCGTGCTCTTTCCTTTTTGCTCTCGCGTTTTCTGTGATGTGATCTAGCATGTAGGTGCACGAGTGTGGATATTCAGAACATAGTAACGACTGATGATGTTTTCACTGACCCGAGATCTGCCCCACCCTCGCCAATTATATATGTCTGATCCGGATAGATGGTAGGCGATCATATCGTCTATCGCTCATATTCAAGCGATGGTGTCCGCCCACATAGGAGCCCACGGTGGAGAAAGCGAGACTTAAGCTTCTGGCAAAAATTAGACTTTAGATAGCGATGGGAATAGATCAGGAGATAGTTAAACAAATGACACCTCGATGGGCTTCGGTAACACAACACTAGTACGAGGAGGACCATATACCGAGCGTCTCTATTGAGGAGGAATTTAGTCAGATATAGGGCATTATCATTCACAATGCAGGGAGTTAAATGGTGTATTAAAACACTTGGGCTGAGGTTTCTCACGGGGGAGGTAAATTTTACAGCTTTCTTACCCACAGATCGAAATCTAAGGGCCCGTTTACCTATAGACGGCCGTCTAACAACCAGAGGCAGTGCCGACCGTCAAAGAAACTCAGTTAGGTAAACGGGCTTTCAGCTATATACTAGACAGTATATTAGCTAAACGTGCAATAATTCTGCTTTCTTTACATACCTTCAACTGTCTGTCTCCTTCTAAAAATTAAATTTGTAATAGTGGTTGTACTAGACGGTGGCGTCTCGGGCGTTATCTGATAAACGGTACGAAAGTGTTTGACAAATTTTCCACAGTCCTAGACTCTTGTAGCTAGCCCGTCAAAAAGTTACATTACCTACTCTAGGTAAACGCCATCTACTTTGCCGCACTCTTCCCCACTGTCAAGTTCCCCTTAACGGTCGGCATCGTTTCAGGCTGTTAGACGGACGTCTATAGGTAAACGGGCCCTAAGAGTATTTCTTTATCTAATACTAGCCCGACTACCGGAGTTTGTTGAGTTTGAGGCGCCCCGCGCTTGCCGTCGAACTCGAGAAAGTTCGTGTACAAACCCGGAAGTATCATCAGGGTAAAGGCATTTACCAACAAGAGGAGGAAGAGCACCGGGTGTACTTGTTAGAAAATGGGCAGAAGATTTAATTGCGCCCATCCCTCTTTTTTGTCTTACTTTTTTCCATTGTAAATTACTCTTCACCTCGTATCATTCTCCCCAGTCCTCTGCTCGTGGCTAGTTCATGGGTGGTCACTTGGTAGCTAGCCGGGACTACATGTCGAAAATAATCGATGCGGAAGTAATGACGGGATGTGCGAGTTTTATGCAGCAGATTGGAGCTGCCCAGATGGGGATACAAAGTTTGTATGAACCAGTGAAGAAGTTCATTATTTATTGTGTTGAGTGTTAGGAAAGGAGAGGTTTTAGGAGAGAGAATTAGGAACAGGGAGAAGTACTTGAGACGAGGGGAGGACAAGAAGGAGGAGAAGCAACTAAGAGAAATGTTCTCGTAACTTGCGGGTCCTCCGAGAGAGATTAATACCGCTATGAGATAGAGAAAAACATGCTTGCTTATTTCACCTATTTGGGTCGCTATTCTTGTCCAGGCGGATGTGGGGGCTGGCCCCATTGCGAAACCTCCTTGGGGGGTAAATGGGCCTCGGTTAAGAGTGATGGTTGGAATCTCACGCAAGAGTAACTACGCAGGGCGCTCAAGCCTGGCCATATCATAGCGGGCGGCTGAATCATTATTGATGGGATTATGATCGTGGAACAGGATCGATACTCGTAATCTCCTGGGATTTAATCGTCGGGGGGGACAAATACGGGGAGAAAACCTATTCAATGCCAGCGAAACTCGGACCCTCCCTACAGAATACCATCCAAGTTTTTTTATCCTAGAAAAAAACGCAACGTTTCACCCACAGCTTAAAAATTAAACAAAATATCTTCTGTTTAGGAAAATGCCTAGGCACGCACCCTTGCAAACTGTGCTATCACCTTGCTTGGCACTATAAGAAATTGGGTTTTCAGATAAATTTCATTGCTCTACCCAGCTGGCTTTTGAGGCAAAAAAATACCAAAAAATACACCTAGGTCTCTCTTATTTTTTTAAAGAAATTGTTAATTTTTTAGGAATTTTTTTGATGGTGCCTCCTCGCCTAAAAGTTGAAATATTAGTTTCTTGGCCATGGGTAAAACGTTGTGTTTTCGCTGGGATAAAAAAACTTGGATGGTATTCTGGAGGGAGGGTCCGAGTTTCGCTGGTATCGAATAGGTTTTCTCAAGAAAAAGAAAAAGAAAGCTGGCGTTCTCTGGCAAGCAGGGTTAAACTTTACAGGGATCTGATTTTGACTCTATGGCAAGTTCCGCTTCAGCCGCTTCTTACAATGCGCAAGGGGAAAGTTTTCGTATTGTGTTGGGACATTTGTTGAAGTACCGTTCGCTTGGAGGTAGCTGTGGTGCCCATTACAAGCACCATTATAGCCTCTAGGTGTGTGATGGTAGGGCAGAGACGGAATAGTCGCGTAGAAATCCCGAAGAGAATAGGTTTAAAAAAAGGTTTTCCTGCAAGAGATTTTTTCGTGGGTCAACATAAATTAAATGAATGAAAACATCCTCCCTAGTACTTATATATGGATGACACTTTGCTCCACATAAAAGAAAGGCGATATCAGATCCGAACTCAGAGAGACGAAGAAACACTACTGGCTGAGGCACTTGGTGATTAGAAATAGAAGAGATATGGGAAGCAAAAGACTGATATAGGAACGTTTTGGACCCTTTTCATCACGACTAGTGTGGTTTGGAATTCCGTGGTTGGCAGTTGCGAGCGATTCTTTATTGTGAGACAGATTGATGCATGCATGCAGGCCTCGGTTAGGGGTGCTTACTTGAGCAAAGGTTTCTGTGTGTGTAACTCTGAATGCATGGGATTGTTTCTGCTTGTCACAAGCCCCTGACTGACTTGGGGTGGGGTGCACGAGTTGTAGTCCGGCCCCGCTTCCCACCAACTTCAAGTCTGTGATATTCTATTCATCACTTCCACCCATCGACCTTCACTACCTCACTACCTCATCCTATACGAAACAACATGAATCCGTCAATCGATCCCCAACTCGCTCATACTGGCACGGGCCACAAAAGGAGTTTTAACATCACCAATAGCTACAACACCAACTATAATATGACCTATGTGGATGAAAATCCTCAGATTCTGGCATGGCTGTCGCCGCTAGAACCTCGCCTACGCCACCAGGATGTGCGAACCCGCCGGCTAGATGGTTTGGGGGATTGGTTTTTACAAACTGAAGATTTTGTAAATTGGTGTGATGGCGGGGATGGCTCTAGCATGGCCACTCTCTTTTGCTCAGGCGCTCCTGGGGCCGGGAAAACATATCTTTGGTAGGAGGGCATAACATTCACCCACGAAGAAGCATAGGCCAATGCTAAGTGATGGAATCAGCTCCCTAGTGATTGATGAGTTATGCGATCGAGCCGAGGATCAGAAAATCATAGTTGCGTGTTTTTACTGTGATTTCCAGACACAAAAGATGCAAACCCCGGAGAACGTGTTGGGTGCACTTGTCAAGCAAATTCTATGCGGGTTAGGGGAGACTCCTCCCGAGATCGGTAGGGCATTTCAGAAAGCAAAGAGCCATGTTGGAGGTCGTGGTCTCCGGTTCCTGAGGCGCTTGAGCTCCTAAAGGCCTCCCTCGCACCCTTGGACCGGGCTTTTATTTGTATTGATGCCTTAGATGAACTCCTTGTGAAGCACGTGCCCACCCTTCTACGCTGCCTGCATAATATTTCCCAGTCATGTCCGGAGGTCCGCTTTCTTCTCACAGGTCGACCGCATATTGGGGTCGAGATTGAGAAATATTTTCCCGGAGCTGCGCTGTTTCTCCGGGTGAAGGGAACGAGGCAAGACATTATGAGATATGTTGAGATGATGTTGGATGACGATCCCAACCCGGAGGCAATGAACACCGGTCTCCGGGCAGAAATCATGAATCGGGTTTTAGAAACAATTTCTGATGTGTATGTAGCTGAAATTTCCGTTCTAAGGTAGAGGTTTCGCTAATAGTAGGACCTAGGTTTCTGCTGGTTTCATTGAACATGACTGCAATATTAGAGGAGACAACAATCTATGACAGGCGTGAACGACTCAAAAGGATGACCAGTGGCCAAGGGTTGAACGACGCCTATAGTGTGATGCTGGACAGAATCAAAGGGCAAACCGGGGGCAAGTCGAAACTCGGAATGGCGGCTTTAATGTGGATCTCACGATCGGAGCAGCCAATGAGCGCGGACGAGCTATGCCACGCCTTAGGCGTGCATATAAGATCAACTGATCCTAACCCTGACAGTATCCCTTCCATACAAACATTACTGGCTTCCTGCCTCGGACTTGTTACAGTCGATGAGGAAAAATCCAAAGTTCGCCTAGTGCACTTGACACTTCAAGAATATCTCAATAGCTGTTCCGACATATTTCAGAACCCCTACGCGGTAATGGCGGAGGTTTGCCTAACATATCTGAACTTCGATTGCATCAGAAAACTTCCATCTACCCTAGACGCCGCCCCGCACAAATACCCCTTCCTCGAACACGCTTCCTGCTACTGGGGACATTATGCACGAAATCAAACCACAGACGGTGTAAAATCACTTGCACTTCAGCTCCTTGACGGATTTGATAGCCATATATCAGCAAAGCTTCTTTTACTTCGCCATTTCTATGAGGTCCCTGAGGAGAGAGAGCTCCCTGAGCAAGAAGAGATCCCTGAAGGATTTACGGGACTACACTGCGTTGCATTTCTAGGAGTTGATAAGATTGCGGACGCTTTATTGGATATGAGAGACTGGGATGTTGATAAAGCTGACTCCACCTATTGCACACCGCTGATATGGGCTTCTGTGAATGGGTGCGAAGGGACTATAAGACTTCTGTTGGAAAAGGCAGGGGCCGATGCCAACACCAGAGACATTATGTTTCACCGAACACCCCTCTCTTGGGCTGCAGAATATGGACAGGAGGGAGCAGCAAAGCTGCTTCTAGAGCGGGAAGGGGTCGATCCCGAATCGCGAGATCTTTATGACCGAACACCGCTCTCCTACGCGGCGGGCGCATGCAAGGGTGAGGGGATAGTAAACCTCCTTCTAGAACGGGAAGAGGTTAATCCTGAATCGCGAGATAATTCTGGCCGAACACCGCTCTCCTACGCTGTCACTGCACAAGAGGGCAATGGGGCAGTCAAGCTGCTTCTAGAATACGAAGAGGTTAATCCTGAATCGCGAGATAATTCTGGCCGAACACCGCTCTCCTACGCTGTCACCGTGGAAGATAGCGAGGTGGCTATCAGGCTTCTTCTAGACCGGGAAGAGGTTGATCCCGAATCACGAGATAATCTTGGCAGAACACCGCTCTCCTACGCCGTCTGCGCAGAAGCGGGTCAGACGGCTGTCAGGCTGCTTCTGGCATGTGAAATGGTTAATCCCGAATCGCCAGATAATTCTGGCCGAACGCCGCTCTCCTACGCGACCACCTCTGAATATGATGAGATGGCTTCCTTCCTGACTCGCGAGATATATTTTGCCACACCCGGCTCACTGCTCCCACTTGGCCGAATCCGGGAGAGGCTGGGCAAGAGAGCCGCTGCTGGACCTAGGATGGGCTGATCCCGAATCGCGAGATTATTCTGGCCGAACACCACGCCCCTATGCCCGGGGGGGGTGCCTTGGTTCTGCTCTCTCATTATTTTTATCTTTTGTACCGGGTATCAATCACGGAACTGGATGCTTGTATCGAGGAGAAAGAATAATGTATATAGAGAAGGCACTATTGACTGGCTTACCCTTCCAACAATCGTCCACAAGGTGACTCTTAAATACAAAAACTTAAACTACTCGTCCACGAGTATTCCAAACTCAATCACGCCATTTCTGCCCCCCATCACACGATCCTTTTACCCCTCATTTTCCCGTTTTTCTCACCGCAACTACCCCTCACATCCTCACCGCATTTACCCCTCTTCTCGCACCGTTCACCGACTAACAAACATCTCGCTGAATGTTCCGGTATTCTTCTAGCATATTCTCTCCCAGGATGTAGGCTCTTGATATAGACGGACAACCCACCGAGATGTGGGCGTAGGAGGTACTCATACGGAAGACAATAGGTGAGCGCCGGTGACTAGCAATAATTATTGCCAGTTCTGAATAGGGGACGAAGCCACACTGTCGAACGCAGCCCTGTCGTGTTTTGTGGGTATGCATAGTTAGTTAGTCGCCCTTCCTGAGCGACTTGGGGGGTTCTCACCCTAGTTTAGAAACAGAAATTGCCCACTGTGCGCGGGGGCCTTACATATTAGCCCGAACATCGTCCCTTCATTTCCAGTGACGAGCCTTTAGTGAGCTCATGATTCTTCTCTTCAGAAGCATGATACTCTCGACTTTCCAACCCAATTCCGGGCTACCTCATGTTTTCACAAATAATCATATGTAACCTGGCTTCTGCATTGTAAAACTTAGAGAGATGTTGACATAAAGTAGAGTAGAATTGCTTTTCCTAATTCATGTTTTAAATACCTCTCTCCAGTGTTCGCAGGCGGCTAGGCTTTCGGTATATCCTGTCTCATTAGTAAATGTTTTACTCATAGGTAACAAATATGTGAAGATCACCGAAGATATATGAAGTTACCCCAAGATATCACCTGGTTATTCAGGCTTGGACACTATACTCTCTAAACCAAGTTCCGATAGGTTCATTATATCAGCGCAGATAGAGGGTGTATGGTAGTTCCCTGTTTTCTCTTATCACCCGCCCCGCTCCGAATGAATATAAGGAAGGGATTGAATGAGAACAAGTCCCTCGCTAAGTTATGTGTTGGCGATCGGTCTTCGGTGTGGCTTTAATCCTAGCGTTTCGTTTCATCGCTGACATTTCGCTGTTTCCTAGTCCCTCGTCCGTGGTCAGTCTTCCACTGATAGTTTGCCGTTTAAAAGAAGCCTGGTTTCCAACATAACCTATCGTGATTGCACTTTCGGTCTTTCATTTGTTAGATTCTCCCAGCAAATACATACTCAAACCAAAAATCCTCGGATTTTATCCAATCACACATTATCACTCGAAAACATGGAGATATCTGTAGTCTGGCTAGGCCAGGTCATATATGCTTATAAAGCCGGACTATGGCCTACAGTCCTGCCTGGACCCCAAGCCTGACCGGAATGGCCACTTGCGAGCACTGCGCCTGTCGTTCTACAGCGCTAGCCTTGTCCCCTTGTTCAAGACACTTTACCCGTTTGTGTTTCTCCGCGTAGGCGCAAGGTCACTGTATACTAAACCGACCGTACGGGCGGCATAAGAGAATTGCGATTTCATACTCTTTCCTTTTGCTCTTGCTTCTTCTGTGACGTGATCCATCATGCGGGTGCAAGAGTGTGGATACTCAGAATATAGTAATCACTCATGATGTTTTCACTCACTAGAGATCTGTCCCACCCTCGCCAATGATATCTCTCTGATCCGGATAGAGGGTAGGCGATCATATCGTCTACCGTCCATATTCAAGCGATGGTTTCCGCCCACATAAGAGCCCACGGAGGAGAAAACGAGGCTTAAGCTTCTGGCAAAAAGTAGACTTTAGATAGCCGATGGGAACGGATCAGGAGATAGTTAAGCAAATGACCTACTTGTAAGGCTTCAGTAACACAATACTGGTATGAGGAGGATTGTATGCTGGGCGGCGCTATTGAGGAGGAATCGGGTTATGTAAAGGGTATTATCGTTCATAATGCGGGAAGTTAATGGTGTATTAAAAATTGGGTTGAGGCCCATCAACTGCGATGTAAATTTCACCGCTTTCTTACTTACAGACTGAGATCTGAGGCAGTTTTTTATATATCTAATACTGGGCCGGCTACCGGTGTTTGTTGAGTTTGCGGTACCCTGCTCTTACCGTCGGACTCGAGAATTTTCTTGTGCGAAATCCGGGAATATGGTCAGAGTAAATGGGCATTTGCGGGTAAGCGGTAGAAAAGCACCAGCGGTACTTGCTGAGGGTTAGAAGGAGGATCGAGTTGGGCCCATCCCGCTTTTCTCCTGTTTTTTCCTTCGTAAGTTAATCCTCACCCCGCACTGCCCCCCCCCCCCGGGGTGCCGGCGCATGGGTGGTCACTCGGTAGCTAATGGGGACCGTTTGTTGCGATATGCTACTTTATTGTTTCCTTTGTTGCTTTATCTTTTCTCTGTTCCCAGGCGCTAGCCTGGGATTGTCTTCTTTGTGACTAGTTTGCGTACACTGTGTATGTGCGAGAAGGGTGGATATATGAGTGTTGTGTCTGTCATTGTGTATTGAGATAGGTCAACAAATCAACTATTCTGCTACTCAAACTTACGCAATTTCACACCGTTTGCAAAAAAACCGTTGCGGAAGTAATGATCGGCAGCAAGGGTTTTATGCAGTGGAGTGGAACGGCTCAAGTGAGGACACAGGTTATGTATTAGGTGAAGAAGTTCATGATTTATTATGTTGAGTGTTAGGAAAGGGGAGAGTTGAGGGCAGGGGAAGTAAATACTTGAGGCGAGGAAAGGACAAGAAAGAGAGGCAGCTAGGCCAAAGATTCTCATAATTTGCGCGTCCCCCGACAGATGGAAAAAAAAGCTACCTTATTTTCATCTATTTGGGACGCTATTCTTGGTCAGGTGGTTGTGGTGGCTGGTTGATTACTAAACATGCTATTGAGGTATTCGGGCCTCGGTTAGGGGTGATGGTTGAAATCTCTCGCGAGCGCAACTCCGGAGGATCCACCCAACCCTGCGAAATGGACTGATATTTAAACGTCGGGGAAGAACATGTACAGGACTAGATTGTAATACGTGCAATAGGCTTTGTATCCTTGTTTTGTCTCGGATTCGCGATAACGAGCGCAAAGCTGGCGTTCTCTTGCAAGGGGGGTTAAACTTTTCAGGGATCTGATTCCGACTCAATGGCGAGTTCCACTTCAGCCGCTTCATCGAGTGAAAGTTTTCGTCTTGTTGGGATATTTGTTGAAGTAACGTACTTGACGGCGTACCGAAAAATATAGCACAGCGAAAAGTTTGGTGAATATGGGAAATGTCTGGAAGAAGCAACCATGCAGGAAAGCCTTGAATCTCTCTTTCTAACTATTTGATAGTTAATTCACTTAAACCATCATTTTTTACGGCCGTTTTGTTGTGAAGCTGTGGTGCTACTCACCAGATTTTTCGCTGTGCCATACCGTGGGGACTCGAAAAAACGATCCTTGTGCTGGATAGTCCGAAATTTCCTCCTCTGGAAAAGGGCGAAAAACACACCAAAAATCTGCCCCGGGAGACAGAACAAAAAGACAAAAACACCAGACCATGCTAAGAGAGGCAATTCCAGCGTCCTTGAACAGGGATCGTTTATTCGAGTTCTTACGGTATTTTTCGGTACGCCGTTAGCTATCATACGTTAGTTAGTTTTGGGTTGGAGGTAGAAAACACATCGAAAAAGAACTGAACACGTCAACGTCGCAACGGGAAAAACTTTTACCATCCCAACAGCCACTGCCTAGTGCACATCGCTTATCTAATTCTAATAGTTACCCGAAGGCAACAATAGCTGTCATGCCTGCCCCTTGTACTGTACAAGCCCCGATAGCCTCCGGGTGTGTGGTGGGATGGCAGAAGTGGAATACGGTAGTCGCTTAGAAAGCCCGAAGAGAATAAAGTACCGTAAGAACTCGAATAGAAGAAAAATGTGCTAGCACGTTGGAGTTGCCTCTCCTAGTAAGGCGCCTCGTATATTCCTTTTCTTTTGTCTCAACTGGGGGCTGAGTTTGCGGTGTTTCCCCCTCGCGTAGCTCAGAAAGGAAACT
>Ga0307510_10011897_pt1 | contig 10320 bp, 8 predicted proteins | sample 12_EM_MG_FD_207224 | JGI IMG/M metagenome (GOLD analysis project Ga0307510, IMG submission 207224) | Populus trichocarpa ectomycorrhiza microbial communities from riparian zone in the Pacific Northwest, United States - 12_EM | ecosystem: Host-associated > Plants > Roots > Unclassified | place...
ATATTAATTATTCGTGTTCCTTCACAAGCCAGCCATTCAAAGGCAGCTGAACATAGTATATGTATTTACATTATAGGGTATTCTAGACGACAATAGATCGGGACATGCTTCCTATATCGTAACGATGAGAAACTGGGGCTCGACTAGAGATCGTCGATGTATAGGTCGGAGTACTGGTCGTTGTCATAGTCCTCGAATTCATTCTCATCCTCCTTTTTATCGCCTTTGCCCATTGAGGCGTACCAAGGACCAGGACCATCGTCATATTCATCGTCGGTGGTGCGTTCCTCCTCTTCGTTGAAGGGGCCAACTCTTCTCTCCCAATTGAAAAATGCTGATCGTCCCGCCTTCAGGGTTTTCGCGGGAACTTGCACATTGCCCACAGTCTCCGAGAGCAACTGAAATGCACGTTTTGTCCCAATGCACGTGCGTAAATCGAGGGCCTCCAGTGGAGCTCCGTGTTCCTTCCGTTTGACGAGCATATCGCGTAGATGGTACGTCCTGGGCGCAGTCAACGAAACTTTGGAAAGGACAAGCTTTGTCAACTGTGGGAGTCGTGGCAGACCATCGGGCGGAGTATCCTCCTCTAGCATCTGTCTAAATGCCCTGACTGCAGTGGGAACCAGGAGTGCCCGCTTGAGCATAGTCAGCCTCGGCGCGTGACTGAGCCAGACCTCCTTGCTGAGTCGTGTATTGTTCTGTGCAGAAAACGTGGAAATGGTACCCAAGGGTAGGCGGGACAATATGGCATCGAATACTACTGATTCGGTCCCTTCATACCACTGACACCTACTTTCAGGTATGACAATAAAATTCAGACGTGCAGAGACCGCCGCCTTCTTTAAATCGAACCAATCGTAAATCTCGACGTCGGCATCAGGTACGGTCCACGCGACAATTTCAGCGTGCATTGCCTCCTCGCTGAATACTATGGTCTGAAGTGGTGCCGTGTCCTGTGGCCCATGGACATTTCGAGCAACATATGGGATAAGTAATCGTACGTCATCACCATCCGAGGATTGAGATTCGGAGATCACGCGCAGAGACATGAGAGCGGGCAACACGAGATGTGCGAGTGCGAGCGCACAACACTTCGCTGAGGCCCTGATGTCGAAGTGAGTGAGGGAGGGGAGTGTAACTGTGCGTTGCGGCTCAGAAATGAGCGGGTCGTGAACGGAAGTAGCTGGGGTGGCGTTAGAAAGGATAAGCGTTTTAAGTTGGGACATTTCGTTCAAAGCGGCCAACCAATCTTCGAGCGTAGGCACCACCTGCATGATAGGGGCTGTCCGTATCTGGAGGGTTTGCATGCAGACCCTTGAGGAGTGGCGACTTCCATCCAACAGTGCAGCCGAGTAGCTCAAGACGCGTGAGCTTGGGTGCAGTTCCGTTGAAAATGGAATCAGGGATACAGTGTGACCATAGATATGAATCCGCCAAAGAGAGAGATACCAAGGCAGGAGCAGGTGATACGAGTCGCTCAAGCACAGTCTGGAATTTCCCAGAAATGCTGAGGTGGCGGATGTGGGAAATATGGGCTTCAAGTAGCCTCCCGAAGGCATTAAATCGTGTTATGTTCCAAAACATGGTGTCGGCCTCGAAGTGTAAGGGCAACATCTTTGCCCGGGCGAGTATCTCGGTGAAGCCAGCAAGCTTTAGCTTGTTGAAATTGATGTGGTTCCAAAGGTGGGGTGAGTGGAGTGCGACTTCACGCCATCGATGGCAAATATGAGTGACACGTATCCATTCCATATAAGAAACATCTCCGAAGGCAACTGCGGAGAAGGGAAAAAGTGAGAATATCTCGGCGAGGGTTTCAGGAGGCAAGCGCGAGATGGGGGCAAGCGCATTACGATGGTATTTCAGCTCTTGGGTAACTTGCTCCGACACCCTGATTTGATCGTCGATGGCTTTACGAAGCTGGTCTTGGGCAGTGGCTGAGCTTGTGTCCATAAAGACGATAAATGGTTGGAGCGATGCCGAAGGTCACGGCATTCATGCTTTTTTTTTTTGCAAACAGCTGTGACAGTATGTGACAGCTCGTCACACGATGTCGTGAACAGAGACTTCAGCATTGCTAGACCATGGGTAGTTTTGGTCTGGTCATCATTCTGGAAGAAGATTGACATTGATTGTACTAATTTATGTTACGGTGACTGGATAAACATGTTATGTTATGTTAATATGACACGACATGACCTGATTGACCTCTTTCTGATCGCCGCCTCGTGACCCGTCACGTGTTGTTGTGGGCGGCAAGGCCGGTCCGGCTCTGGGGCGGCCGCCCGTCTTATCTCTTTATCCAGTGCGTACTGTCGTGTCGTGTCGTAGCACTTCCTACAATGGCCCAAGACACGGGAAACTGGACCGACCCCGAGGAGGGTAACACAACCCAGGACGTCCCGGGTAACATTACTATTTCCTGGCAAGGCTTCGTTGACTCACCAACGTGTAATGTAGATGATCACCCCGAACTACCCCAATCAGCCCGAAATCAGCCGCCATTATCGCAGCCACCGGTAGAAGGATCCAACTTCGGTGATAGCTCTGGGCCGATATTTTCTCTGTATTCAAATATCACGAAGAAAGAAGACGATAAGCTTGCCGAGCGCTGGCAAAAGAACGCAGATGGCATCCTCATCTTCGTGAGTCCTTGTATCAATGTTCATACTACTGCGCGCATAAGCTGGATCATTCTAGACCGGTTTATTCTCCGCTTCAGTCGCCGCACTACTTGCCGTATCCGTCCAGGACCTCAGACCGAGTTCTCAAGACACTTCCGCATTCTACCTCGCGAATATCTATCAGGTTCTCGCCGACCCGAACGCTGCGTCCGGCTCTTCTCCTGTCGCCCAACTCCCTCCGTTCTCTCCTCCGATACATGCTGTCTGGGTGAATTCACTCTGGTCCCTGAGCCTAGTCATTAGTCTTGTCTGCGCGCTATTGGCAACATCCCTTCAACAATGGGTACGTCGATTTATCAAACGCACTCAGCCGACACAATGCAGCCCCGAGAAGCGGGCGCGAATGCGTGCATTCTTTGCTGGTGGTGCGGACAAGATGCACCTTCCCTGGGCCATCGAAGCATTGCCGCTCTTGATACACGTCTCGCTCTTCCTCTTCTTTGTGGGTCTCATCATTTTCATGCGGGGTATCAACCATAGCGTCTATCTCTGTATAATCTCGGCTATTGGGCTCTTCTCAGCTGTGTATGTATCCTTCACATGCATGCCAATTTTTTTGCCCAACAGCCCATACAATACACCGCTTTCTCTCATAGCCTACTTCATTCTGGCGGCCACCACTCAATTTGTCCTCTTTGCTCTTTCCTTGTGTTCCATAATTGCAGTGTCCATCATTATTGTCTCATTTATCGTCCTTGTCATCCTTGGCATTTGTCTTCTTTCCGTTTTGTTCATCATTGTCGTTTGTCTTGTTCTGTTATTTGGCTCATGTCTTCAGCTAGTATGTGGCGCTCCCAAATTCAGGGACATGGTGTCCAAGTTTGAACACTTGGCTGCCAGGGAGCTCAGGCTGATCCTGAGTCCCAGAAAGCTGTTTGAGAACTGTCCTCTTTTATACGATACATTACTTCGCATGACGTTCTGCCAGAGATGGGTTTTGGGCAATTCACCAAATGCAGCCGAAGAACTTGCCTCTGGAGGGTCACCAGAGATCGACCTGGATATCTTGAAGTGGACAATAGGCGCTCTGGGAGATGACGACACACTGGAAAAGTTCTTTGAGGACATCCCTGGCTTCTTTCACTCACCGACGGTGAAGGGCCTCAATCGACCTCTCCCAGATATGTTTCTTTCGAGATTCTACGACTCGTGGGGAGGATTCTTGGAACGTAGCTGGTTATCCAACTCGGTCGACGAAACGGTCAAACCGGTCAAGACTCGTCGACTGGAAATCTGCATGAAGGCCATAAAGGAGATATGTGGTGGTGATCGCCCAGATACGATCTTTTGGCATCTCTACCATCTGCGTTTCGATCAAGGATTGCCATCGATTCTTGCGGCGGAGAGTCTAGCGCTGTGGTGTGCGAGCAGTAACAGTTATATTTCTGTGCTTGCACGATGCACAGTTGCCAGGATCCTCCCATATATACGGGAACGCGATGACCGTTGGATTGCACTCGCCCAGGACGTATCCGGTTTGCCAGGGCATGTACTTCGAGACCACATTGCCCATGGCGACGACAGCGTGTTTCTGGTCATTCCGATCGCTACGGCGCGCCAAGTGGTCAGATCACCACATGGAGTACCCCCTATGTGGGATATGCTGTCATCGATTTCCAAATTTGACATACTCAAAACGCTTCCCGGACTGCAAGACCTCTTCTGTTCTTTATGGAATGAAATCGTTGAAGAAGCAAACGGCCGCCTGCGGCATCGTAATTACCTCTATGCTCTCCGTGGGATTCGCCACCTTTACATCGCTTTACATCAAGGCACCGATTCTGCCCCGATTTACTTCGATGCATCCACTCCATCTGATGACCGCTATCTATACGACTTGTCCTCTTACCCCAAGTGCATCATTCCCACTCATCACCTAGACCCGACCGTCCCTCGTCTCCCCCAGGCCAGACTTGATGGTCCCCACAATCCCTCTCCGCTTCCACCTCCTTCGGAACGCCAGCCCACCCCCGGCCGTAGCACAGTTCCACAACGAGCTATAGAAGCAATCGACATCGCGGGACGCCCTTCATCCGCGTATTACCCCCGCCTTCACCCACAGGAATTCCCATCCCCATCCCTAGACACCGCTCCCGAACATATGACGGTCACTCTCGACATAAACCGGCTTGTTATAGCCGAAGTGTCCCATTTCTCTCACCAGTCATCGCCGTCTACTGCCGCGCTCACTGCAAACATCGTGCGCTCCAGCGATCCGACGACCGATGTACCTATCGACGAAATGGGACAGACCTCTCAGATTCCCGCAGCGACTTTTCACACTCTTCTACTCTCCGACGCTGTCCCTGTCATCGTCACTCCTTCGACTGTACATTGTGTGACAGGTGATTTCTTCGACACCTTTTTTACCTATTACCCCAGCGCTTATATTTTCTCATCCCCCAGACGACGGTACCGAGCAGCAGGGTATAGCCACGCCACAATCCGCGTCTGCCACCACCCAAATCTTGTCCACGGCTAACCAAATTTCTCAATTCATCCCTAGTATCGGTGCCACTCTACAAGCAGGCGACAAACCGACCGGCGCCCCTCCTACGCCTGACTCTGGTTCGTCATCCTCGCCTACCATAATGCCGGTCTTTCATAGCGGCACCATTCACGAGGAATTCCATCCGTCCCTAGAATCAGCTCTCATGGAACGTGATAATATCCATCACCCTCTAGGATTACACCTCACCACGGCCGGCTCTGACATTTCTCCGCAGATTACATCAGTTGTGGACGCCCACGCAACTACGAGCAGTAGCCTGAGTATCCCCAGCACACAGAGCAATACGCGTGACATAACATATTCCATTTCGATGGAGGTTTCTGGTCATGAAAGCCCACCAGTGCCACCGACCCCCAATATCGCTGAACACACCTCGGATCTTGGGGACCACCAGGATGCTAGCATGGGCTAAGTCGGTGATGGGATCATATCCCTTGTCAGTTTTCTCAGCGTTTCTTCAGATCTCGTGTATGGTGTAGGTGGTGAAGGGTTGCACAGAGGAGAGCGGCGATAGCTGCTCACGACATCCTCTGGCTGATCAAGTTCTGTCTCCGCTCTGAATACATGTCGTGGTTGTGTCGCTCTCGAAAATTTCGGGAATATATGCTATAATCCTTTCTTTAGGTGTTTACCTTCACCGTTCGGGACTCATCTTATCGCTTTCTGTTTCCAAATCCATCGTTTGATTCCCATTACCCGTGTACTAGCTGTGATATAAATATGAGGACCATGCGTGGACCATGTGTTGTACGACATGTGTGCATGGGAGCGAGCACCAGGAAAAGTGCTTAGCATGTGGTCAAAGGTACAAAGGCAGAGAATGAGGAGGACAAACGGATCATCGAAGCTGCGGGTCTGTGATGAGGTAGTCCCGTGTTTCGCCTATATCAGCAAATAGCAACTCGATTCTCCTCGTCCACGAGGTGATCAACCACTGACGTGCATGCGCACTGAATCGCGAAAAGTAACAGGGCCATGAAAAAGAAAGCGCACACCAGAACCATGGGAAGCAGAGAGAAGTCATCATCAAAGTCCTGCAGGGCATTGGAAAAACGGTGTCTCCCAACGAACTCCAACTCAGCACTACCCGAGCCTGAGGCCTGAGGCTCAAGCTCCTCCTGCAGGCCGCAGCGCTCAGACCTGGATAAGACCAAGCTACGAAGAGCGCACGAGATGAAATGTAAAGAAAATTACAGAATCACTTATCGAATGCGAGATAGCGAACGATGTGCAATCCTTGGTGATAATTTGAACGTTAGATATGAAATACCCAGCGTTTCTAAATCGCAGTGTACATATTATGGCCCGCATTCAATTTACCATTATTCGTGTTCCTTCACAAGCCAACCATTCAAAGGCAACTGAACATAGTATACGTATTGAAATTATAGGGTATTCTCGAGGACAATAGATCGGGACGTGCTTCCTAGTTCGTAACGATGAGCAACTTCGGCTCGACTAGAAATCGTCGAGGTATGGGTCAGAGTAATGGTTGTCGTCATAGTCATTGAATTGACCCTCCTCCTCCTCCTCCTCCTCCTCCTCATCATCATCATCATCATCATCATCATCATCATCATCTCCTTCGTCCGTAGAGCCATACCAAGAAACCGGGCCATTGTCATATTCATCATCGTCAGTGCGTTCCTCTTTTTCGTCGATGGGGCCAACTCTTCGCTCCAGATTAAGAAACGGTAGCAGTCCCACCTTCGCGGGGGGACCTTGCACGTTACCCGCAGTCCCTGAGAGACACCTAATTGTGTCCTCAGTCGCAATACACGTGCGTAAATCGAGAGCCTCCAGTAGAGCTCCGTGTTTCTTCCGTTTCACAAGCATATCGCGTAGATGGAACGTGAAGAGCGGAGTCAACGGAACTTTGGGAAGGATAAGCTTTGTCAACTGTGGGAGTCGTAGAAGGCCAGTGGGTGGAACATCCTCCCTTAGCATCTCTGCAAACGCCCTAACTGCAGTGGGAACCAGGAGTGCACGCTTGAGCATAGTCAGCCTCGGCGCGTGACTGAGCCAGACCTCCTTGCTGAGTCGTGTCCTGTTATGTGCGGAAAGAGTCGAAATGGCATTCAAGGGTAGGCGGGACAATATGGCATCGAATATCAGTGTGTCGGTCCCGTTACGCCACCCACTGTCAGGTGTGACAGACAAAACCAGACGTGCAGAGACCGAGGCCTTCTTCAAGGTGACCGAATCGCAAACCTCGGCGTCGGCATCAGGTACGGTCCACGCGACGATTTCGGCATGCGTTGCCTTCCCGTTGAATAGTATGGTCTGAAGTGGTGCCGTGTCCTGTGGTCCATGGGCATTACGAGTAACATATGGGATAAGTAATAGTACGTCATGAGGATCCCAGTATTGAGATTTGGAGGTCACGTGCAGGGAAATGAGAGCAGGCAACACGAGATGTGCGAGTGCGAGTGCACAATCCGTCGCAGAGGCAGTGATGTTGAAGTGAGTGAGGGAAGGGAGGGTAACTGTGAGTTGCGACTCGGAAATGAACGGCTTGTCAATGGAAATTGCTGGGGTGGCGTTATCAAGGATGAGCGTTTTAAGTTGGGACATTTCGTTCAAAGCGGCCAACCAATATTCGAGCGTGGGCATTTCCTGCGCATAGGGCGTCAGTATCTTCAGTGTTTGCAGACCCTTGAGGAGTGGCGACTTCCATCCGATACTGTAGCCGAGTAGCTCAAGACTCGTGAGCTGGGGTGCAGTTCCGTTGAAAAGGGAATCAGGGATGATATGTTGTGACGATATATATCGATATGGCGTCGTCAAGGAGAAAGATACCAAGGCAGGAGCGGGTGATACGAGTCGCTCAAGCACAGTCTGAAGTTCCCCAGAAATGCTGAGGTGGCGGGTATGGGAAATATGGGCCTCGAGTTGTCTCCAGAAGGCAGTAAACCGTGCCTTGCCCCAACGGGTGATCTTGGCCTCGAGTTGTAAGGGCGACATTTTTGCCCGGGCGAGTATCTTGGTAATACCAGGTAGGGTCAGCTTGGTGAAATTGATGTGGTTCCAAAGGTAGGGGAAGTTGAGTGCGATCTCACGCCATCGATGGCAAACATGAGTAACACATATCCATGCCAGATAAGGAACATCCTCGTAGCCAGGCAAAAGTGAGAATATCTCGGCGAGGGTCTCAGTAGGCAGACGCGAGATGGGGACAAGCGCATTACGACGGTATTTGAGCTCTTGAGTACTCTGCTCCGACACTTTGATTTCATCTTCAATGGCTTTACAAAGATAGTCTTGGGCCGTGGGTGAGCTTGTGTCCATAAAAACGATAGATGGTTGGGTTGGAACGATCATGCTGAGGGCCACGGCGTTCATACTTTTTTTCAACTGGAGTGACACATCGTGACAGGATGTGACAACTCGTCACACGACGTCATGAACAGAACAAGAGGCTGAGGCTTTTCTATACCATGGATGATTTTGGCCATCATCAGATTGACCTTGGGTGAGTTAACCCAAGGGTTGTACTAATTGTGTCACGGTGACTTAGGAACATATTATGTTAATACGACACGACTTCTTCCTTCCGGGACCCGTCACGCAAGTTGATGTTGAGAGCGGTAGGGCCGGTCCGGCCACCGGGGCAGCCGCTCACGCGGCTCACTGGTTTTCCGTCCTTCCGAGTCCTATATCGTGGGCTGATTGTCTGCGCTCTTCTTTTGGCGGCCCCCAGGATGGACACCTGGATGGGCTTCGAAAGGGCTGCTCGTCAACTTCTCCAATTCCCCCACCAAATACCGCGGACCCACTGTCACGGTACGTTCAACTGAAACTTAGTCTGAAAGACAAACGCCCAGTACTCTCACGAACGAACGAACGCTGCACTGGGGGCACCGACCCCCCTGATCGTCCTGTACTACTGTGCCCGCCCTTCGGCGAGAGCCCATTGACACACGTAGAATCACAGTAGAGTTTCACTTCGGCGTACCGCTATCTCCTCGTCCTCATGGAAATCGTTTTCAGTGGACCTTCGAGGTCCCTGGTTCACACGATCTCAGGTGGCATGGTTTCGCCCCACTAGAAGACAGGTATCGCGGCACTGCGTGACACGTTGAAGCTTCCTCGACTACCGATCCGACTTTTCGTATTCTGCTAACGTTTCCATGTCAAGTTCGACCTTCATAGCCGTGACAGTTGCACGCTCGTTTAGCCCAGAACCCCAGGACCTTATTCACTCGTTATGTACCGTAGTTAGGTTGATTTTGTGTCCTTTAGTTCCGGTGTCTAACTTGCACGCGTTCTGAGGTGGGTAGTTGAATATCCTCAAATTGGTCCTCAATACACATCAAGCGGCCAGTTCCCGTGTTAACCCATGCGTTCTGAGGCTCGGCGCGTGCCCGGAACTCATCTCTTAGCACTCGCTTTCTACAACACTTATTATCAAGGTCGTGTCGGAATTCATACAGCCCTTCCATTAATTTTGATACCCTGCTGTCACCTCTCTGCGTCAGCGGCCTTTTGTTCCATTTTTTCTTACAACCTCGTGTTTACCCTACTAGCCACGGCATCATCGCCTCACCAGCTCCCCTGTATAACATGATTAGTCGGACATCTTGTCCATGCTGTCGGGTTGCATACATTTATCTTTTATTGGAGTACTTGATAACATCGCTTCGTATGATGGTAAATGCCCCAGAGCTCTCTTCAAGTTGAGCTTCAGTTCCCAATTGTGTGCTTTCCCTAAGTCTTCATTTCTTTGCTATATTTGGGTTCGGACTGCCACTCAGGGCTACAAGTGTCCGCATACATAACGTGAATGCAACAACCTCCTCCCGCTTTCGAAACTCATACTGCATGACCTTCAAAAATTCTTCGATTCTTATTGTTGTTTGGTTCCATTCCCCGAAAGATGTTGCAAACTGTGTGCTAGAAATATGAGTTCCGGGCACGCGTTGGGCCTCAGAACACGCTCGTAAACGCGGGAACTGAGGGTACAAAAAGTCAACTGCGGCTATATAAACGAGCAACAGAGAGCCCATGTAGCATACATTGTCATAGTAGTCTAGGGCTGCGCGCCGTCACCGTACAGTACGGCTTTACGGCCGTACTGTACGGGTCCCGTACCGTACCGTCCATGGCCTGGATGTGTCTTTCAACGGC
>Ga0307510_10011899_pt1 | contig 10318 bp, 3 predicted proteins | sample 12_EM_MG_FD_207224 | JGI IMG/M metagenome (GOLD analysis project Ga0307510, IMG submission 207224) | Populus trichocarpa ectomycorrhiza microbial communities from riparian zone in the Pacific Northwest, United States - 12_EM | ecosystem: Host-associated > Plants > Roots > Unclassified | place...
TGGATTCTTCATTATTGTTTTTACCTTTTCTTCTTCTGAACAAACTACAAATTTGGTTAAGGTAAAATGATCATCTATCAAATGATGGCCATTGAGAAAAGATAAATATATGAAGTAATAAAGTTGGTTTAATGATTTATATAAAAAATTGTAGTGAAGTACGTAGAGATGGTTTAACTCGTTTTCGAAACTCAAGATCTTTTAAGCCTCCTCAATCTCTATTTTGAAAAAAAAAAAAATGGTTTCTTGTCAAACCAGTTTCCTTCTTTTTTTTTTTTTTTGAATTATGAAAAGATCCTGTTTCTTTCAAGACGACTTTATATATATATATATATGATATATTTTTTTAATAAGAACATCTATAAAATTATACCACTAAATCTTCATTCAAAAATCTTAATTAATTATAAAATTAACTATTAAAATAATATCATAAAAATTGTGCTATTTTTTATTTTAGCTTAAATTGATGTTAAAAAAAAGAGGCACTGACAATAAGAGCACAACCGGAGGAGTTACAATGGAATTAGAAACTTAAAAAGCCCACATTAGTGTGGGATTAAACTACAAAAATATAAAAACTCTACACTTGTTGACCTGCTTGCCCATCCTTTTGATCCCTTTTGTCTCCTTCTTCCTCACTTCCAATTTGACTCTCATTCTCACTTACACAGTACTTCTTCAAGAAATAACCCAAACACCTCATCACAAAAGGCACTGAAAGCTGCAACCAAAAGATAGCGAAAATGCACAGATTCATGAGGAATAACAGCAAAAACCGCAGATGCATAGGCTATCATCATTGAGGCTGTAGCGACCCATATTTCAAGATGGAAAGGGAACCAGCTGTAAGTGAGAGACGTAACGACAAGCATACAATTTGATACCAAGAAAACATAGTAAGCACGCTTTTGAGATGCATAATTAATTGCTGTTCCTTCATGATGTCTTTCTTGCCAGGCCCCTCCAGGAGAGTCCACCCCAGCTTGGAATGTCAGTACTGCTGCAATCAAGGCCACAACTACTCTGGCATCCCTTGGTGAGTCTCTCACTTCATCATACTGAAATCTCTTGACCCAGCTAGCAACTTTTTTTATTATTATTATTATTATTTTTAATTAAAATATATATCCGGGTTAGTTTTATCATATCTCAACTAATTTTATGAGTCACGAAATTAACAATCATGTAAGCCTTCAATAACCATTATATTAGTAATCATATGATTCGAACCTGAGACCACAAAAAAAATAAATCTCTTAATCTCAAACTCTTATCACTAGATCATTTATTAGATGGTTCAAAAAACTTTTATTTAAAAAAATATATAAAAAAAAATTATATCTTAAAATCTCATCTAATAAAATTTAATAAAACCTGGCAAAATTCAACTAGTATTGCCGTAAACAACTCTCTTTCACATTGCATATATAACAAAAAAAAAAAAAAAAAAACCACGGCAAAAGTTCGAATAGTCCCTAGAAAATGGCAAAAGCCCTGATTGGCTTCGAGCAAGGAACACATGCCCACAGTCTTGAAGTACTAAAGTTGGTTTAATGATTTATAAAAAAATATGGTTTGATTGCCTATCTTAATCTGTATGAAATCGGGGGAATTGTGATTAGTCTTGCATTGACCTACAAGCTTTTTTTCATAAAATGATATTTACTTGATATAAATTAAGATTATTCTTGTGCAGATTGCCTTTCTTACTTCAAATTTTGTTATAAAGTTCCAACTAAATCAATCAGTAACTACAATTAATTAACTTGCCCCTTAATTCATTTTGAGTTTCAACCGACAGTTCCTCAATCACTTTTACTAATTTTTCATTTAGAAATCTTAATTATAACTATCAAAATAATACCACAAAAAGTTGCTATTTTTTTTTTTAATTTTAGCTTAAATTGATGATACCAAAACAAAATCCTAACAACAAATTAAGAGAAATCATAATTAAATATCAGGAGAGGCTCTTTAACAATAATAAAGATTATGTGTTCAGTAATTTACTAAATTAAAGTGAGTGATTCAAAAATTACTGATCCCTACTGATAATTAAAATATATATAAAAAAAACAGAAAAATCTTTATTTGATCACAGCAACACGGGATAATACCTGGCTAGTTATCACTTAATAAAGGACTACAAGAGCTGACAATAAGAGCAAGGCTGCTACAACTGGAGGGTTTACAATGGATTAATTATAAATAAAAATTAAGTCCACATTAGCAATGGCTTAATCTACAAAAACATAGAAAATCTACACTTGGTGACCTGCTTGCCCATCCCTTTTTTCTCCTTCTTCCTGACTTCCTATTTGATTCTCATTCTCACTGATCATAAGGTACTTCTTGAAGAAATAACCAAAACACCTCATCACAAAAGGCACTGCAGCTGCAATCAAAGGATAGCGAAAACGCACAGATTCATGAGGAGTAACAGCAAAAACCGCAGATGCATAGGTTATCATCATTGAAGCTGTAGCAGCCCATATTTCAAGATGGAAAGGGAACCTGTAAGTGAGAGATGTAATGACAAGTATACAAGTGGAGAGAGCCAAAGTGTTTGATACCAAGAAAACATAGTAAGCACGCTTTTGAGATGCATAAATTGCTCTTCCTGCATGATTTCCTTCTTGCCAGACCCCTCCAGGAGGGTTCACCCCAGCCTGGAAAGTCACTGCTGCAATCAAGGCCACAACTACTAGCAGAACATTTCTAGCATCGCTTGGTGAGTCTCTGTCTTGATCATACTGAAATTTCTTGAACCAGCTAGCACTTCTTTTAGTATTGTTTATTTTAGGCTGAGACATTTTTACTTGGGCAAGGATATGTGGGAGATACCAGCACTCTGGCTCTCAAGAAGTTACTTATAAAGAGCCTCCGTTCTAAAGGATGGGGCCTGCCCTGATTAATTATCACATGTTTCTCATATTTGATATCTGTACACCTAATTAATCAAGGATAATTATAAAAGATTTTCTATAGTTTTATCTTAATTTTTTTTTCATATTTTTATAAGTTATACTTTATATTCTATAACAAACAAGATACATTATTGAGGATATAAAATGTTATTGAACAAATAAACTATACAGTGAAAAATATAATTATAAAAGTATGGAGAAGAAGTGAAATTCATATAAAATTACAGAAAAATTTATATAATTATCTCAATAAATAATAGCATATGGATTCATTAAATGAAGTCTGAATCTTAATATATATATATATATATATATGCACATGCACACACACACCGATTCATGTAAGAATTTCCAAACTAATTTAATGATGAATGTTTACCCGAGTCAATGTAAGTCAATGAATTTACGATTATATAAATCTTGTGTGAATAGTGATTATGTGGTGGGTATCCAAATAGCCCCCACCAGGAGAAGAACCGTGGAAATTTGGAGAAAAGTAAAGCTGAATTGCATTAAAGTTAAACTAATTTAAGACTCCTTTTCAAGTCTTGAAGTTAATTTTTACAATTATTGGCACCGCATGGAAAAAAAAACAGAGGGTAAAGGAACGTGAAAGAAAAAATAGAAAAAGAAAAGCTGTGTGCGTGAGCAAAGACAATTACACATTTTGCTTTTTTATTTACTTATTAATATGAGTGTTTAGATCAGCTTGCGTACACCTTGATTAATCTTATAGGCCCTGAAGTTAATGACCATGTAAGTCTCTGGTGACTATCATATTATCAACTATAGAGCTCGAACCTGAAACCACAGGAAAATCAAATCTTTTAGTTCTAAACTCTTATCACTGAGTCACATTACACATTTCGCTTTTTTTTCTTGAGATGGTTGCTGCAGCTCGATTTTTTTCTTTAATGTTAAAAAATTATAGGAATTAAATAAAGTCTGTATCTTAATACACACACACCGATTCATGTAAGAATTTTCAAACTAATTTAATGATGAATGTTTACCCGAGTCAATGTAAGTCAATGAATTTATGATTATATAAATCTTGTGTGAATAGTGATTATTTGGTGGGTATCCAAATAGCCCCCACCAGGAGAAGAACTGTGGAAATTTGGAGAAAAGTAAAGCTGAATTGCATTAAAGTTAAACTAATTGAAGACTCCTTTTCAAGTCTTGAAGTTATTTTTTACAATTATTGGCACCGCATGGGAAAAAAAAGGGGGGAAAGGGACGTGAAAAATAATAGAAAAAGAAAAGCTGTGTGCGTGAGCAAAGAAACCATCTTTGTTTTCGTGGGCAATTACACATTTCGCTTTTCTTCCTTGAGATGGTTGCTGTAGCTCGATTTTTTTCTTTAATGTTAAAAAAGTATAGGAATTAATAATATTTTTATATTTTCAAGTAAAATTTTAATAATTAATTCAAAATCTAGTCAAGTGACCCTTATTTAACCATGGGTGGGATCAAAAGTATTTTTAATGCTAAAAAATGAATGTGCATGTATTTCCGAAGTGTTTTTGACTTCAAGAAATTTTTTGCAAATCAAAATTTCTTAATATATTTAATTAAATATATTAAAAATCAAGAATAAATATAAGAAAAAGTTGTTAAGCTACCTAAAAACTAAACAAGAAAGTTAAGAAATAGATACATATTAAGTTATTTGATCTCATAACACGATCTATAAACATAATTAAATTTAATAACTTTATTTTTTAGAATTAATCTTCATTTAATTAAACAATATTAAAAATAAACACGCTCAAAGAAGTTAATGAATAGAATTAAAAAAAAATATTACATAAGGTTTGCACAAATATCTACTAATATTAGAAAAAAAGTTATAATCTTAGAAAAAACCAAGTAAAAATTAAATATTAATCTATTAAAAAAATATCATAATTCTTTTAATTAAGTTATTTTAAGTGATTTCAATTAAAATTGAATACTTGCTTGGTCAAACATCTCACACTTTTATTGAATTAATCTATTTTAACTAATCTTAAATTAAATTTAAAAAAAGTTCCAAAGGGGCTAGATGTTTGGGCAAATAAAAAAAACCCCCACATGCTAAGGACTGCAAGGCCAACCTTGTGTACTTGAGCGTTCCTTTTTTTTTTTTATTCTCCGCCAAAGGTGCATATGCATATGACATGTTATTCGATCGCCTCTATTTTCTTGAAAACAATTAAGACAGACGGCATGTTTGATCATTATAAAGATGGTTGAAAGGAGGGGGGGTGTTTGACCAAAAAATTATTTTTTAACCTATTTTCACATAAAGCACACTCATTACACACACACACTTAGAGTATCAAAAAACCAATTTATCAATTCAAAAAACAATAGGATAGTTCAAAAATACAAAATCAAACTAGAAATAAAATTTTTTTATTTCATCCCTGATTTACCTTTTCAAACAAGATAAAGGTTCAAAACCACCACCATTAAACCCACTTCATCAAATAAAACTTGTTGATATCAAGAATGATAAGTATTATATTTGAAAAGTGGTTAAAGAGACAACTTTCTTTCTTATTATTTTCAAGTGACTTCTCTTTTTTTTCTTAAATTTAAAGACTAAAATGTTAAAAAAATAAATTTTGAATCGAAATTAAAATTGCAAAAACTAAAAGATACTTCAAAGTAAAATGAATAGTGTGCTAAACAAAATTTTTTCTAATGAATTTGAAATTATCCTTTTATTGGTTTACACTTTGGTCATTTTTTTTGTTAAATTATCTCTTTTCTTGGCAAACTTTAATAAATTGGCATTAATGTGGGCGTAGAAAGACGTTGCAATTGAAAAATAAAATTTGAGGATAAAAACTGAAAAAACAAATTGCAGTGATTTAGTATATGTTGTAATATATTGAGGGGTCTAAGTTTTAAAGAAACCTAATTTAATCCCTAATATATGTACTCAATTTTAATTGGATCCCAAGCCTATCAATTTTATCTTAAATGTTCTAAAGGTCTTATGTTGACGTTAATTATTTTTTTAATAAATATTTAAAAAAAAAACATCATTTTATTACATAAAATATTCCTATTCGAAGGGAAATATTAACAAGAAAATGATGAAAGAAGGACTCTATTGAGAAATGTGTGATTAATTGAGAAGTATGAAGAGGCTTTATTTTGATTGCTTTGAAGTGTCCAACCCAACAATGTCTTAACCTGACCTATGACATTAGCTTTTGCATATGATTTCTTAGAGGCATAATGGAATTTGGAACTTTAATCATTCTTGTGCATGTAATCGTAATTAAAATTGCATTGGTCTTAATGCTTTTTCCATGAAGGGATATCTATTTTGTCAAACAATCATTTTAATCCAATAAATTAAGCTGTTAGGTGAGATTGTAGAATATAATTTATATTATTCTTTAAGACAATCCCTCAAGTGAAAGTTTTTTAGGCTTGAAATTTGTACAGGTCAACACTACCTTGTGTTTAATTTTTTAATTTTTATCAAATAAATAGGGATGATGAGATTCGAACTCGAGACAACTTGGTTATTAAAAGTTCTGATACCATGTTAAAAAATCATATCAACCCAATAACTTAAGCTATTAGATGAGGTTTCAGGATATGATTTATATTATTTTATAGTATACTTAATTATTCTTGTACATATTGCCTTTCTGACTTCAAATTTTGTTATAAAATTTCACTAAATAGATCAGTAACTACAATTAATGTGCCACCTAGCAATGTTCTTAGTGGTTTTGTTTACAAAAATACTATTTTTGAATTCAAAATCTTAATTATAAAATTAACTATCAAAATAATACCACAAAGATTGTGCTATTTTCTATTTTAACTCAAATTGATGTTGACAAAACAAAACCTTAACAAAAAATAGAAATCATAATTAAATATCAGGAGAGGCCCTTTAACAACAATAAATATTAAGCGTTCAGTACTAATTTAAAATAAGTAATTTAAAAATTACTTCCTGCTGTTAGAGAATAATATAAATCATATCCTAGGACCTCACCTAATAGTTTAAGCTATTGGGTTGAGATGTTTTTTGACACGGTATCAGAGCCTTGATGACCAAGCGGTTGCGAGTTCGAATCTCACCATCCTTATTTATTTGATAAAAAAATAAGCACAAGGTAATGTGGGTCTGTGCAACCTTCAAGTTCAAAGGGCTTTCACTTGAGGGAGTGTGTTAGAGAATAATATAAATCATATTCTGGGACCCAACCTAATAGCTTAAGCTATTGAGTTGAGATGGTTCTTTAACACCTGCTGATAATTAAAATATTAAAAAAACAATTAATAAAAGATTACAACAAGGCTGCTACTAATGGAGGATTTACAATGAAAATAGAAATAAAATGCCCACATTAGTGTGGGTTTAATGCGTCTTTAATTAGTATTATGGTGTAATATATGTTTCAAAAATATTTTTTATTTAAAAATATATTAAAATAATTTTTTTTTTTATTTTTAACATCAACATATTAAAATCATTAAAAAATATTAAAACAATATCAATTTTATATATCCTTACAAATTCTACTAAGCTAATACTTCAATTTTTATCCAAATCAAGAAAATAACTAATCAACTAATTATTTTCTAACTATGCTAAAACTCTCTTAATAGAGAATGACTTGAATATTATAGAGTTCTAATAATATTATAATTAAATATTAGCATTTCTAGATGTTCATGAGTGGAGTTCTTTTTAAAAAAACTTACGTCCTATCACTACTCAGTGATGTAATCCCTACATTAATTTTCTATTCATATATATATATATATATATATATATATATATATTCGATAATAGACTATTCATATATATTCGATAATAGACTATTCATGTGTGAAGTGTGATTATCAGTGTCGGGTATCTGGGTATCCAAATAGCCCCACCAGGAGAAGAAAGGTGCAAATTTGGACTAAAGTTAGACTGAATTCCAAGTATCTGTGATCCAGCTTTAAAACGTTACGTTTTAAGGAAAACCTAATTTATTCTCTAATTTATATATTCAATCTTAACTGGATCTCAATCAGACCTATAAATTTTATCAATCTGATGTCAAATATTCTGAACAATTCTTAATCAGGTTCTTATGTTAATATTAGTTAGTTTTTTAATTTTTTTTAAAAATAACATCATTTTATTACATAAAATATATCTATTCGATAAAAAATATTAACAAAAATTCGATGGAAGAAGGACTCTATTGAGAAATGTGGGAAAAAGATTGATAAATTACTTGAACAAAAAGCTTAAATTAACCCATTGGAGTACTCTTGTTATGCTGATTAATTATTCTTAATAAAAATTGAGATATTTATTACTGATACTGTGAGCTTCACTGTGCTGGCAGCATGCAACATACAGTAATTAATTAATTGCTTCCTAAAGCTAACAATAAAAGAACCAAGAAGAAAATTTAAGTTATAGTTATTAGAAAAGACATAAAGATATATATAGGGAGGTTACAGGGTTGAACTTTATTTTTTTACGCTGTTATAATCAACGCTTACAGCAATATGAGAACATTTCTGCTCTCAGCAAAAAAAAATAAAAATAAAAATAAAAATGAAGAAAGAATCAAACATAAAATTCTGCATGATGAACGCGGATCTTAAAATTGTACCAGCTCCAATACTGCGCAGGAGCAGTATTTTGAACCATTACTTTGATATTGGTAATTGTCTTAGATGGCGAACTGCGGAGGCTACCACCCATATGACAAACCGTATTACAATAGGCGCAGGAGCAGCGACGAAGATGAGGCGAAAGGACACTGATTCGTAAGGTGTAATACAATATATCCCAGAACTGTAAGTGCCCATCATAGAAATTGTAGCAATCAAGACTTCCAAGAAATAAGGGTAACCGAAGGTTAGACATAATAAGAGAAAAATGGAGGACGTTAGTGCAATGGTGTTGCATATCAGGAAGATTTGGAAAGGAACTTTCTGATCAGAATAAACAGCATGTCCAGCTCTATGTCCCTGATTATCATCGCTTTGCCAAACTCCACCAGGTGGGGTGATTCCAGCTTGGAAGGTCACCGTCGCGATCAGCGCAGCCCCGACTAGCATAACATTTCGGATGTCACCATTTGTCTCTGTTTTCCATGGCGGTCTTGTTGGCAATATAATATCGTGTAAGGGCTTAATTTTGGTTTTGTTACTACTACTTTCCATATTTCACTAGGAATTGTAAGAGTAGTGATTTTTTCGTCCCGTCTTTCACTCAAACTCAGCGGGGCAAAACAAGGCTCGAATAAATTAATAACAAGAACGGGAATGGTGCATTTGATTTTCATTGAAGTAAAGAAAGGTTCTCTTCCATGAAATTCACCTGGGAATACTTTTTGGTAGAGTGTTGAAATCATTTAAGAAAGGTATAAGATGCTGAAACAGCTAGCCAAACGGGAAGTGCTATATTTTTTTTTAATTTCCTTTTCCTTCTGGTGTTCAATAATTTAGAATTCAGAGGGACCGAAACTGCCCGGTAATTAATACATTTAAAATAAAACTCGAGTTATATAGTACATGATTAAAAAAAAAAGATTTTCAAATTTAAATATAACAAGTTCTATACGAAGAAGATTTGGCTCAGAGTAAAACGGGTTGAAATACGTCAGGTGGTTTTCACTTTTAAATTTATAATTTTTATTAGATTAGAAGAATGATGGAAGAATTCGAGGGAAGAAGTTAAATTGCTTGCGCGCATACAAGAATTCGTGTGATTATTTTATTCAAGAAGCGTCATGCATGATTTCATCATTTCCATTGCCATGATGTAGCACACCGTCAGTTCTGTGACATCAGCTTTGAGAATGTTAAGAATACCCCGCATTAGAGGCAAAATGGCAAATGACCCGCTTTACCTGACAAGATATGATTAACTTGGTTGTAACTCATTAATTTTTATATTTTTTTATTAAAATAATATTATTTTAATTTTTTTAAAAAATAAAAATTAATTCAAATAATTAAATCAAAATCTAAAATCCAGCTTTGAACGGGGCACAGGGTTTAAAAACTCTGGACGGAAGAATTCATCAATAATAGGGGATGAATTCCGTTCTTATCCAGAATAGCAACTCCAACTCACCCGATTAAATAAGTTTCTTTTATAGTTTTTTAAGATCTAGATATGATACATATATTAAAAAACTCAATTTAAAACACAACTCAAACTTAACTTGGTGGGTAGTTTTTAATGATTTGGTTAATATAGCTGGTTCAACTTTTAGAATTTTTTTTAATAAAAATTTATAATTAACTGTTCTTCATAATTTCACTGAATCAATCAAGAATTACAAATGACTTGTACTTGTCCCTTGCTGGATGCGCTTACAATTTTATCTGCTAATTAATCAATCTACCGATAG
>Ga0307510_10011900_pt1 | contig 10318 bp, 7 predicted proteins | sample 12_EM_MG_FD_207224 | JGI IMG/M metagenome (GOLD analysis project Ga0307510, IMG submission 207224) | Populus trichocarpa ectomycorrhiza microbial communities from riparian zone in the Pacific Northwest, United States - 12_EM | ecosystem: Host-associated > Plants > Roots > Unclassified | place...
CTTGCTCTGCGTGTCATTGTGCACGCTGTTCGCTGCGTACATATCGGCGTCATGTCTCGCTGGTTGTTGCCGAGCAGTATTCAACTCAAACAACTCGATAAGACTTAGTAGAAGGGTCCCGGATTTTGGCACTTATCCTGTCTTGCCAATGCGAGATTCCAAACAATGATGCAGTCGATGGGTCAGCTTTCTTCATGAAAAAGAAAAGGGGGAAGCCTTTCGACTTCCCCCTTCTCGGTTCAGGGCCCTAGCCATTTACCGTGAGGCAGAGATGGTTCTAGCAGCGTCAGAGACATTGTATCTCAACGAGCTTCCGGAAAAAAAGCTTGCCGTACCCCGCCGAATTTCTCGCTGACTGCGCATCACGGAACCAATCATTGCGAGCACTAACACCGTTTGCACTGGACGCCTCGATGAGGCTCGGAAAAGTCTCAGCGCACTCACGCTGTGATGCCGCTGCCGGTGATCCGGCATCCTGGACGGCTTCTCCAAATCGGCGAAGTCTTGGGCTGAGCCAGGCTGCGACGAGGGGAACGTCACTATAATGGCCAAATCATCGGAAGACAGGAAGTCTTGGCATCTCTTGTAATTTGCTCGGCATAGAATGTGGGGCAATTCTTGCGGGTCAATCAGCGGAGCAGCAGCGTGGCAACAAAGGCGGGATCCATGGTTAATTTCAAGCGTCCAGATGGCCAGCAACTGCAGGGCTATCTCGCCGTTCCTGAAAAGACAGACGGCGCTCCGGCGATCGTCGTTCTGCAAGAATGGTGGGGGCTGAACGACCAGATCCGTGGTGTGGCCAATCGCCTGGCTGCCTCTGGCTACCTTGCCCTGGTCCCCGATCTATATCGGGGTAAATCCACTGTGGAAGAGGAAGAGGCGCATCACCTCATGGATGCCCTCAACTTCGGCGACGCGGCCACGCAGGATGTGGGTGGCGCGATCGCCTATCTGAAACAGCGTGCGTCTCGAATCGGCGTCATGGGTTTCTGCATGGGCGGTGCCCTCAGCGTGTTGGCACTCTGCAATCACTCTGACATTGATGTCGGTGTTGTGTGGTATGGCCTGCCGCCTTTGGAATACATCGACGCGTCCAAAATAAAAGCAACTGTCCTGGGGCATTGGGGTACACAGGATCAGTTTTTCCAGATCAAGAATGTGGATGCGCTGGAGAAGAAGCTTGCGGAGTCTGGCGTGAAAGCGGAGTTTCACCGTTATCTTGCGCATCACGCTTTCGCCAATGAGACCGCTGTTGGGCATGGGCGCATCGCCGGCACTCAGTATGACTCCGAGTGGGCGCAGTTGGCCTGGGACCGTACGTTTACGTTCCTCGGTCGCACGCTCTGGGGCTGAGCGTAGTCACTCGTCGAACTGAAACACCTCGTCGAACGGCACTTTGAGTGCCTTGGCGATCTTGAAGGCTGCCTCCAGGGACGGGGAATTGCGGCCTTGCTCGATTGCAATGATGGTTTGGCGCGTGAGGCCGACGCGCTTGGCGAGGGTCGCTTGCGTCATTTCACCGCGATCGAAGCGCAGCGCTCGGATCCTGTTTTGAACTCCGAGTGATGACGCGGTTTTCTTTTTCTTAGCTTTCCTCGCCATGTGCCGGGCTCCAATGTAAGGTTTATAGGACTTGATGTCCAATAAAGCTTACATGTACTCTGGCCTTTTTGCCAATTCCAATGTATTTCGTCCGGTTCAGATCCCTGATCGGGCGAGTAAAATCAGCTAGTTGGGCCGTGAGGGCCCCTGCTGCCGCGTGACGCTGCCGCTCGATTCACTTCAGCATCGGCTTAGTTTTCCCGCGCCGCACCTGGTCCGGCGTTTTACCAGTCCATTTCCGAAACGCCCGGTAAAACGAATTCGGCTCATCAAACCCGAGTAGCAGCGAGACTTCCGCCGTAGGTAGCGCCGTCTTCCGAAGATAATGGCGCGCAAGTGCTTCGCGAGTCTCCTGCAGAATCTGTTGGTAGCTCGTACCCTCGGCCTCGATTCGTCGTTGGAGGGTACGCTTGCTCAAAGCAAGCTTACTACCGATCGACTCCATGGAAACGAGGCCGCTCGGCAGTGCCTCGAGCAAAGCGGCGCCTACGCGCTTCGCCGTAGTCACCTGTGAGTCGAGATCGGCGAGACGCGTGCGCAACTCCGGCTCGAATGCCGCCCACAGCGGCTCGTTTGATGTCAGGAACGGGCGAGTCGCATCGGCCGTGGTGAAGGTGATCCGGTGTTTGGTACTACGCTGAATGCGGGCGCCGAGGAATGATTCGTACGGGGCCACCGGCGACGGAAGTACAGTCGTTGTGACGCTGACCGGTCGTACGGCTTCGCGGGTGCCCATGCGTACAAGCGAGACGCAGAACAATAAATCCATCAGAACGAGAGAGGTGGGCGGAGACAGCGGCGCATCGAGCCATGTTAGTTCCACGGTAACGAGGTCGCGCGTTTCCCGAACGCTACAACGCATAGGGCCGATCAGCCTCTTGTACCGCGCGATGCGCTTCGTGGCCACGAGAAAGTTTGGACAGCACAGCGCGGCGAACAGCGCGGGCGAGAAGGATTCGCTGCGCACTGCCTGGCATAGTCGGATAGGGAAGAGAGGATCGTTGGTCTCTGCTTCAATGCTGTCCCAGAGGCGGTAGTAGGCCTCGGGAGCGATTCGCACGTTTGGTTGCTGCAGAAGATCGTCGGGGAGACCGGCGCGGCGGAGAACGTTGGCTGGTTTTACGCCGAGGTCCTTCAGGACGGTGCGCCAAGTGGTGTCCAGCGCGTAGCTCTGGGCCGATGCGGTGGATGTGTGTGCGTGGCTACTGCGCAAGGACTGTCATATCTCCACGCCGCCCCAACGCAATAAGATCCGCGCTTTCCAACACTCGCTTTCGACTACCATTCCGAGCAACCGCAATCATTGCGCGACCCAGTTCCTCAGTTGTGATAACACCGTTGGGCCAAAGCCACTGGAAGATCGGCCACAGAGGTGACAAAACTTTGAGCAACACGCCTGAGCCGCCCGTCTTGGGTTGCTCACCATGCATCGGACGCAATGCGCCAAGGCGAATCATTACAGACTCGGGAAGCAGCGCGAGAAGATCGCTCTCTGTACGTCCCTTCACGCGCGCCCACATGGCTTTGCCGCCAGTCCCCATGCCGGAAACGTAAAGCAACCGCATCGCCGGATTCTGAGCCGCCAGCGCATGTGCCCAACCCAACGTGAGGTCGTACGTGAGATGAGTGTACTTGGCCTCACTCATGCCTACAGATGAGACGCCGAGGCAGAAGAAGCATGTGTCGTACCCCGTTAACTCGCCGTAATTGACGTTGAAGTCAATCATGTCCTTGCGGACGAGATCGCGGAGCTTCGGATGCGAGACTCCGCTGGGCTTACGGCCGATAGATAGAACGGACTCGACGGTGGGGTCGAGAAGGCACTGGCGCAGGACGCCTTGTCCCACCATGCCCGTGGCGCCGAAGATAATGACTTTCATGAACTGGATCGTACGCCAATCTACTATTCGGCGAGTCCGAACTGTCTCTTCATTCCGGCGAAGAATGTGGCGTCGTCCACCGCGCGGCGGCTGGCGAGCATCTGTACAGCGTCGGCGCCGGCCTCATATCGCAACTGGTCCGTGCCGTCTGTCGCCGCGGCGTAGATGACCTCGGCGATCTGCTCAGGCTGCGACGCCCTCTCCATGATCGGCCCCAGCACACTAAAGAGCGATTGCACCAGTGGCTGATACTCGGTGAGCGTGGGGTCGTTGCTGAAATCGAAGGAACGGCCTGCGAAGTCAGTCTTGATGCCACCCGGTTCAATAACCTTGACACGGATTCCCAACGGAGCAAGCTCGTACTGAAGAGCTTCGGAAAGCCCCTCCACCGCGAACTTTGTTCCGTGGTACAGCGCGCCGAGCGGAAACGTGATCCGCCCGCCGGCCGACGAAATGTTGATAAGGGTGCCACGTCGGTTGGCACGAAAGTGAGGCAGGACTGCCTGAGTCACGGCAAAGAGCCCGAGTACATTCACGTCGAACTGGCGTCGGATCTTTTCGAACGGGGTTGCTTCGAGCGGGCCGTAGGCGCCGTAACCTGCGTTGTTTACGAGCGCGTCGATGCGACCGAACCGTGCGAGGCCGGCGTCAATGGCTTTATGGATAGACTGGCTGTCCTGAACGTCCAAGCGCGTAACCAGTGTGCGTTCGAGCTGCGTGAGCTCAGACTCCCGCTCCGGAGTACGCATAGTCGCAATGACATTCCAACCCTTGGTGTGGAAGTGTTTGGCCGTCGCACGACCGAGCCCGCTGGAGGTGCCTGTGATGAGGATGGTTTTGTTCATGGGCGCCAATGTACAGACGCGCCTCGGAGATCGCAGTGGCAGAGAATGCCATTGTGCTATCCGATCGCGCCACGGCGCCAGATATGCTCAGACCGGGGCTATCAGCTTTCCCGCCACGCCACGCCCGCTACTGCCTTTGACTCGGCTGCGGGCTTCTCCTTCGGGTGGCCCGGTCTCGCGCGTTGGCGCGACAATTTTACAACTGCGTTGCCGTCGGACCCGACTGTTATGTTGTAGCGAATGTGGTAAACGCGCTCCAGGGTAATGAGAAAATCCATCAGATTCGTTGCTTCGAGTTCACCATCCATGCGAATCGCTGCCAGCGACTCGCTCTCATATTGGAACACGCTGATCGGCTGATAGCGCCCAAACTCATTGAGTGCCTGCCTCAGAGTCAATCCGTGGAGGTCGATCCGTCCCCGCTGCCAGGACATCAGTTGCGTCAAGTCCGACTCTGACAGTCGGCGACCTATCTGTAGCGTATTTGTGGTCAGGTCAAATTCGACCTGCTGGCGCCGGTGATAGGTTGGCGCCGCTGCCCACGCAAATCCGGCTGCACCACCGATCGATGCGGTAGGCATCACTTTAACTCCGCCGTCGATAACAGTAACCTGGTCCGAGTCGCGTGTCCTGCGGACGTCGAAGCTCCCGGACAGGCCGCCGGCCGTCAGTGCGCCACCATCCACGTCGAATGGCCGATTGACGTCCTGCGTAACATCAGAGAATGCAACCTCACCCCCCGAGGACACCTCAACGTGGCGGCGATGCTGATCGTAGGTGTAGCGCACGGTAGTGTTGGTATTTGCGCAGGCGAGTATTCCGTCCGGGAGCCGCTCACAACGATGCTCACCGACTCGGGTTGAGAATGAATCGGTCTGAGGCTCGACCTGGGTCTGAACTTGAGACTGAGCCTTAGTCTGAACGGTAGTCTGAACTCTGGCCGTCGCGACGGCGTCGCCATGATGCCCGTGGGTATGAAGCATGTAGGCCAAGATGCCTGCTGCACTGCCTATACCGCCTAGACCGATCGATACGCGAATGTTGAAGCGAACCTTTCCGAACCTACCCATTCTTGTTCCTAGTGGAAAATACCGACACGTGTCGGTCGTGGGGATTCCCCCCATTTCCGACAATCTTGAGTTTTGGGCTGAACTTGCCCCCAAAGGATGAGACGGGCAGGGGCTTAGTTTTGCGTCATGCGGCGCAAGAAACGGCAGCGACGAGGCGGTCTAGGGAAAGGTTTCGAGGAGAGCCTCGATCAACGGATGGCAATCAAGTCGTGTTGCATCGCAATATCCACGACGCACATAGCGGTCACTTACCCTTCGAGCGATCCCCAATATTCCTCGGCCCCGAGAAAGTAACTAGGGTCTTCCCGTCAGATCCCTTTGTCACGATGTGGTGGATATTGAAAACGTGCTCCAGCGAGTCGAGGAAATCCATCAGATTCGTGGCCCCGAGCTCGCCGCCCATCCGAATGGATCGCAGCGATGGATCCTGATAGCGGAATGTGTCAATAGGCTGGTACCTGGAAAACTCCGCCAATGCCTGCTCGAGCGTCATCCGGTTCAGGTCGAGGCGACCGCGTTGCCAGGAAAGAAGCTGAGATAACCGCTGTTCCGTCAGAGAACGACGCTCATGTAGCGTTTGAGTTGCCTCATCAAACTCAATTTGTTGCAAACGTTGATATACAGGAGCCGATTTCCACGCAGACTCCGCATCACCTGCGTCAGAACCAGAACCGAGCGGCGCCGTACCCGCCACCTTGACTCGTCCCTCGATGACTGTCACCAGGGTAGACGCGCGTTTACGGTAAACGTCGAAACTGGTGCCGATATCGCGCACAACAACGCCGCCGCTGCGCACGTCGAACGGCCGGCCGGCATCCTTCGGAACTTGGAGGAACGCGGCCTCGCCCGATACCAATTCAACATGGCGGCCGTGCTGATCGAAGGCATAACGCACAAAAGTGTTGGTATTGAGAAGGACGGCTGTGCCGTCCGGCAGGTTCTCGCGACGGTGCTCGCCGAGCTGAGTTGCGAATGACCCGGTCAGCGCGCGGTCTTCGACTACGGGGTTGCGATGATCCCCGGCGGATTGAAGTAGGAAGGCCAGGATGGCGATAACGCCGCCAAAGCGGAAGATCGCCCTGATTCGACTATTGATCACCGTACCCATATCTGTTCCTGAGACAAAATGGAACCGACTCACGTCCGTGGTGGCGGCTTCATATTTATCCGAACATCCCAGATCTGGCGTCGGACTCGCTCCACCCTGGACTGTTAGACGTCCGGGCTGCGAAGTTCCGTGGGTTGCGCCGCAAGAGCGGGCGCTATGGGTAATCCAACTCGCTGTTTTTGAGAGCTTTGATCAGTGATCCTCAAACATGTTGCAATGCAGCGTGGCGATCGAACGACAGTACGCTACTTGCGCAACTTTGGAGGTTCCCGTGTCAGAGTGACATACTCGGTATGTAACTCATCCATTCAGCAAGATGCGACCATCCTGCCAGGCTACGACCTGCGCGAGTTGCTGTTCGCTCACGCGCGAGCGCAATCGCAACGTGCCGGTGGTTTTGTCAAATTCCGCCTGCTGATTTTGTCGCAATTCCATTGCCGTTTCTGGGACTGATTCCGCTCGGCCGAAATGGCGCCGATCGCTTCGGACTACGAAGAAAGCTTCCCCGCGCAAGAATCTCTACATTTCTCGCCCACCCCAGTGAACAACTCGCCTCTGGCGGGCGGCTCACGCCCGGCCACGGACGACAGTCAAGTCCAGCCATCATGCCAGGACCTCGAGCACTCAGAAGAAAGGGCCCCCGCACGTTTTTGCGGATCCACTTGTTGAGGTCCCTTAGGCATCCTTCGTGTACGATCTCGGAAAAGTGCCGGACGAGGGGGGAATCACCTCAGTACGAGCTGCGGCAGGCCAAGACGTGCAGAACAGCATTTTCCGTTATGCGCAGCGCCTTTTCAGTTGAAAGGGGCCCGATACCGGCCTCGCCGGAGGCTGTCAATGAACAAACATGTCAGGAAGATCGGCACAATGAGCGCACACTCGCGATCCAATAACAAGAAGACAGATCGTTGATCTTGCAATCGACAATGTAGCTCGCGTCTAACGCAGGATGAACGCAGGGAGCGTGTCATAAAAGGCAGTGTCTATATCGCACTCGTCGCGATATTCACATTGATCGCTGGAGTCTCCGGTGGCTCCGCGTTCGCCGCGGAGCCGCGGTATTTCGACGTTCCGTCGGGCCCGGCGGAGAACGGCGTACGGACCTTTGCCCGACAAGCCGAGATGTCGGTGGTCTACGATCCTGGAAGCCTCAAACATTACAAGACCCAGGCGGTAAAAGGGCGGTACCTGCCGATTGAGGCGCTGCGCGTGTTGTTGGAGGGAAGCGGTCTCGACTTCATGCTGACAACCCCGCGATTCATTTCCATCCATCCCGGGCAGCATCCAACACCGCCTGCTCATGAACAAGAACGCATGCAGACCGTCCAGATCGATGCCAGCGCGTCTCTGGGCGCGCCCGATCTGTTGGCGGGGGTCATTGTCAGAAGGATCAACGGCGAAGAGCTGTCTCATCAGGGATTCACCACCATTCCCGATTGGGCGCAGTCACTCACACAGAATGAAGGTCTCGGTGCCAACGAGGGCACCAACTTCCTGCATGAAGCACGGAGTAACATTGCGTTTGGATCCGGACTCAATCTATATGGAATAGGACAGCGGGCCACTCTCATTCTCGTCAATGGGCGCCGGCTGGCGCCGAGCGGATCAGTAGGTAGTTACACCGATGTCATGAACATTCCGCTGTCCGCCGTGGATCACATTGAGTTGATATCTGACGGCGCATCCACGATTTATGGCGCGGATGCAGTGGGTGGGATAGTTAACTTCGTGCTACGCGGCGCCTATTCACTACCGCTCACGACGGCTACGTTGGGACTGGCACCGGGCTCCCTGGCCGGCAACGACTTCAGTCAATCACTCCCGATTACAGGTGAGCGTTGGCAGGTGGTTCTCGCCGGAGAGTTTTACTCCCGCAATGGACTCGCCGCCGCGGATCGCAAACAGGCAACCAGCGATCTGACTCCCTGGGGGGGTACTGATTTCAACTCCCCCTACGGTACTCCGGGTACGCTGCTCGACATCTACAGACATCCCTGGCGAATCCCTGCGGGCCAGGATGGCACCTCCTTGAGCGCCGCGGACCTGGTTCCGGGCGTGAATTCCTACGACCACTACGCCGGCACATGGATATTGCCACAGCAGCGGCGCGTCAATGCGATCGTCAGTGGATCTTATGACCTGTCAGAAGATACCGAGCTCACTTTCGACGCATTGGGCAATAAGCGCTGGATCAACACCTACGACCCACCGTTAGCCACCGCGCTCGCGGTCCCAAGCAGCAATAAGTTCTACGTGAATCCCGTGCCGGGCAACAAGAGTCCGGTCCAAGTCTTGTACGGATTCGGTGATGACCTCGGAAGTATCGTGGAGCGAGGCCGAATCTACAGCGGCGAGTTTGCGGCGGGGGTCAAACATCACCTGGCAAACAACTGGAGCCTCCAAGCCAATGCCGGGTACACCTTCGAGAATTTGCTCGATACTGAAAGCAATCTCGTCAACTTCGGTGCGCTGAATCAGTATCTGGCATCCAGTGACCCCACGTCCGCCTTCAATCCGTTCGGTGATGGCTCGTATACGAGTCGGACAACCCTGGACGCCATTCGCGCGGATGGCTCGGTCAACTATCGATCGGCTTTCACGACGGGGGGGCTGAAGGCTGTGGGCCCTATACCGCTGCTGCCAGCCGGGCCGATGACACTCACCGCAGGCTACGACTTTCGCCGCCAGGCATTCAGGTCGGCAACGACTTCTCTTTTCAGTTCCGCGACTGAATACATCAATACCCACCGACACCGGACGCTCAATGCGGCCTACTTGCAATCCAATATTCCGGTGTGGAAAGACAGCGAGCTCTCCCTGAAGCTATCGGGGGGAATTCGCTATGAGCACTTCAACGATGTCGGATCCGCGTTCATGCCCAGCGCTGGAATGTCTCTCGATGCGGCCCGAGGCTGGTCGTTCTTCGGCACCTGGGCGCGCATGTTCCGTCCTCCCAATCTTGCGGACCTGGATGAGTCAATCAACTATGCGGCGGTCGTGCCCCTGCCCGATCCCACGGTGCACGCGGGGTTCACGAACGCGCTGGTTTGGGGTGGCAACAACGCGTCGCTCCAACCGGAGACCGCCCGCAGTTGGATGCTGGGGGCAAAATTTTCTCCCCCCTCGCATCCGAATCTATCCATTGATGCGCAGTACTACCGGATCAAGTCATTTCACCAGCTTCTGCCGCTGCAACTCCTGCCCGTGAATATTTTCAGCAATTCGCAATACAGCTACTTATATACCCGCGGCGTGACCGCGTCTGCGGTGACCAACATCTGCTCGCATACCTCATTCGTGGGTGCTCCGAGTCAATGTCAGTTATCCAACATAGGAGCGATTATTGATCTGCGGCTCCGTGACGCGGAGACAGCGTGGACTGACGGGCTCGACCTCAATGGGCTGTATCGTCACGATACACCGATGGGCGAGTTGAGTGCCCACCTGCAGGCAACCTACATCTTTCATTTCAAGGAAACACAGGCCCCGGGAACCGACTTCACCAGCTTCCGCAACACGCCTCACTACCCTTCAGCGCTTCGGTTTCGGGCGGTCTTCCGCTGGGAGAATCGGTTCTTGTCCGTTTCTCCTGCCATCAATGTTCACGGCAGCTACAAAGACACTTTGAGTGTGCCGAACCGTCCTGTCAGTGCCTGGACGACCTGGGATCTGGTGGTTGGTTATAACGCGAACTTCCTGGACGATGTGATAGGCGGCCGCACCAAGGTATCATTACGCGGCCTCAATATGTCCAACAGGCCACCGCCCTTTGTCAACAACGGTGCGGGCGCCATCGGCTACGATCCGGAGAAT
>Ga0307510_10011901_pt1 | contig 10317 bp, 9 predicted proteins | sample 12_EM_MG_FD_207224 | JGI IMG/M metagenome (GOLD analysis project Ga0307510, IMG submission 207224) | Populus trichocarpa ectomycorrhiza microbial communities from riparian zone in the Pacific Northwest, United States - 12_EM | ecosystem: Host-associated > Plants > Roots > Unclassified | place...
ATATTTATGTAGTCTTATTTATTAAGGGTAGAATAGTACTTTCAGTTTGACCTATATATACTTTATTTGTATTTAGGTTAAGACAATGCATTCATAATAAACAGATTATTCAGAATTGTAGTCTCCTTTTTGTATTTGATCTCAATTAATTTAACAACTTCTACGTCCTACATCCATGCCTCGGAAGTTGATGAGTGAAAAACAGGGCAGTGCTCACTTCTTACCGTTTTCTGTCACACAACTAATCTCCCATCTATCTAGACAGCATGGTTAATGATATCCGGTTTCTCTGGTTGCAATTCCAATATACAGGGTTCCTTGCTAGAAAGCAATTCCTCCACTCCATATGTACAATCATCGTCTAGAAATATATGCATGCAGCCTCCAATGTGAATGGACTACCCCTCACCCACTGTTTCTTGTAGAAAAATTTCTTTGTATCTTTCATTCCTGGTAGATTATGCATAACTCTATATCCGAAGCGTCTTGGACCCGTCCTGCGTATGTCATCATAACAATATGTCTGTCTATCAGTTTTCGCATTCATTTATATCTTTCACCCCCTCAGGTTTACTGTGTTTACTAGTTTTCTCTTTCTGGTGCACAACTCATCTTTTTCCTTCCCCTAGTCCTCAGAAGAAGACCATTAAATGGGGAAAATGAGTTTGTGACATGATTTAGAAGGAAATTCAGGGAGCAATGGATTTAAGTTAAAAACGTAGTGTTTGAGCATGTTTCCTTCAGTCTACAAGATAATTCAGCAAAACAATTTTCTTTTTCAATTCATTGCTCTATTTTCCCCAGAATTCATAAATTGGATTCTCCTGAGTTTCAACAGATTGGGTCTAGAAGCTTAAATCAGATGCGTTTTAAGCTCAAATGCTTCTACAATTTTGATGTGCAACACAAAAAGATGCATTTCACTTATCAAATGCCATGTTGTGTTGACAATGACAGGTCCATCCATCAGGCTCCTAGTGACCCATTTTGAGTGATGGTGACAGACAATTTTTTTGTTTTTATTAATAGGTGTTCAGGTCAGCTTGTGCATCTCGACAAATCCTACGGGTCCTGAAGTTAACAACCATGTAAATCTTCAGTGGCCCTAAAGGGACTCGAACTCGTGACCATTGGGAAACAAACTAAAAACCTGACCAGTTGAGTTCTCTCTCAGGGTTTGAGGGACAATTATCTTAATTTCAAGCAAGGCAGCAATAGGCCTCGTCACATCATCCAGCCCCACCAGACTTGACAAACACTAATGTCTTGTGTGGGAATGGTGAAAGCAACTACAAAAAAAAAATTATTATTCGACTATTTAGAGATTTTAATATTGTAAGATTATTCTAGATTTATTGTATTTTAGGAATGGCAGTAATTATTATTTAGTAGTTAAACCAGCAACTTAGTCTATTCTAATTTTCTTTATGAATTTAATAGGTTTTTTTTTTTTAATTCAACTTTATATGGCTTGGTGTCTATAAATAAGCACCCTGCCTAGACATTGAAAAAAAAGGTGGAACATTGAAATCATAACATGAAAAATTGACTTTTCTCAAAGATTGGATTGGATCTCTAGTTTTGTGATTTGTCCATGGATGCACATCAATGGTAGTTGACTATTAAACCAATTCATTTCCACAAAGCACATAATTGTTGGGAGAAAATAAAGATGTTTTTCAAACATTGAGCACATACCAACGTATAGACAGAAAAATCAAAAAAGGAAAGCCAGAGGCAAAGACCTGGCTATATACCTCCAAGTAATGTATAATGTTTCAAATCGTTTTCCATTCCATGTAGATAATTCAAAGTAATTTCTACTTCATAAGAGTGTGGCAGGACTCTGGAACAGGACATACCTTATCTAATGGGCTTTTTGATGCCTTCTGTGCTCTATAGAAACCTGGCATTGGCGTGGGTTTGAAATTAGAATGTCTTAGCTTTTTAATCTCTTCCTCTTTTTCCTCCTGTGACAAGCATATAGCATGGAAGTCGATGGAATCATACAATCATAGTGTTTTGGGGCATATATTTAGGGAACACTATCATCAAAGGAAACCTACGGCAGGAAAAAAATTCTTTTGGTATGCAGACATGCATACAGAGACATACTTGACCGCATTCTTCTTTCAAATTATATTGATCTGTTTTCCGTTCATTGCCACATCATAGCAATTTGATACCAACAAAGAAAATGAGCATAATATATGGAAGTGTACCTTTGATTTTGTTCGAAGGTGTGTGCTCTCTGCCGGCTTAGCATTAGATTTTTCTTCCATTTTCATGGAAAGCTGAAATTTATTTTAAAAATGATCTTAACTTAGTGGTTAACAGAAAACAGCATTGTATGCTCAAGATGTCAAAATCTTTCACTAGAAGAATTTTGTCCAATAGAGAAAGAAGGATAGCAGTCCAAAGGATATACCTCTTTCCTTCTCTTTGCCCTTTCATCACTTTTCAAGACAAAAGAAGATGGGGCCAGCTTAGCAGTTTTCCTATCCACCCGACTGGATTTGAGAGATCTGTCACAAACAGTGACGCAACAATGAACTTTCCATACAAGGTCAATCTTTTAGGTGTTTGCACAAGAGCAACTTAGAGGAAGTAAACTGTAAAATACAATGTTGTTTCAAATTTCTTCATGATGTCACTCTATAAATCATATATACGAATGCTAAACTACATGGTACTCTCACAGACCAATAGAAAAGTGTTAGTTAGCATAAGCCACAAATTTTGTGATGTTAGAAAGACAGGAAACAAATTATAAATAAAATGAGGAAGTTCAGAACACTGAAATGAAAAATCCCACTTGCAAAAGGCAAAATAGGTAAACTTCAGTATGGACGCTTTATTAAAGCTACCCAACTAGTTGTTAAGTCACTTGATATGGTACCAAGCAACCTGGAATGAAATCCCATTCAAACTTGTGATAGGAGAGATTAAAGGAGGGAGAGGGATCACTCCCATCGTGTAGCTGAGAAGTCAAAAGGACTTCCTATGAACCAAAAAACAAACAAACAAGGAGCCCCAACCAAAGAATAAGACTGATAAAGTTGTTGAAATTTATGATTATACAAGCTCAGCATTGGATTCATATGTATTTAAAGCAAGCTAATCACAAGCGAAGTGCATGATAGATAAAGTAAGAAGAGGACCGTGAGAATGGAAGTTTGGATTGACAAACATGGTGGTCTATGGGATGACTAGTTTACCACATAACACAAGTATTTCTAGGAGTTTAATTTTGCTCCTATCATTGATTAGCTTTCACCTTCTCCATCACCTGCCTCGTTTGTTAGAGAAAATAACGTAAATTTCAAAGCTATATATATCCAGCCACCCAACAGATAGAAATGAACATGTTTGCACATGTATGTCAATATGCAAGTGTGCATTTGCACGACAAAAATATCACCCATGTTGCACAAATGCATTCATGCAATGATAAACACATTCATCAGGATACGAAGTAGACAATTTGAACATTACACTATATTCTCCGTTCGTGGTGTCATTGACGTGGAAACCTTAACATCTGTCCCTTTGGCAGGCACCTGCTCAAGAAAATTGAGATTTTGAGATTCAACAAGCTAAACATATCCGCGGGGTAGTAAAATTATTTTAAAGGTCATGCCATAAGCCTAACCAGGTGACGGACCTGCTTTTCTCTTATAGCTCTCTCTTCAGCAGAAGATTTCAACTGGCTAAAATTGTTTTGGAATGTCTTAAATGCTCTTTTGACAATGTCCTTATCCCCCATTTTCTCCCTAATAAATGATTTTCTAGTAGTTATAAGAGGATCTGGCTCAGAATTTGAGGGATCCATGGTCAGAGACAAGTGCAAGGATTTAGAAGTCACTTTCTTGTTCTCTCCAGCAGGAGGATTTTTGCTCCTTGGTAACAATGAGCCATTCATTTTCTTCGTGGAAGACTGTGATGCAGACAGTGAACTAGAAGTTGGCACACGCTTTGAGACCTTTGGAGTGGAAATTTGTGGCTGTTTAGTTACAAGTGGTTCTGGTTTCTTCTTTGCCCTTGCTATGTCTCTAACCTTGCTCAGTGGAATAATCTAAAACAGTATAGCAAAACATATGAGCTACTGATATTAATAAGAACCAAAGTTGCAAGAGGGACACAAAAAGCTCTGCGCAATTAGTTTTTTTTTTTTTCTGCGGCAATGGCCAAGTTCAGTAGCATAATAATTCACCTTTGAAGATCCCCTTTGATGATCGAACTTCACTTTTTCCTCTTTGATCATTAGGATGCTTTCCTTCTCTTTTTCTGAGTTCTTTGGCAATTCCCTCGTATCTTGATATCCCTTTTCCTCCTCTTTTATTAAAGCCAATTCTTCCAGCTTGGTTGACTCGGGGCTATCTAATTTGTTTTCCAGTTCTTCTTTCACTCTCCCGTTCGATGAGGCTTGACTTTGTACATCATTTGCAGCGTCTTCATAGAGCCCACTCAATGAGGCTTGACCATGTACATCAATTGCAGCGTCTTCATAAGGCTCATCGACATGGCCACCATCCCGCTCATTATCCAATTTACTTTCGTGCCAAATCCCTTCAGCAGAAGTTTGGCCATTGGACACATCAAAGCTGGAATCCGTCTGGCCATTCTTGCCCGTTAGATCTCCAATGTTATGGTTGTTTTCCATCGATGATTCATGTTCCATCTGCTTCTCCTGATCAAATAGCTCAGCCTTTCTAGCAGCAATCTTTTTGTAATGGGCCTCAAAGTAGGCCTTTTTCTCAGCTACAGATCCAGGAGTGGCACACTTCTCTACTTCCTCCAAGTACTTATTCTGTGAGAAGGACGACCATTTCTCCCAAGACAAAGAATCATTCTCAAATCTACCAAATGAAACTGATACTTGAAGAGCAGGATCTGAGGCAGCTGTTCCTCCTATCTGTTTATGCAATCACAAGAAACCAAAATTCAAGAAAGAAACAGAATGACTGCTAATAACTACACAAGAACAGAAAGCATGGATTGGAAATCAATCAAGAACCTACAACAAAAATAAGTAGATTCAAGAAGACAATAACGATAACTAGATCCTAAACAAATGGGCAACATTTTTACAGATCAAGGGACAAGTGAGTGTACCTTATCTTCATAACTTGAGGCCGCAACTATTGATTCACCCATAACTACACAGCACCACTCCAGAGCTGAATGAATTACGACTACGACACAAACAGTTTACCATTGCCTGCAGTGGCAAACGCATGCCAACAATTCATTGAATAACAATGAAAAAAAGACTAAGAAGAAGCTAATGCCAATGAATGGAGACAAAGAGAAGAAAAAAAACCACATAATAAGAAAGTATGAATGGGAGTATGCGATGGGTTTCAAAGTAATGTTTTTTTTCCTCTCTTTTTTAGCAGACGGACTTTTAGTTGTGTATTATCACTTCACCTTTTCCACCCTAATGGATCTTTGACAGTTTCTGGTACTTGTGGAAACTACTGATAACCCAATAATCAGACAGAAAGTTTTCTCTTTCTCTAGGGGTTGTTGTTTACGTTCAGTGGTTAGAGAAACAGAGACATGAAAAGATCTTAAAAGGGTTGAGCTCAATTATTGATTAGATTCAACCAAAGAAAAGAAAAGCAGGAAAGCACAATGATTACAACCGAACTTCTCAGCTACATATTAATATTGCTTGTTGTTTACTTGTTCATGTTAATTTTTTAAATAGTTTGTGTATATATATATATATATATATATATATATATATATATATTAAAATAACATTTTTTATTTATTTTTAATATTATCACCTTATAATTATCATAAAATATTAAAAAAATATTAATTTAATATTTTTTCAAGTAAAAATTATTTTTAAAAAACATCTAAAAACAAAAATAGAAGTTATGTCAAACACCTCATTTATCAGTATAACTCTAGAACAACGTTGTCGGATTATTATTATTATAAAAAAATCATGTTTGAATAAAGATTAAAATTCTTTTTTAAAAAAATAACCCTATAAAAAGAATCGAGCTTACCTAGATTAATCTGCTAAACATGCGGTTCAAGTTATGAAATCTGGATAACCCGATAAAAAATAAAACAAAGAAAATCACAAAGCCTATTTAAAAAAAAATACAATATCGAATAATGAAACTTGAATGTAAAATAAGTAAAATAAAACAAAAATATATCGACTTGCATTAACTTTTTAAACTCATGTCATTTGATCGGAAACATTTTATTTGAAAAAAATAACAAAGTTCAATTCTCAACTCATTAAATGTTAAGGGATCAAATTAAAAAAAAAATCAACAAAATGATCTAAAACAAAAGAAAAGGAAATTAAGAGAATAAAAATCAAAATAAAAATAAAAAAATTTAATAATAACTAATAAATTTTGTCAAAAGATTCAATTGCCTATGGTAACTAGCTCTTTACACTTTTTCAATGAACAATATCTTTTAGTCTTTAGGTTTTGTTAATATATCCATACCTATGGATTTGTTTTGGTGAGTAAAAAAAATGGATAGTTGCATCAAGTCTTCAATAGCTTGATTTGTTTTTTAATAAAGTATAATTTTTTAAAATATAAAAACAAAACAAAAAAATAATCAAATTATAAGAGACTTTATGTAATTATCTCTAAAAAAAGGCTAAAGTAGTAGAAATTAAGGTTTGTATAGTGAGTTATGGTTGAAACTATGTGTTTACCCTATTATATTTTTTAAAGTACACGTAATATAATTTTTACATGAATCTCATTAAAAATTATTTTTTAAAATATAAATTATAAATAAACTGTAATTGATATATATTTTAAAAAGTTATATTCTCAAACCATAACGGTAAAAACTGTATCAACAACGGAACATGAAAACAAGATAGAAAGGATGTCCATTTAAGAAGGTGGGAGAGCAGTGTAGAAGAGAGAGTTAAGCAAGTGATTGACAGATCTCTCAATTTATCTTTGGGGACCCTTATCGAGGATTGAATCTGTTGAACTGAAAAGAACTCTCACTTTAGAAACCTTATCGAGGAAATGTCCAAAAATATAACTAAGGGACCATGTTCTCTTACCGAGATTGATGATGTCGGGCCAACTGTAATTAAAAATGATGGGTTTTTTTATGCTTAGCAATTGACAGATATAAATTTTGGTCATCATAAAATATTTTATATTAAAAAAAAAACAGAAAACAAAATCTTAGGAAAATCACTCTCAGAAGCCCAAATCATTTTACAGAGTTATCAATATACACTATTTTTTTTTAATCATTTATAAAAGCTTGAAACTAAAAAATTTATTTTCTTTATAATTTCATGTTCACTAATATTATGGTTACTGGAGACTTACATGGTCGTTAACTTTAGAACCCATGAAATTAGTCGAGATACACGTAAGCTGACCTGGACACCACATTAATAAAAAAAAAATTATATATATATATATAAACACACAATCTTTAACTGAAATCATCATTTCGTTATTATTACCATTTCTTTGTTTTCTTTGCTAACATCATTCCAATATAACCATCATCTCTATCTTTATTACCATATAGTAAGATAAGAATTTTAACCCGATGACATGTTATTAAAAAACATTTAAAATTTATTTCTATCAGGTATTACAAAATAATTTTCAGTTCACGTAATTAAATATTCAAAGGTAACTTTTTAAAAAATATTATTTGTTGGATATTTTTCAAAAACAAATGCCTCGACAAGGGTTGGAAAAAAATATTATGAGTCTCTTAATAATAATAATAATAATATTTGTTTGTAAGAGAATGGATTTTTATTATTAGTTGTAAGAAAATGCTGGATTCATACAGCATATTTGATTGAAAAAAATTAAAAAATGATAACGAAAATAATATAGGTGGAAACGTGATGAAAGTAAAAAATGATATAAAAGCCTTAATAGCAGTCAATGACTCCAATCACAAGTCTTGATAGAAATAAGTCCGACAAACTCTTCAAATGAAAAGGCAAAGCCCAGAGAGATAATTCTAAATTTTAAGCTAAATGGCTGAGGAAGTGGGGATCCAAGCGTTGAACCTCCACCAGTTGTTAGGCAGAAGGTTTTTGTTTCTTTGGCACCCTGTAACTACCAACGACGCAGGCATGGTCTCTCTCAAATCGATCTAATGTCACCATCTCTGCAGGCTTCAGCAGATCCGCCCTCAACCTGTCAACTTCACCATCGTATACTTTGCCAGCAGGCATGGTGGAGTCGATGCAATTTGCCTTCAAGAAAAAGAAATCTATTAGCTGCTTCAGATGGCTAAGTAATGGAAGGAAGTGCAGAACAGAGGAGCAATTAAATGCTAGATTAAACCTTTATTGAGAGCACAAAATGACCTCCTGTTTTGAGGAAATAAGCTGCATTCAAAGCTAATATTCTTGCCTGCAAAGGAAAGAATAGCAAAATAATGCTGCAAGGGAAACCTGAGTGAACCAAAATGTCAAGAAGCACAAGAAAGCGTATCCTGTGTCTTCTTCAGCACCATATCTTATAGCCTAACTGTGTATCAACGATATGCATGTCATAGCATTTAAACCCATGCTATCCTTCAAGTCACTGGCAAAATGAAATTGTGAAGACAACAATATATATGACAGATTCACATGAGAATGAAAAGAGCCGAATTTCGAAACTATGTTAAGTGAATAAAAACATTGAGAGTGTAATGTTAAATGTTTTTGAAAAAATATCTCAGTATCGCATCAGAAAAGGGCCAATTGTGCCTTCTGGTGAACCAACAAAACGAGAAATTGCATCAGAAGCTAGTGTTGCATAATTTGCATGCTTAGCTGATCGTCATATGCATGATTTAAATTTAGGAGAATCCGAGAAGCAGGTTCTGTATCCTCTCTATAAAAAACTTAGAGAAACTCTGGTGAATTTGAAGAGAGAAGCAGTAGGTTCTGTACTCTCTATAGCACAGAACCAAAAGAACCCAAGATCAGAAATGTGCACCATTTAACAAAAAAGAAAGTGAAAAGGAAAAGGAACGAAGAAGAAGAAGAAGAGTTCAAATTTTCAAAATATGTGAACATTTTTGTTATGAAAGAAGATTTTGCATCAGAAAATCGGTGTTGATTTTACATCAAGTGAATACCGAGTGCATCGTCATATGCATAATTTGAAAAGCAGGAGAATTTGTCAACAATAAAACTTGACAGGACAGTAAATAGCACTCATTCTTGATATGCTTCAAGAATATAATGTTTCTAACCACATTCCAAAGAGTTGAAAAGTCCCAACAACTTGAGACGAATTGAGGAGAGAAGGGAACCAAATTTGAGAAACAACTTCATATTAGCTCAAAAAGATTACGTTTATAAACCGAACTCTCGACATGTAATATAATGCTCAAATCTGCTATCCTTATACCGGGATTGTTCTTGCATGATCATGAACTATGAAGGCTGTAAAATGCACAAGAAGAACAAACCTGATCGGGCTGAGCAACATCTGAAAATATGACATCTACCATGCCAACTAACATTCGATACTTTGATGGATGTCTAGCATCCTCAATGATGGGCATGACATTTGTTCTCTTTTTAGCCATGTTGACCAAGTCCCTCCCACTTCTTTGAGAAAATTCCACTGCATACACTACTCCCGTCTATCACAGATGACGGGAAAGGATAGGATCATTCCAGCTAATAGAACATTAAAAGGAAACAGCCTATATACTACCCAGGGAAGGGGGGAGGGAGCATGTATATTCAACCAACTTACAGGTCCAACAATGTCAGATACATGAGAGACGGAGGTTCCTGAAGCAGCTCCTAAGTAGAGAACTCGAGCACCGGGTACCTTGAAAATGATAGTATGATGAGCAAATAAGCAGTAGTAAGATAGAAACCAAATTTCCATCTATTTAATAAAAGCATTAATTACAGAGAGCCAGGAAACAATCACTTACAATCCATATATTGTCAATACCCTCCCGAATTGCAGCCCCCAGCTTGGATCGGAAAGGATTCCAAACCCTGTACTCTACTTTGGTCCCATCTTCATTCTGAAAGAAGCCCAAGAGAAAATACATAAATACAAAGGCCATTCAAGAACACACAAATATTGTTAACTTGTGAAAAAAATTAATTTCTATTAGATGGCTGGGACCTTGGGAGGAAAAAAAGAAAAGAAAAGAAAACCTGAACAGAGATGCGCTTCTCATTGTATACAGTGTCACCAGGGACCATGCTTTTAGTAAGCAGAGCATCATCTTTAGACTTCGCAATAAAGACTCCTTCATGTCTATGCGGAATTATCACTGCCTTATTTCCACCTCTCATCCCTCCACGAT
>Ga0307510_10011902_pt1 | contig 10316 bp, 12 predicted proteins | sample 12_EM_MG_FD_207224 | JGI IMG/M metagenome (GOLD analysis project Ga0307510, IMG submission 207224) | Populus trichocarpa ectomycorrhiza microbial communities from riparian zone in the Pacific Northwest, United States - 12_EM | ecosystem: Host-associated > Plants > Roots > Unclassified | place...
CACCATGATGGCTCAATACCGAAGTCACACACCCCAGACTATATCTTATATGGAAGAATATGCGACGCAGTTCCACGAGACGAAGAACATTTTGTTGGAGTTTCGCATATCCAAACGGACGCAAGAGAAGGCTGATGAGTTGCGCAAGGAGTTGGGTCGTCAGAGAGCCCAGATGATGGAGTGAGTGCCCCCATCCCAACGGCGCCGGATCCGTGACGACGATCGTGAAGAAGAGAACGACCAACGTATGGAATTGATACATTCCGAATCTAATTTCAACTTTGTTAAGATGCATCTAATCAGTCGCTTTCGCGATCACATCTACATGTTCGGCAATATTCCCATGTATTCTACCGAGTATGGAGAGCTCACACATAAGGAGCAAATCAAGGATGGATGGCGACGCTCAAATAAAATCGACGGAGCACGACAGATACTAAGTAGCTACGGTCGACAACATGCGATCCCATGAGAATTTTGAACTTGGCATTCCTTCAACGTGCAGGAGCTGATTTACCAACTGAGGTAGTAGAACATTTAGAGAAGACCAGGCTCGCGCCAACCCCACCAGCCCATCAGAGGATTCTGAAGGGACGTCGTGATAATATCCACGACGTTGTTGATTTTGGCAGAGCAGGCGATATATCCCCGGAGATGATTTGTTGGAAATTGAGACGATATAGCCAACTGAGCCTGTCTCCCGAGCACCGACTGCTGGAAAATCCGGCGATACTTCGAGCTTTGCTGGTGGAACTACTGACGCAACTGGAGATCCCGGTTCTTGCGTTCCAGGAGTCAGGTGTTGACGACATACACAGGGCCCGATTCACAGGTGCTCGACTCTTCCATAACCAGACCAGTCGGAACGATTGCGTTTGGATACAGGCTGGTGGGGAGAATATGCATGGTGCCCTCAGGGGTCGTCTCCTGGCAAGGCTCATAGCTCTGCTCAAAATCCGGTCGGGCTATATGCAGCAGGATACAGTCTATCGCCTGGCCGGGGTTCAATTCATGAGCCTCGTAGATTCCGGACGACCGTCGGACGTACACGGTCTGGTAACAGTCCAGCTTAGAGACTTTACCCGAGAGCTCACAATTGTGGATATAGGGACGATCATAGGCCTGGCTCATCTGATACCGGAGACAGAGCGGTGCTAGCTTGTGAACAGTCGGATCGATTTATGCACATTTAACTAGATCTATTAGAATCACAGAGGGTGCTTGTATAATAAAATAAACTCGGGGAGCGACGTAGTCTAGATGAGGGCTACATCGCTCCCCGACGGAGATGTAGTGTCACGATCACGACTAGACGATAAACGTCTATAATAGACAAGTATATAGTAGAGATATAGACATAGAGGAATAGAAACATCTAGAAACAAACAAATTATGCACGATAGTAGTAGTAGGAGGCATACCGGCAGGAATGACTAGGGTGATATCGGCGGCAGGTTGTTATCAGCACGCCCGGAAGCAGAAGGAAAAGGTTGTACGTTGGGGAGGCGTCCGGATGCTGCAGAGATGCGAGGCAGGAAACGAGACGTCAGGACGTGAGATAAGGAGGGGGAGAAGCGCAGGAGAGGTGGGGTGGCGGCGGGATGTAGGTAAGGTCCGACCTCACGTCAGGACGCAATCGGCGTTGGGAATGGCGTCCGGACGCTGGGGACGCAAAGGACGAAAAAACGACGTCGGATGTGTCCGGACGCGGCGCCCGCGCCTCAGACACAGGATTAACTTTTGCTGATGCACCTATTGCAGACGATGACCCCCATATCTGGCCGGACTGTTCCATCTCATTGATATACTCCTTTAATAGTTGTAGCTCTCTAACAGTGAGCGGGTATATGTGGTTTTTGGGCAAGTCAGAGCCCCGGACCAAGTCAATCGAGTGGTCATACTCCGTATGCTTTGGCAAGACATTGATCGTTTCTTCGCTGAATATGTCAGCGTAATCCTGGTATTCTGGCAGCAGCTTAAGACTTGTGTCTTCTCTATCTTAACCAGTCCAAAGGCGGTCTTTTAAAAGGTGTGGGACTCAGATGCTCTACTTGCACATTCCCCCACCAATTCGCTGTATGCATTTCTGCATATATTTTCTGCCCAGTGGAGTCATATTCATGCTGTTGCGTGTAGACCAAGTCGTCTCAGTATGTGATCTGGCGAAGGTGATATCTGACACAACCTAATACCTCGCGGTAAAAAAAGTGGCAAAGTTCTCTGGCAATCGTCAACCTGTCCTTCGAAGCATCGCAGATATTGAGTGTACAGATCGAGTAACCGGAGATGGTTCTCCAGTGTGTGCATGGAGCTATACCCAACTGATTCAGCATCTCCTAGGCCACTTGAGAACTATTGATTGATTCGTGATTTGGATACTTTTCCCTCAATGAACCAGGATGCCAGTTTGAAACCTTGCTCGCTATTGAATGGTGCCCATGGGTCGTCGTACAGGTTGCTGTATTCATGCTCAAAACTGTCGATGTCTCTGATAACTTGCCTGGCGTCCTAAATAATGAATCTGTTTCCCAGCGGAGGGTGACATAGCATCATCGAATACTTCAGTATCAGACTCGTATGCAATGTCTCGACAAAATTTGTGCGGCTCTGATCCAGCAGGGTGTGGATCGGATTTAGAGTCGGAATCCTGGCACTGGCTCGCGTCTGGGTTGTGTGATACGCTTGATTCCATGTTGATATATTGTAAGGTTAATGTGAGGACAATGTCCAGAACTGCATGTGCAGTTTGCAGGTGCTTCTCATAGGCATCAGACCGGGTGTATTTTCGGCAGCAGAATAGACATTTGCTAGGTATGGTACAAGTTGGAGTTTGCTCTGTTGATCCCTTGGGCTCCATGTAGATTCGAGGGTGCAGCTATGTCGAGTGTTGACACCAACGCGTATTAATTGCATGTAGGGCCAAGGGGGGCGCATGTGATAATTATGATCTAGTTGTTGATACAGTTACCATAGGCATCACGTGGTATCAGCTGTGGTTTCTTTCAACAACTGAGATGAGAAAATATTATGTTTCTGCCTGAATGCATTTATCATGTTTCATTTATTCAAGTTGAATCAGACAATGGAAGTGTCCTGTCATAGAGCATCAGATTCGCGTTTTCTTATCAAATCATGAAACGAATGCATCATTGTTTCAAAGCCGCTAGAGGATCTGGGAGTTTGATAGATAAAGTGAATTGATCAGGATACTAGATGGGCTTCATACCAAGTTTTATCTCAGACTCAGAACCTCCACAACAGCCACCGTTATCACATTACAAATATCCCTAAATACTGCCATCTATATCTACCAAGAATCTACGGATATGGTGCAGAATAACAACATTGTAGGGTACGCCCTCATGCCGGCTGGAGGTGCGCAGCAGGTGCCGCCTGTGGGTTAGACCAATTACCTTCTGCCTTGTACTCTTGTTGAGGAGTATTCTCATCAACGCCCTGATCGTCGAGTGATTAACGTTCATAAGTTGACCATGGGCATCCCCCATCACCCCAAAAACAACCATCCCCACGTATCTATTTGTTGGTGGGATGGTGTCAAAGATCAGATGTTAGGAAGGGGCTATATTTCAGATAATTGGCACTTCTCAGATACTGCATTCCAGCAAATCGTTGCATGGATGAGGAAATTGAAACCTGTGTGTGATGAAATTGCCACGGCATCAGCAGCGAATAACATCGGTAGTATGGAGGAGATCGATGAGACAGTTCTTCAATTGGTAAAGGACGGTGCGAAGAAGTTGACCAAGACAATTGAGACTAATAACCATGTGCCTCCATCCGGGCTGAGCGTCCCTCCTGCGCAAGTCATTGTGAACGCAATATTACTACCTCTTAATGAGCTACCTTAGTGCGAGTAGAGAATTGCAACAGCTGGACCAAACACTAGTGTTTGTTGCGGGGCCTTCGGGGCCCTGAAACGGGCGGGCCCCCATCTCAACATCAGCAAAAAAATCTTTTTCACGGGACGTATCCAGCCTGCGTCCGGACAAAGCCACTCCCCTCTTTGCCTCCCGTCCTTCCGGATCTCCGGAGCCCTCTTTGCCTTGCGTCTCATGCGTCTGGTACGCCCGGACGCCCCATTTTCCCTCCAAAGCGTCCGACGTGCTCCTTGCGACCCCACTCTCTCCCAGCGCCTTCCTGTTGTATCCGCCCCCTTATCTTCTCGTCTACAGGCCTCCTGCCTACTCTTACCAACTGCGCGCATCCGGCGGCCCTCCCAGATCCCCTCTCACCTCTAGCGACCTAGATCTGTCCGCTCCCGTCCGCTGAAATCCAACGTTGCGCTTTTCTTTGCCCGCACCCTACTGTCTCTTCCATAATTCTCTAACTGTTCACAAGACGCCTGGCGTGGCCACCATGGTGACCCCCTACTTTGGTTGGCTTCGCCACAGGAGAGAATAAATTGGTATTATTAATCATGCGCAGAACTCACGTGGCTGAGTTGAAGCCGGACACTTTCTAACCGAATATCTCCCTTAAGTCGCCGCCTTCAACTCGGCCGCCTACTCAATTCAACCTATTTGAAATATTCCCTTAAACGCCCGCAGATGGTATATTACTACCGCGGCCGAGTTGAAGCCGGACACTCAATATGGGAACTGCCACCTTAAGTGTACGGCTTCAACTTGGCCGCATATTCATGCAGAACAATTCAAACTATGTAAAATATTTCCTTAAACGCCCGCGGATCGTGTAGTACCCCGGGTGCTTGAGTTGAAGCCAGACACTCAATATGGGCACTGGTATCTTAAGTGTACGGCTTCAACTTGGCTGCATATTCATGCAAAACAATTCAACCTATTTAAAATATTTCCTCAAACGCCAGCGGATTGTGTAGTACTCCCGTGGGTAAGTTGAAGCCGGACACTCAATATGGGAACTGCCACCTTAAGTGCCCAGCCTTAACTCGTATAAAATACTCTACATAATTGGATAGAATAATTTAATATATTTCATTAAACGTCCGCAAATCAATCCTGTGATTCACTATCCATTGCCTCTCCCAGCTAGGAATTACCTGCGCCATCCCATCACTGCCCCTATACTGACTATTGGCATGTCTCGACTATTGACCCGCTTGCCAAATGGAATATGTCCGCTCGCAATGTGAAATCATCCACTATTGACCGGATTGAGTATGCAAACAAATGCCAAGCGATGGCCAGCTTCTACCTCACTGAGAATATTTCTTATCTTGAAAAGTGCTAGCAACCGAGCCACCACCCGTCCTCGTAAATCTCCATAGTTCGCTTCCCAACCAGTCTGGACCCATACCCAATCGTTTCTGGGGCCACCGTTACGGAATGCCTTTGTTCCAGTGCAGCGGGCCCGGTTGATCTGGAACCTGTCAGTTTCCTGAAAGTCGGCGACTGGAATTTCAAGCTGAGGAAATCCTTCTACGGGGAGTAACCCTAGTTCGGTGGGGTCAGCTGGCAACCAGCGGTCATCCGCAGCAGTCTGCCTAGTAAAACGTAGTATCTCCTGCATCATGTCAGAATAATGGATATTAAGGGTTGCGTATAGTTCGGTCAGTGTGCTGGTGTTCTTCATAGGGCCTTTAAGAACCCGGCCAGCCGTACTCTGACTTCAAAAAGCCGGCATTTCCATCCCACTTTCTGCGGCCATGATCACACCTTTAACTTTCGAAAGTGCTTCTATAGTCTGCAAACTCATTCCTAGGGCATGTTGGCGGCCATATTGCGACAAGATCTGCCGGGCAGCGTCATTCTTGTTTGACCTGCGGTATCCATCTTTAATCTAATCCTTGTGTGCTAGTTCACTGATCTCTGTGGAATACATCGATATGGATCCAAAACGCCGTACGTGGGAGGCAAAGTGACTCAGGTAGTGCATCTTGATGCAGTTGAAGTGGTTCTCACGCCGTATCAAATCCGCCCGCCGATCAGACGTTTTAACCATCTCTTGATCAGCCTGTCGACAGTGAGTAGCGACAGTTCTATGGTGGACTTCTTTAGCACGCTGATTCACCATCAGTTCCCTTAGCTGCCAATCCTGGCGATCAGCTTGGGTGCGAGTAGCCTTCCAGGTACGGAACTTGGGAAAAGTGTGCTTTGTCCGGTGCAATGTCTGCAGGTAGCTTTCCATGTAGGATAGTGTATCTGGTGTATGACTCCGATATTGAGCCATGAGAGAGAAATCAACCAGGGCGCTAACACACTTCACAGGGCTCTTGAAATCATGATACTGCGAACAGTGCGGATTGGGCAATTCGGACGCCAATAAGGCTGAAATACAAAGGCCGAGATTGCGCATCTCCTTTCCCTCCCATTGTGTGATTTCGCGATAGGTCTTTTTCGCTACGCTGAATCCGGGGTAAGGAGGAATTTCTTTCCAAGCATTGTCGAACGCCTGTTGTCGTTTATGCTTTTTCAGGAATCCGTCAACCCACTCCATCATATGTTTGAATAAGCCAAGGTAGATATTGTGCAAGAAGTCCGGCTTGTGTAGGTCCATGGGGCTTACTCGATCCAGTCCAATGAAGACATTATTTCCTATTTTGACGCCCAACCGCTGCAAGTATTCTGCAATGCCCGCCGCTTCTGCCAGCTCATGCCTGGAGGCTTTCTCCCTGTATCGCATGTAGTCGCGGTCTCATATATCCGCCGCGGATCCCAACCGTGCTCCTCGCACAGAACCTCACACTGTGGGCATGACTTGCTGCCTATTCCTTGCAAGGCTGCATGCTCAGCATGATCCGCGATCCCGGCCGACAAAATGGGAAAACAAAGGCGTGTTTTGCTGTCCGCACAATCCATTACGGTTCCTTCTTGGGAAACCGGCTGTAATGGTGGCAGGACAAGATCGAAGGCAGCCCGTAGCGTATCCGCATTTGTCTGCCGCAGGGCTTCGTTGGCACGGGCTGATTCGCCAGCAAACTTTGGGGTTACTGGAAGCAATGCCAGAAGCAGGATTGGCATCTTGGCAGGGCTGTTTCTCGTCCACGATAGGATATTGCCAATTGTCATGTATACTGGCCAGGGTTTCTTATCTCCTGAGAAATTGGTAAGGTGCGTCTGGTCAGACAATCCGATAATGGGAACCACTGTTGACCTGGCGGGCAAAGCTTTCTACCAAGGAACGGAATGGGCTGTTAGCACTGGAAACACCTCTCCCAAGACCTGTCAGGACCTATCTCAGACCTGTATATCGCACCACCAGTCCGCCGTATGCATCTCGGAATATACTCGCTCCCCACTCAAATCATATTCTTGAATAGGTGCGTAAACTATATCCGAGCTATACGCGACCTGGCCGATCAGGTAGCGGACACAGTCAATAATATTTCGATAATAGAAAGTTGTTGCATGTCGACTATCATCAATACTGGCTTCCGCCCACACCAAGTATTCACAAAATGGGTCCAGTACGTCGAGGTGTTGTCGCAAGGTATAGGCGAACCGGAATGATCTGCTATCCGTACCGCCCAAACTTTGGGCAAAGTACGCGTCCATCTGCGACTTGGCTACCTTGCTCCGGACAAACCAGCTCACCAAAGTAGAGTCGTCTTCAGATGAGAATGTGCTTCAAGGGTTATCGGTCAAGGCCTTGTTGAGCTCAGTATAGCCAGCAACTTCGCCGAGAGGTCTGCCAGCACCGGGAATAGTTTCTTGACCCGAATGCCGTGTGCGGACCGGTGGGTGGGACACGTCTTCTGTGTCTGAATCGTTGGGTATATCATCTATCTCACCACTTGCTGTATGGATATCGGCGATCTCGAGCCCGGGATCAGAATCGTAGTCTGAGACGGTCATGTTTTCAAGTTCATCACGAACAAAAGTAGGTCGTGCCGTGGAGGAGGCGGTATCCGCAATCGCATTGAGGGATAGAACGATATCAAGATGCATTGTGTGAAGATGTTTTCGTCTGCAGCGGCTTGTTGATAACGTTGCCTGCAATAAGGACACTTTGTTGTCTTGGAGGTCATCGTGTGAGGTGTTTGTTTGTTTCTCTTTCAAGTAGTCTGACGGATGCGTAAGCTGATGGGCAGAGGGACTGCAGTGGACTTAGTATCATTCAAAGTGAAAGGTAAGTTTCTTTCAAGGGGTAAATCGGGAAAATTCAAGTTTGGTTAGTCAGATAATGAACCGGTCCGGACATTGAGACTGCCAACCTGCATTCACTGTTTAACAGTGGTGCTCCCGGTGGTGCACCTCCTCCTCCTCCTCCTTCTGGGGGTGCACCTCCTCCTCCCTCTCCTCCCGATGGTGCTCCTCGTCCCAGTGGTGCTCCTCGTCCTGCAGGCGTTCCTCCTCCCGGGCGCACTCCCCCTCCTCCTCCTGGGGGTGCACCTCCTCATCGTGGTGCCCCTCCCCGTCGCCAGGGAGCTGCTTCCCATCACTCACCCCTTGCCAATGCTGGTAGTGACAGCCACAGTGACGGCAGCGATAACGCTCGTCCACCTGTACGCCATTGCTTGTATCGTGGCCCTGGGAGCACAAGCCTGACTTGTGCTAGTTGTACTACGGAGGGTGCTGGGGGAGTTGTTAGACAAGGAAATTTGGTTGGGGGTGTGGGTTCTGGTATGGGAGATGGAAGTGGTAGCGAGGAAGATGATGCGAGAGGTGCCCAGGGAGACCATGATACCGGGCATGTGGGTACTGGGGGGGGTGGTGGCAGTAGTAGTAGAGTGGTGACTGGGGCCGACGAAGGCATACCTGCACACCCCACTGGAACAGGGCCGTCTGGGGCTGGGGTTAGTAGTCGTACCTCGCAGACGCCAGTTCAGCCGACTCGTGGTAGGGGTTGCAGTGGTTGGAGTGGGGCTCGTAGGCGCTCTGCAGGCCATGGTGGGAGTGGTTGGAGTGGTAGTGGCGGTAGGATGCCGACGCGCTCCGGGGGTGGTGGTAGGAGGGCATGAGCTCGTGCTAGTGGGACTGCTACCATCTAAGCATATTCGGGAATTGTCTTTTTCTTTCTTTTAATTCACCTCTTTTTTCAACTATTATGACTTTCATTCTTCTTATTTTCTATTACTCGATGGTGTTGTCCCCATGTGGTGGGGGGGACGGGGCAGTCTTTTCTCACTTTTACACAAATCATACGACTAACTCAAACCTTCGAGTTACATCTAACTTAGCATAATTACCTTTTATAGAACTCTTATTGTTATAAATACAGTTTTTCTTTACCCTCATCATTTCGCTATATGAACTCTGAACACAGTAACTCCATAGCATGACTGTGGTTATGATTTGGGTGTATGGCTTGGGCGTCTGGCTTGGGCTTATGGTTTGCGCATATGGCTTGGGCGTATGATTGGAGCATATGATTTGGGCATATGGTTTGGGTGTATGGTTTGGGCGTATGATTTGAGCGTATGATTTGGGCGTATAGTTTGGGTGTATGGTTTGGGCATATGATTTGAGCGTATGGCTTGGGCTTATGGTTTGGGGGTTTGATTTGAGAGTATGGCTGGGGCGTATGATTTGAGCATATGCCACCAGCGGATGAATAAGGCTTATGAATTGGGCATATGATTTGAACCTGCGAATAGAGTGTATGAATTGGGCTTATGAATTGGGCTTATGAATTAGGCCTATGGCCTGCTGAGACAATATACGTTACTAGACTAGGCAACTCGAACGTCCACTTGGTGTTGTGAATTATTCCGGTTCATATTATATGAATTATTCCATGCAAATAAATTCCCGTATATACTTTGAGGTATGTGGTTTTTGGTACACGTCCCTAGCATGAATGGACCAAACATCAGGGGGCTCCTTGGCAAAGGGCTTTCAGCTCCCGTAACCCAGGCGGTGTTCGGTCCATTCATCCCAGGGACGTGTATCTGCTCACACAATTACTCAATCATGTATCAAAAGAGCAATGTTCGAGAGGGGAATATGCGAAAAAGCGGGGCCCTGGGCGGAGAAAGTTCATTCACGGGGGGCTGTTCGGGGCATTGAACGGGACGGGTGCCTGGACGGGGGCAGGGGCAGGGGTTGAAAAAAGAAATGCCCCGCCCCAGGCTATTGACTGGGGCGGGGCAGAGAATTCATCAGCAAAAAAATCATCTTGCACCCCATCTCTCCCCACTCACCCTGTGCGCTGGACGTTTCAGGTGCTTATAACGTAAACTCGAGTTCTGGGTACGTCCCCACGGGTTTATTCCGTCCGGAAGTGAAAGTGCCGCCTCCAATGCGTCCGGACGCCACAGGCAGCGTCTGGATGCATTGGACGCTGCCCTTTTGCGTCCAGACACCTTAGACACCCCCCACCCAGAAACCCTCCCTCCAGCGCTCAGCCTCTTCCTCCCTTGGTACCTAAAGTCCACG
>Ga0307510_10011905_pt1 | contig 10314 bp, 9 predicted proteins | sample 12_EM_MG_FD_207224 | JGI IMG/M metagenome (GOLD analysis project Ga0307510, IMG submission 207224) | Populus trichocarpa ectomycorrhiza microbial communities from riparian zone in the Pacific Northwest, United States - 12_EM | ecosystem: Host-associated > Plants > Roots > Unclassified | place...
GAGCGTCACCAACCTCGGCGATGTGATCAACAACATCAACAGCCAGGGCATCAAGTACTTCCACGCCAACTCGACGCTGCCGGACTCGGTCGCGACGGGCACGGATAGTGTTGCGATCGGCCCGAATGCGGTGGCCAACAATGCCAACGACGTCGCACTGGGTTCAGGCTCGGTTACGGCAGCCGCTAATCCGACCGCAAGCACGGTTCTCCAGGGCACGACCTACAACTTCGCTGGCGCAACGCCGACCAGCGTGGTTAGTGTCGGTGCTGTCGGTGCCGAGCGGCAGATCACCAACGTCGCGGCAGGCCAGCTCTCGGCCACCTCGACCGACGCCATCAATGGCTCGCAGCTCTACGCCACAAACACTGCCCTCAACAACATCACCAATGGCAAGGCTGGTCCGTTCGTCTCCGACAACACGGTGACATCGACACAGCCGGTATCCTCGGGCGCCAACTCCCTGGCAGGTGGCTTCGGCTCCTCGGCCACGGGTGCGGCTTCCTCGGTGATCGGCAACGGCGCGACCGACAACGGCGTGGCCAACTCCACCGTGCTCGGTCAGGGCGCCAGCATCACGGCCGGTCTGACCGGTTCGAATGCGGCAATCGGTCAGGGCTCGACGGTCACGGCGGCGGCGGTACCAACCGCAGGTGCCACCATCGGCGGCACGGCCTACACCTTTGCCGGTGCGACACCGGCCGGTGTGGTCTCCTTCGGAACGGCGGGCGCCGAGCGTCAGCTGACCAATGTCGCGGCGGGCCAGCTCTCGGCGACCTCGACGGATGCGGTCAACGGCTCGCAGCTCTTTGCCACCAATAGCCAGGTGACGAGCAACTCGACCACGATCAACACCATCATCAACGGCGGTGGCATCAAGTACTTCCATTCGACCTCGACATTGGCCGACTCCCAGGCGATCGGCACGGATAGTGTGGCGATCGGTCCGAACGCAGTCGCCAACAACGCCAATGACGTGGCGCTAGGCTCCGGCTCGGTAACCGCGGCGGCCATCGGTACTCCGAGCACGGTCATCAGAGGTACGACCTACGCCTTCGCGGGTGCTACGCCTCTCGGTACGGTTTCGGTCGGCGCTGTCGGCGCCGAGCGCACCATCACCAATGTGGCGGCTGGCCGGATTTTGGCGGACTCGACCGACGCCATCAACGGTTCGCAGCTCTTTGCGACCAACACCGCAGTGAACAACATCATCAATGGTGGTGGCGTCAAATACTTCCACGCCAACTCCACGGATCCGGATAGCGTCGCATCCGGTGCCAATGCGGTGGCCATCGGCCCGAGCGCGGTTGCCTCCGGCGCAAGCAGCGTCGCCTTGGGCGACGGTGCGAACGCCAGCTTGGACGGCAGCGTAGCACTTGGCTCGGGTTCGGCAACGGATGCTCCCGTTGTCGGAACAGCAAGCACCAAGATTGCCGGCACCACGTACGGCTTTGCGGGAACGGCTCCAGTCGGGACGGTCTCCGTTGGCAGCAAGGGTAAGGAGCGAACGATCACCAATGTCGCAGCCGGTCAGCTCGCGGCTGACTCGACGGATGCGGTTAACGGCTCGCAGCTCTTCGCCACCAACTCCGCGGTGGAGACGCTGAACTCGACCGTCATCAACATCAACAACGGCGGTGGCATCAAGTACTTCCATTCCAATTCAACCCTGGCCGACAGCGTGGCGGGTGGCACCAACAGTGTTGCGGTCGGTCCCGCCTCCGTCGCATCTGCCGCAAACTCGGTTGCCGTTGGTAACGGCGCCAATGCAAGCACGGCGAATTCGGTTGCTCTCGGCGCCGGTTCCACGACGGCAGCAGCCGTCGCGACTACCGGTACCACCATCGCCGGCAAAGACTATGCCTTCGCTGGTGGAGCGCCGGTCGGTGTTGTCAGCGTCGGTGCGGTCGGGGCGGAGCGCCAGATCACCAATGTCGCGGCGGGGCAGCTTAACGCCAGCTCGACCGACGCGGTCAATGGTTCGCAGCTCTTCGCCACCAACACAGCGGTCAACAATGTCCAGAGTACCGTCAACAACTTCGGTGCGAAGATCGAGAACGTTGTTCAATACGATGTCGTCGACGGCAAAAGGACAAACAGCGTGACGCTGATCGGTGGGGACACCAATGCGCCGGTTGTCATCCACAATGTCGGTCCCGGCGTCGCCAACACAGATGCGGTCAATGTCAGCCAGCTGAAGCAGACCTCGTCTACCACACTCAACCAGGCGAACAGTTATACAGATAACAGGACAGCCGCCGCCATCCAGACGGCCAATAACTATACAGATAACAAGTTCAACCAGTTGAACTCCAAGCTTGGCAATATCCAATCCGAGGCCCGCCAGGCCGCCGCGATCGGCCTTGCCGCCGCCTCACTACGCTACGACGATCGCCCGGGCAAACTCAGCGCCGCTATCGGCGGTGGTGTCTGGAAGGGCGAGGGCGCGTTCGCCTTCGGTGTCGGTTACACCAGCGAGGATGCGCGCCTGCGCACCAACCTCTCCGGCACGGTCGCCGGCGGTTCGGTCGGTGTCGGTGCAGGCCTCAGCTACACCTTTAACTGAGGTCCATCATGAACTCGCGGAAGGAACAGGCAGAACAACACGAGAGGCGGGCCAGAGCAGGTGCCCGGTGGCGAAATACGAGGTCGCCACCGGGTATCCGGTCTGTCATCCAACGTCGCAGCCTTTCTTATGGGATCGTTGCGCTTGCGATTTCGCTGCTGGGTCACGGAGCCGTCTCTGCGGCTCAGGAGCCTCTTTCGCAGCCGCGCTATAGCATCAAGCCTTCCGAGGTCGTCCTGCCGGAGGGTGTAGCGCTCGGACAATATCGTCGCGTGATCCGGCCGTTCGCCAATTGGACGCTGATCTGCGACGAGAATCTTAAGAAGAAGCAGCGGGTCTGCAACATCACGCAGACCATCATCGACGAGCGCGGCGCTCTGGCCTTCAGCTGGTCGCTGGCGGGAACATCCAGCGGCAATCCGATCATGATCATCCGCGTGCCGGCATCCGTCGGCAAGGGGAACCCGGTGCAGATCAGTTTTCCCAACGATAAGAGCCCGGTCAATGCCAAGACCGAGGATTGCGACCAGACGATCTGCCTGATCCTGCAGCCGGTCGGACCCGTGCTGCGCGAACAGATCAGCAAGCAGGTGGATGTGCGTATTACCTATGCCGATCCGGCCAATGGCAATGGCCCGATCGTGATCGGCACAACGCTGAAGGGGCTGCAGACAGCGCTTGCGGCGATCAAATGATCGCCGCCGAACGATAGGGATTCGAGACGAGCCCGGAGCGTGGGTCTCGTCGCAAAGGGTGGACGCCCTGGAGCTAAGGGCATCCATCGGACGGTGCCGGCGATATCGCCGGCACCGTTAAAAAGAAACGGGGATTGGAATGGAACAACAATCGATCTTCGAGCGAGTGATGAACAGGGGCAATACCGGGGTGAGCGACGACGACCTCACGCCAGCCGGCACGCTCCGCGAACCAGAAACAGCCGCGGAGAGCGGCAAAGAGGAGACTGAGACCGTGAAGACCCACAATCGTCTGCTACTGATATCATCGGCCGGCGCCGTTATTCTTGGCGTTCTGGCAACCGCCGTGCTGGCGCAGCAGGATGTGATCTCGTTACCGAGCTTCATGGTTGCGCAGAAGAGCACGCCGACTCCTACCCCCAAGGCCACCGCCAGCGCGCGCACGGCAACCTCAAAGGACGCGGCTGCCGCTGGCGATACCAGTGCCGCTCCAGCTCCCGCCGATCAGCAGAAGACGATCTTCAACGAACATGTTGAACAGGCGGGTGTGACGGCCTGCAAGGAAATCTTCCCGGCACTCGGTTTTGTCGCCGCCTCCGGCTCGACCTTCAACGCGACGACCTCCTGGAGCGAGAAGGATCCCAACGATCATTCGATCTCATCGATTGTCGGCATGAGCTTCAACAGCGATCAGTTCAGGGGCAGCGGCGCCAGCATCATCTTCAGCGCACCGACGCCGGCCAAGGGTGGCTGTGAGGGCAGTTTCGTGCGCGTCGTTCCGGTCGGCGTGGATTGCAATACTTTCGCCGGCACCCTGCCGAGGGAGAGTAAGCTGGGTACTTCGCTTCAGGGGCTCCCTGTAATCACCCTGCCGAGCGGGGTTCAGACAGTTCTCTTGCCGTCAGCTGGCAATGGTTGCGTTGTCCTGACGACCTCTCGGGCGGCTGTGTCCGGCAATAGCTGACGACATAAGCCAGGCGCGTTCTTCCCCATGCGTCTGGCTTCTTTATTCACACCTATCACGTCCAGAGCTTTTTGGAGTTTGGAGAGCACATGTTTTCGGGCAGACCAGTCATTCGAAATACTGTTTTCGCAGCATTGGCCGCGATCTGCGCCATCCTGCCTCCCACGGCCTATGCCGCCGACCCGATCGTCGAGGAGCAGTTTCCGGAACCTCCGATCGAGCAACGCGGCATTTGGGGCGCGATCGCCTTCTCTCCGGTTCACAACAAATACGGCTTCTTCTGGGGCGCTGATAAGCGCCAGGAAGCCGAGGATATCGCAGTCAAATACTGCGAGAACCTGGCGGATTCCGGTTGCCGGCTGACGATCACCTTCCGCAATCACCGCCATTGGACGGACGACGACAAATCGGGCTTCCCTTACGAACATTGTGCGGCCCTGTCCGTGGCGGAAGATAAGGATCGCAGGGTGACACATTGGGGAACGGCTTCGGCCACGACCCGAAAGGACGCCGAGGAGGCCGCGACCAGGATCTGCGGCGATTCAAACCAATGCAAGATTCACGAATGGGTTTGCACTTGAGCGTGCAGGCATGAGGCCGGCGGTGCAGTAGGAACCAACGACATTCGAGGTAGATCATGGATGAGTACGCGGGCATGAAAAATACGCCGCAATCAGAAGTCGATCCGCTGCTCAATGGTTGCGTGTCGATCGTTTCGGCTTTTCTCAGCCGCAATGCGGTCTTCGCAAACACCGTTCCGAGATTGATCGAGGATGTCTATACGACGCTGTTCGCTCTGAGTTCTAATACCGTTGCCTTGAGGCAGAATGGGCTAAGTCCGGCCGTCGATCTGAACAGGTCATTGACGGGAGACTATATCGTCTGCTTGGAGGATGGCAAAAAGGTGAAGCTCCTAAAGCGCTATCTGCGCACTCACCATGGCTTAACGCCGGACGAATATCGCACAAAGTGGGGTCTTGCTCCTGACTATCCGATGGTTGCGCCCAACTACGCCAATCGCAGGTCGGAACTGGCAAAGCTGTCGGGCTTCGGAGAAAGCACGCGACGGGCAGGCAGCAGGCGCCGTCTCGTAAAAGCCTAGGTCACCATATTCGCCAGCAGTCGTGAGGGGCGGATTCAAATCAGGGGTATGCAGTGTCGAAATTCCTTGCCATTTTGCTTCTAGCAATGAGCATCATCGCACCGAGCCAGGCGGCGGAAGATCGCGGCCAATTGGTTAGTGCTTGCGAAAATCTGTCAGGTGAGACTAACCAGGAGGTGCGTATTGCGGCCTGCACGATGCTCATCGACGGCGACGATCAACCGGGTCCGACTCGTGCGAAGACCTACATCAACAGAGCTTGGCCACTGGGAATTCAGGGGCGGTACGATCTCGCACTTCGAGATTACGACAAGGCCATCAAGCTCAATCCGAAGTACGCCGTCGCCTACAACGATCGCGGCGTGACCTTCCTAAGGATGGGCCGATTGGATCGTGCGATCGCTGACTATGATCAAGCTCTTCATCTCGATCCAAACACCGTCTTTGCACTTTACGGTCGCGGAATTGCGAAGATACGCAAAGGCGATAGCCGCGGAGGCTTGGCGGATATAGCGGCAGCGAGAGAAAAGCTTCCGAATATCGACGGCGTATTCGAGAAGATCGGTTTGCACCCCTGATGCATGGATCGGCGCCAGCTCGATCAGTCTCGAATTCTATGTCTGTTTCCGTCGACCTGATCGGACGACGATGGATCGGCCTCCCCTATGGGCTCGATGAGTGATGTTTATGCGACGCAGTTTTATCTTGATTAAAGTAAATTGGTCATTGGTAAAGTAATTCATTGTCATTTCAACATATAAACGTCTCACATATCGGTAAAGGAAAGTTATAATGCTAGTAGTTTTCCTGTATGCTTTAGTGGCGTTTTCAGTTATATTTGGAGGCGGAATTTTAGGTCTGCTCATAGGCAAAATTATGCATGAGCGACATCGCGGTGACGCGACGCAGAAGGTCGTGCAGACAGCGATGGGTACGGTCTCTCTCGTCGCCGCATTGGTGCTGGGCCTGCTGGTTGCAACCGCAAAAGATAAGTTTGATACGAACAACAAGCAGACCGAAGAATTTGCCGCTAGACTGATGTCTCTCAATCGTGAGTTGGTGAATTACGGCCCGGACACGGATTCCATTAAATCTCTGCTCCGGAAGTACACCATTGCAAAAATCGCAGCCAGTTGGCCCAGCGAAAACGCCCCCAAGCCGGCACCCGGCGACCCGCAGGGCTGGCAATTGCTCGAGAATATCCGACAGGATCTCCGTGCCATGGTTCCTCATTCCGAAGCCCAGCGCTTGGTGTTGGCGAGCGCCTTGGAGATAACCGCCGATCTGACAAAAGCGACGTGGCTGCAGGTGGCACAGGAATCAGACCACGTTCCACATCCATTCGTGGTGGTCCTGATGGTGTGGCTCTGCGTCTTGTTTATCAGCTTTGGTATTTTCGCTCCCCGGAACGCAACCGTAGTCGCGGCGCTGTTCGTTTGCGCCGTTGCGATCGCAGGTGCGGTTTTCCTGATCGTGGACATGGACGAGCCGTTTAAGGGAACCGTCACAGTTTCCCCCGCGCCGATGCAGGATGCCCTGGCCAGAATGAGCGTCCCTTAATGCATGGGAGGCGTAACCAAGTCGGACAGAGAAGGTCCATACGTGATGGCGATCTAACGAAAACTGGAGGGTATACAATGTTGCGGGTTCTTATCGTCTTTCTTCTCGCTACAAGCACAGTCATAAGCGTCGCGGCTCCAGGCCAGGCGGCCGAAGATCATGCGCAAAGGAACCGATCGACTGTTCCATTTACAACTCTTCGAAATTCGACCTACCAGTCGTTCATAAAAAACTGGGACGAAAAGAAACAACCCGTCCTTTGCGCGTCGATACGCTCCGCAAAGGACTGGGAGAAGATATTTATCCCCGCAGCGACGATGAACAGCAAAACCCCGTTTTCGCCACCCGCCTCCTTCTATGCACGCAAGCAACTGCTGGTCGTTGCCCGCGTCATATCGGCGCCCAGTGAAGCGGAGAGGGGCAAGATTTTCACGGCTACTGCTGTCTCGGTGAGGAATGGCGCCCTGCAATTGGATTATGATTATCGCTCGCCGCAACCCGGCGGCAGCTACCAGATCAAGGACTATCTGTCAGTCAGTATCCCGAAGGATGCTCATCCGACGGGGACCGTGACATTCATCGAAAATGGCAAGGTCGTCTGTGAGCTTTCACGGAAAGCATCAGACTGATCGATAGAGCGTATCGACCCGATTTCCGAAGAGCTAAGACCTTGTTTAAATTCGTGCATACCGAACAGGAGGGGAAGTAATGCAGTCTAGAGAAGAATCGTCATCGTTGTCCGAATATTATGATGCTGTACCGTATGAATCCGTGGCGTTCCCGCAATCGGCGCCAGAGCATCTTCAAGCTGTCGCCGGCCTTTTTGGGCTGAGTGCTCCAGCGGTCGAGACGGCCCGCGTGCTGGAACTTGGTTGTGCCGCCGGTGGCAACCTGTTGCCCTTCGCTGCACGTTATCCCAAGGCGCACGTACTCGGTGTCGATCTGTCGAGCGTGCAGGTGGAGCAGGGTCAGGCCCTGATCAAACAGATGGGGCTCAAAAACGCTGAAATTCGCCACGCCGATCTCAGTACTCTAGAGCGAAGCCTCGGGACGTTCGACTATATCATTTGCCATGGCGTCTACAGCTGGGTGCCGGAGAATGTGCGCCAGGCAATCCTGCGCATTGCCTCGGAAAATCTGTCCGACAACGGCCTCGCCTATGTCAGCTACAATACCTATCCCGGCTGGAAATCGCGGGAAATCGTCCGCGATGCAATGATCTTGCGTGGTGGCTCGCGCGAGCTTAAGGAAAAGCTGCCCTACGCTCGCGGCATGCTGGAGTTCCTCTATGCGTCCGCGCGGCCGGATACCGTGCTCAAGCTGGCGCTAGAGGAGGTGCGGCCGATCGTACAGAGCTATGGCGAATATTATCTGCTGCATGAATTTCTCGAGCCCTACAATGTGCCGTGCTATTTTCATGAATTCGTGGAGAGAGCAGAGGCCAACGGTCTGGATTATGTTGGTGAATCCGAGATTTTCACCATGTTCCTGTCCAATTATGACGCAGCCGTCGCCGAGCCTTTGTTGCGGGAATGGGGATCGAGCCAAGTCGCGGTCGAGCAGTATCTGGACTTCGTCGTCAACCGCAGCTTCCGCCAGACTATCCTTACCAAGAAGAAGCATGCCAGCGGCATTCGCCGGCAATTGTCCCCGGATATGCTTCAATCGCTGTTTCTCTCGGGCGTGTTCGCGAGCGACGACGGCCCACTGGAGCCGGACGAAAAACTGCAGACCTGCAAATTGCTGCGGCAGGGCACCATCACCCTGTCGCAGCCGGCCCTGAAGGTTGCCGCTGCAGCCCTCAACGAAGCCTATCCCGCCATGCTGTCTTTCGACGCGTTGGGACAACGCGTTGCAGCGGAACTGAAACTTTCGAAGACGGCGGCTCGTGAGCAATTGCTTCCTTTCGTTGAGGAATTGGTGATCAAAGGCTTGCTGCGGTTCCGGACCAGTGACCCGGATATTGCCTCCGCCTTGCCCGGTCGGCCGGTCGTTTCGGCCGAGACGCGCGCCACGCTGAAACCGCCTGCCGGCGCCGGTGTCGTGCCGGTCAATAATCTCCTGCACGAGCAGGTCTATCTGAACATTCTCGAGGCCCGCATTGCGCTGCTGATGGATGGCACTCGGGATGAAGAAGCGTTGATTACCGGCGTCATCGAAGACGCTGGCAATGACCTGATCACCTTCTTGAACAACGGTAGTCCCGTGAGTGACCCTGCCGCTGTCGAGGAGGTTGCGCGCAAGCAGGTGCCTGTAGCGGCGGCCAACCTTCGCGTGAAGGGGATGATCCGGCGGGCAAAGACATGATCGATTACGCGGGGAGACTGTCTGTCGTACGCTAGGCAAAGCTTCTCGGTGTCAGTCCCGGCGGCATCTACTGGCCGCCGGGCTTTCTCTCTTCGGGGCCGATTGCCCAGCCTTCCGGCATGCGATCAGCAGAATGACGCGATCGATACAAGGGTCGAAGCGGTTGTCGCGTAGAGGAGGTCTTTCCATCAGCAAGCGGAATCTTGTCGTCCCTTTACCGGCGGGCAGGCCGTTAAATAACGAGGACCAGGTTCGATTCTGACCAGCGGAAGACCGAAAAGGAAACACGCCAAGGGAGAACCACGAATGCACGCTCGTAGAGATTTTCTGGCAATCGGCATGGGTGCGGGAGCAACCATGCTTCTGGCGTCGAGTTCAGCGGTCCATGCAGCAGGCAAGGGAACTCGCATGAAGAACGTCACCGCGTTCACGATGGTGTTTGGAGACGGCCTTAGACTCACCGCCGTCGCCGTCGAATATGACCAGGGGATCGACAATTCGAAGCTCTCCCCGTCGACCTTCAGTGTCGGTGGTCGGACCATCACAAAGGTTTATGCGAATATAGCCGCAGCGCCGGCCGAGAAGGGTAAGAACGGGAAGTTTGTCATCATCGAACTCTACCCCGACGACGCGAATGCTCTGCTCTACGTCGCCGGGAAGCAGAATGGGATACAGAAGGAGGCAAAGGTATCGGTGATCCAGACTGGATCCGTCGCCACTGCCAATGGCGATACATATGCCGCCAGTACCCGTGCTATGACAAACAAGAGCGTCGTAAATCTGGGCTTAATGTAGACTGCCATGGGATCAACCCCACGGGAGCTGACCAATTGGCGGCAAAGTGCCTGCGAGGGAGACCTTATTCTGTCCGCGCCTTTGCTTCCTTCTGATTCACGATGCGCCGGATTGTGCGAGGATCGACATTGTAATGCTTTGCGACCGCTGGGACTGTCAGCCCATCGACGCGAATGGCGCGATAAACCGCTTTCTGTTGCTGCTTGCTTAGCACTGGCCGCCGGCCCATATGCAAGCCCTTGCGGCGCGCGGCGTCCATGCCGGCACGGGTTCGCTCGCTGATCAGCGCACGCTCGAATTCCGACAATGCGGCAATCAGATGAAA
>Ga0307510_10011906_pt1 | contig 10314 bp, 9 predicted proteins | sample 12_EM_MG_FD_207224 | JGI IMG/M metagenome (GOLD analysis project Ga0307510, IMG submission 207224) | Populus trichocarpa ectomycorrhiza microbial communities from riparian zone in the Pacific Northwest, United States - 12_EM | ecosystem: Host-associated > Plants > Roots > Unclassified | place...
GCTGAGCAGCGAGGCGCGCAGGTAGTCGGTGAACGACTCCAGCATCTGCTTGGCGCGCGGCGTGTCGACGTCCATCAGGCTCACCACATTGGCCAGCGTGTTGAACAGGAAGTGCGGTTCCATCTGACCTTGCAGCAAGCGCAACTGCGCTTCGGCCGCCTGGCGTTCGGCGCGCAGCTGGCGCGCACGGATCGCGAAGAAGCCGTAGAACAGCGCCATCACCAGCAGCATGAAGGCGATCGCGCCCGACGGCGTGGTGCGGATCTGCGGCTCGCCGGCCGCGGAACTGGCGACGCCCGTCAGCAGCGCCGCGAGCGGCAGCCCGATCGCCACGCCGATCAGCGGCGTGCCCCAATGGAACAGCGCGCGCTGCCAGCGCGTCAACGTGGCGAAGCGCGCTCCCAGCAGGCGCTGGATCAGCGAGAACAGCCCGTCGATCGTGAAGCTGATGCACAGCGCGAACACCAGGCTGGTGCCGGTCGCGCGGCCCCAGCCTTCGGCGGTGTGCCAGCTCGGGTGGTCCGAGGTCATCGCGAAGTTGAGCAGCGCGAAGCCGATCGTGATGATGATCGCGAAGCGCAACGTCCGCAGCGGCGTGAACCGGAACGGCACAGCGGGCGGAAAAGGGCGCGGGTCCATGGCGGCCAGTGTACGAAGCGCCTGCCGCGCCGCCGCCGCCGGGCGACGAAGCGCGCGTGCCGGCGACGAATCGACAGCCGGTGCGACGGCCCGCTCAGGCGCGCGTCAAGCCGCGGTGTTCCATTGCTGCATCGCCAGCATGCAGGCGTCGCGCGCGTCGATCGGCATGAAGGACGCGGCCACGGCGTTGCGCATCATCTGCGCGAGCTGGTCGTGGCTGACGCCGAGCGCGTCGTGGATGGCCGCCAGCTCGCCGCTCAGCGTGACGCCCGACATCAGCCGGTTGTCGGTGGAGCACGAGACCGACAGCCCCGCCTCGAGCATGGCGCGGATCGGGTGCTCGGCCAGCGACGCGACGGCGCCGGTGTGCACATTGCTGCTGGGGCAGACCTCGAAATGCAGGCCGAGTTCGCGCGCTTGTGCGATCCACTCGGCGCGCTCGACCGGGTCGGCGCCCAGCATGATGTTCACGCCGTGACCGATGCGGGTCGCGCCCAGCGCGGCGGCCTCGAGCACGCGCGAGCCGACGTCGGCCTCGCCGGCGTGGCAGGTCAGCCCGAGGCCGGCATCGCGCGCGTGCGCATAGGCGTTCGCGTGCGCGCCCGGCGGGAAGCCGCGCTCGGCCCCGGCCAGGTCGAAGCCGATCACACCGTGGCCGCGGTAGCGTGCCGCCAGCTCGGCGGCGCGCAGGGTGTCCTCGGGCGAATCGGTGCGCATCGCGCAGACGATCAGGCCGCAGGGCAGGGCGCTCTTCTGCAGGCCGGCGAGCAAGGACTCGACCGCGGCCTCGCCCGACATCCCGAAGGGTTCCAGCAGCAGTGGCGCCATGCGGAACTCGGCCAGCACGCAGCCGTCGAGGCGGGCGTCTTCGGCGGCCTCGAACGCGACGCGCTCGCAGGCGGCGGCCGAGGCCATCGCCGCGACCGTCAGCGAGAAGCCGCGCAGGTAGCGCTCCAGGCTGCCCGAATGGGCGTTGGCCAGCATCCAGTCGCCGAGCTGCGGCGCGTCGTCGACCGGCGTCGGCAGCTGCTGCGCCCTGCACAGGTCCAGCAGCGTGGCCGGACGCAGCCCGCCGTCGAGGTGCTCGTGCAACAGGGCCTTGGGAAGGTCTTTGAAGGAAGTGCTCAATTCGGTGGCTCGTGAGTCTGACAAGAATGACCTTCCGCAGCATTCATGCCACGACCGCGGCAAAACGCGCGTCTTGGCGAACACCCTGATGGCAGGCCCGATTTCTGCTAGGTACGATTGTCGCAAACGTTTGCGCCTCAACAGAGTGCGTATATTGTCCGGGTTCGCGCCCTCCGATCAACGTCACCTCCACAGACCATGAACCACATCCACCGCTTCGGTTTGCTGACCCTCGCCCTCGCCGCCAGCCTGTCGGCGCACGCCGAGCCCGCCGTCGTCTACGACATGGGCGGCAAGTTCGACAAGTCGTTCAACGAGGCTGCCTATCGCGGCGTCGAGCGCTGGAAGAAGGAAACCGGCAAGCCCTACCTCGAGTTCGAGATCGCCAACGAGACCCAGCGCGAGCAGGCCCTGCGGCGCATGGCCGAGCGTGGTGCCAGCCCCATCATCGGCATCGGCTTCGCGCAGGCCACGGCGATGGAGAAGATCGCCAAGGAGTTCCCCAAGCTGCAGTTCGCGCTGATCGACATGGTGGTGCAGCAGCCCAACGTGCAGTCCATCGTGTTCAAGGAACAGGAAGGCAGCTTTCTGGTCGGCGTGATGGCCGCAACGGCGAGCAAGACCGGCAAGGTCGGCTTTGTCGGCGGCATGGACATCCCGCTGATCCGCAAGTTCCAGTGCGGCTACGAGCAGGGCGCGAAGTACGCGAACCCCAAGGCCGAGGTCTTCGCCAACATGACGGGCACGACCGGCGCCGCCTGGGCCGACCCGGCGCGCGGCGGCGAACTCGCCAAGGCGCAGTTCGGCAAAGGTGCCGACGTCGTCTTCGCGGCGGCCGGCGGCACCGGCATCGGCGTCTACCAGGCGGCCAAGGACGCGGGCAAGCTCGCGATCGGCGTCGACAGCAACCAGAACCACCTGCAGCCCGGCACCATGCTGACCTCGATGCTCAAGCGCGTCGACGTCGGCGTCTACCAGGCCATCGTCGCCTACAAACCCGGCGTCACGGTGCTGGGGCTGAAGGAAGGCGGCGTGGACTACGCGCTCGACGACAACAACGCCAAGCTGGTGACGGCCGACATGAAGAAAAAGGTCGACGCCGCGAAGGCCGACATCATCGCCGGCAAGATCAAGGTCGCCGACTACATGGCCGACAACGCCTGCAAGTTCTGAAGGCATGAATCTTCCTGCTGCGCGGGCCGATCTCGGGCCTGCGCTTCTCGCCGTACGCAAGTGCGGCTCCGGTGCTCGACCCGACCTCGGCCCGCTCGCTACGGAATCTTCACGCCTTCAGGTCTTTCGAATTGCATGAGCACGATCAAGCATGTGGCGGCGCGCGCGGGCGTGTCGTTCACCACCGTCTCGCACGTCCTGAACGGCACGCGTCGCGTCAGCGACGCGGCGCGCGAGCGCGTGCTGCAGGCGATCGCCGAGATGGGCTATGCGCCCAGCGCGGTGGCGCGCGCGCTGCGCACCAGCGAGACCAACATCCTCGGCGTGCTCGTGCCCAACATCACCAACCCGTTCTTCGCTGAGCTGACGCGCGGCATCGAGGACTGCTGCCGCCGCACCGACTACTCGGTGTTCTTGTGCAATTCCGACGACGACCCCGAGCGCCAGTCGCGCTACCTGCAGACGCTGCTCGAGCGGCGTGTCGACGGCTTGCTGCTCGCGGCGGCCGCGGGCGAGTCGACGGCGCTCGCGCAGCGGCTCGCCTCGTCGGGGGTGCCCACGGTCGTGGTCGACCGCAACGTCGCGGGGCTGGGGGCCGATTGGGTGCGGGTCGATCACCAGGCCGGGGCGCGGCTCGCGGTCGAGCACCTGCTGTCGCTCGGCCACCGCGCGATCGCGTGTCTGTCGGGGCCGTCGGAATTCACCGTGAGTCGTCAGCGTGTCGCGGGTTGGCGCGACGCGATGGCGCAGGCCGGGGTCGCGATCGACCCTGGATGGTTGTTGGAGGGCGACTTCAGCGCGCCTGCCGGCCACGAGCTGGCAGGGCGTTTGTTGGCGCGCGGTGACATCACCGCCATCTTTGCGAGCAACGACCTGCTCGCCATCGGTGCCTTGCGGGCGGCCGCCGAACTTGGCGTCGCCGTGCCGCAGACCTTGTCGGTGATCGGTTTCGACGGCATCGACCTCGGCGGGTATGCGTACCCGGCACTCACCAGCGTCGGCTACCCGATCCGCGAGATGGGCGAAGTTGCCGCGGCGCTGCTGATCGAGCGCATCGTCGAGAAGCCGGGCGCGCCGCGCGAAGTGGTGCTGCCGCCGCAGCTGCTGATGCGCGAGTCGACCGGGCCGGTGCGGGCATGACGAGGCTGCCGCCTTCGCTGCCTGCCGCATCGGCCGAGCCTGCGGTCGCCGTGCGCATGGTCGACATCAGCAAGCGCTTTGGCAGCGTGCAGGCCAACGCCGACGTCAGCTTGAGCGTGCGCGCCGGCACCGTGCACGGCTTGGTCGGCGAGAACGGCGCCGGCAAGAGCACCCTGATGTCGGTGCTCTACGGCTTCTATGGCGCCGACAGCGGTCACATCGAAGTGTTCGGCCAGCCGGTGCGCATCCGCCACGCGCAGGACGCGATCGCGCTCGGCCTGGGCATGGTGCACCAGCACTTCATGCTGGTCGAGACGCTGAGCGTCATTGACAACGTGATGCTGGGCGCCGAACCGCACGTGCTGCTGAAGCGCGCCGACGCGCTGGTGCGCGAGCGCCTGCTGGCGCTGATGGCGTCGACCGGCTTGCGCGTCGATCTGGACGCGCTCGTTGGCGACCTGTCGGTCGGCGACCGGCAGCGGCTCGAGATCCTGAAGACGCTGTACCGCGGCGCGAAGATTTTGATCCTCGACGAGCCCACCGCGGTGCTGACGCCGCAGGAGACCGAGGCCTTGTTCAAGGTGCTCGCGCGGCTGCGCGAGCAGGGCACGACCATCATCCTGATCACGCACAAGCTGAAGGAAGTGATGCGGCTGTGCGACCACGTCACGGTGATGCGCGGTGGCCGAGTGGTGCACGAGAGCGCGATCGCGCAGGCCTCGGTGCAAGGCCTGGCCGAAGCGATGGTCGGGCGCCAGGTCAACATCGGCCGGCCCAGCGACGGCCACGCCCAGCCTGGCGAGGTGCTGCTGCAGGCCGAGGGCCTGACGGTGTGCGATGCGATGCAGGTCACGCGTCTGCACGGGCTCAACCTCAGCTTGCGCGCCGGCGAGATCGTCGGCGTCGCCGGCGTCTCGGGTAACGGCCAGAGCGAGTTGCTCGAGGTCTTGTCCGGTCTGCGTGCGCCGCAGGCGGGTCGTCTCACGCTGGCCGGTGAATCGTTCGAGAGCGGCAGCTGGCTGGACCCGCGCGCCGCCCGCCGCCTCGGTCTCGCTCACGTGCCCGAAGACCGCCACGCCCGTGCGATGGTGATGAGTTTCGCAGCCTGGGAGTCGGCCGTGCTCGGCTACGAAGGCCTGCCCGAGTACAGCCGCCGCGGCTGGATGCGCCACGGCCGCATGCGCGCCGCGACCGAGGCCTTGATGCAGCGCTTCGACGTGCGCCCGCGCGCGCCCAAGCTGGGCAGCGCGAAGTTCTCGGGCGGGAACCAGCAGAAGCTGGTGCTGGCGCGCGAGATCGGTCAGGCGCCACGCGTGCTGCTGGTCGGCCAGCCGACGCGCGGCGTCGACATCGGTGCGATCGAATTCATCCACGCGCAGCTGCGGGCGCTGCGCGATGCGGGCTGCGCGTTGCTGGTCGTGTCGAGCGAGCTCGACGAGATCCTCGCGCTGGCCGACCGCGTGCTCGTGATGAACGAGGGCTGCATCACCGGCGAGCTGCCGATCGCCGAGTGCAGCGAAGCGCGCATCGGCTTGTTGATGGTCGAGACGCACAAGGAGGCCGCATGAGCCAGCCGCATCCGCTGCCGCGCTGGGCCGACGTGCTGCTGATGCCGGTCGTCAACCTGGCGATCGCGCTGCTCGCGGCCGGGCTGGTCGTCGCGCTGATCGGGCAGAGCCCGCGCGAGGTCATCGTGATGCTGGTGCAGGGCGCGTTCGGCACGCCGCGCGGGCTGTCGTACACGCTGTACTACGCGACCAGCTTCATCTTCACCGGCCTGGCGGTGGCGGTGGCCTTTCACGGCGGGCTGTTCAACATCGGTGCCGAGGGCCAGGCGATTCTGGGCGGGTTGGGCACCGGGCTGGTCGCGCTGTGGCTGTCGAACCGGTTGCCGGCGCCCATCCTGCTGCCGCTGATGCTGCTGGTCGGTGCGTTCTTCGGCATGGTGTGGGCGGCGGTGCCGGCGTATCTTCAGGCCTACCGCGGCAGCCATGTCGTGATCACGACCATCATGTTCAACTTTCTCGCGAGTGCGCTGCTCGGCTACCTGCTGGTGAACACGCTGCGCGCGCCGGGCGGCATGTCGGTCGAGAGCGTGCCTTTCGGGCCGGCCGCGCACCTGCCCGGCATGCACGAGATGCTTGCCGGGTTGGGTGTCGCGTGGCCGTCGTCGCCGCTCAACATCAGCCTGTTCCTCGCGCTGATCGCCGCGGTCGGCGTCTACCTGCTGCTGTGGCACAGCCGCGCCGGCTACCGCCTGCGCGCGGTCGGCGCCAGTGAAGGCGCGGCGGCGTATGCCGGCATCCACCCGAAGCGCCAGGTCATCCTCGCGATGGGCTTGTCCGGCGCGCTCGCCGGCATGGTCGGCATGAACGAGATCGCTGGCGTCAACGGCAAGCTGCTGCTCGACTTCGTCGGCGGCGCCGGCTTCACCGGCATCGCGGTCGCGGTGATGGGGCGCAACCACCCGGTCGGCATCGTGCTCGCGAGCCTGCTGTTCGGCGCGCTGTTCCAGGGCGGCGCCGAGGTCAGCATGGAAGTGCAGGGTTTCAGCCGCGACATGGTCGTGATGCTGCAGGGCTTCATCGTGCTGTTCTCGGGCGCGATGGCTTATGTGATCTCGCCCTGGGTCGGCACCTTGATTCACTGGGCCACGCGCAAGCCGCGTGCTGCGGCATCGGCCGAGGTCGCGAAGGCCGCAGGAGGCACGCATGGATGAAGCCCTGATCGGCGCGATGATCGCGTCGACACTGCGCGTGGCCACGCCGCTGATCCTGGGCGCGCTGGCCGGCCTGCTGGCCGAACGCTCCGGCGTGATCGACATCGGCCTGGAGGGCAAGATGCTGTTCGCCGGCTTCGCGGCCGCGGCGATGGGCGCGGTGTCGGGCTCGGTGGTGCTCGCGCTGCTGCTGGCGATGCTGGCCGGCGTGTCGCTGTCGCTGCTGCACGGCTATGCCTGCGTCAGCCACCGCGGCGACCAGGTCGTCTCGGGCATGGCGATCGACCTGATCGCGGCCGGGCTCACCGTGGTGCTCGGCATCGCGTGGTTCCACCAGGGCGGGCAGACGCCGCCGGTCGGCGACGCGGTGCGGCTGCAACCGCTGTGGCCGGGCGCCGCGGCGGCGCTGCACGGCGTGCCCTTCGTCGGTGCGATCCTCGGCGACGGTCTGCTGAGCCACAACATCATGGTCTACCTCGCGCTGGCGCTGGTCGGCGCGGTGTGGTGGCTGCTGTACCGCACCCGCTTCGGCCTGCGCCTGCGCGCGGTCGGCGAGAACCCGCACATGGTCGACGCGGCCGGCGTGTCGGTGCTGCGCCTGCGCTATGCCGCGCTCACCTTGAACGGCATGCTGTGTGGCCTGGCCGGCAGCTACCTCGTCCTTGCGCAAAGCTCGTCGTTCGCGCCGAACATGACCGCGGGCCGCGGCTTCATGGCGCTGGCCGCGATGATCTTCGGCAACTGGCGGCCGGTGCCGGCGCTGTGGGCGTGTCTGCTGTTCGGCTTTCTCGACGCCGCGGCGATCCGCCTGCAGGGCGTGAGCCTGCCGGGCATCGGCGAGGTGCCGGTGCAGGCGATCCAGGCCTTGCCGTATTTGCTGACCGTGATCCTGCTGGCCGGCTTCGTCGGGCGCTCCGTCGCCCCGGTGGCGCTGGGTCAGCCTTATGTCAAAGAGCGTTGAACTCACATCAAGATGACTGCTGAACCGAAACTGCCCGACACCGAGTGGGCCTCTCTGCTGCAGGCCGCGCGCGCCGCGCAGACGCATGCCTACGCGCCGTACTCGAAATTCGCGGTCGGCGCCGCGGTGCTCGACGACCAGGGCCGCATCCACGCCGGCTGCAATGTCGAGAACGCCGCCTATCCTGAAGGCGTGTGCGCTGAGGCCGGTGCGCTGAGCGCGATGGTGCTGGCCGGTGGTGCGAAGGTGCGCGCGCTCGCGGTGGTCGGCGATGGCGCCGGCCTGGTGACGCCATGCGGTGGCTGCCGCCAGAAGCTGCGCGAGTTCGCGGCGGGCGACACGCCGGTGCTCGTCGGCGACCGCACGCGGCTGCGGGCCTCGTTCACGTTGTCGCAACTGTTGCCCGAGAGCTTCGGCCCGGAGCACCTGCAGCCATGATCGCCAAGACGCTCGAACAATTCCGCGCCCGCGCGCCGCAAGCCCGGCCGCGCATCGCGATCGTGCTCGGCTCCGGCTGGGGGGCGCTGACCGAGCATGTGCGCGAAGCGCAGCGCATTCCGTATGCCGAGCTCGACGGCTTTCCGAAGGCGACCGTGCGCGGCCATTCGGGCGAACTGTGGCTGGGCCGCATCGGTGCGCACGAAGTGGCGGTGCTGAGCGGTCGCACGCATGCCTACGAGACCGGCGAGGTCACCGGCATGGCCGTGCCACTGCGCACCTTGCGCGCGCTGGGCTGCGAGGTGCTGGTACAAAGCAATGCGGCCGGCAGCCTGCGTGCCGAGATGGCACCGGGCAGCCTGATGGCGATGAACGACCACATCAACCTGTCGCAGCGGTCGCCGCTGGTCGGCGCGGCCGGGTCGGAGCGCTTCGTCGACATGCACAAGGCCTATGACGTCGAGCTGCTGGCGCTTGCGCAGGCGGTCGCGAAGCGCACCGGCGTCACCTTGCACGAAGGCGTCTACCTGTGGACGCTGGGCCCGCAGTTCGAGACGCCTGCCGAGATCCGCATGTTCCAGGCGCTGGGCGCCGATGCGGTCGGCATGAGCACGGTGCCCGAGACCATTCTCGCGCGCCATGCCGGCATGCGCGTGCTGGCGTTGTCGCTGCTGACGAACATGGGCGCGGGCCTGTCGGACGAATCGCTCAGCCATGCCCACACCCTGTCGCAGGCGCAGGCCGCGAGCGCGGTCGCCGGCCAACTGCTGGCCGACATCATCGCGGCCATCGCGCTGTGAATCGCGAGGAGTCCATCATGTCCGCCAAGGCCGACGACCTGATCACCGCCGCACGCCGCGCGCTCGCGTGCCTGGACCTGACCAGCCTGAACGACGCCGACACCGAGGCCGACGTGCTCAAGCTCTGCGCGCGTGCGCAGAGCCCGCACGGGCCGGTCGCCGCCGTCTGCGTCTGGCCGCGCTTCGCGGCGCTGGCACGGCGCGAGTTGCCGGCGCAGATCGCGGTGGCGGCGGTCGCAAACTTTCCGGACGGCAGCGCCGACGTGGCGCGCGCGGTGCGCGACACGCGCGCGATCGTCGAGGCCGGTGCGCAGGAAGTCGATGTCGTGCTGCCGTTCGAGCGGCTGCAGCAGGGCGATGAAAAGGCCGTCATCGCGGTGCTGCAGGCCGTGCGCGATGCGTGCGACGGGCTGGTGCTGAAGGTGATCCTCGAGACCGGCGTGCTGGCCGGCGACGTGCTGATCGCGCGCGCCTCGCAGCTGAGTCTGGAGGCCGGCGCGGATTTCCTGAAGACCAGCACCGGCAAGACGCCGGTCAGCGCCACGCCGCAGGCGGCGCGCGTGATGCTCGCGCAAATCGCTGGCGATGCGCGCAGTGCGGCGCGGGTGGGCTTCAAGGCCTCGGGCGGCATCCGCACCGTGGCCGATGCGGCTGTCTACCTCGCGCTGTGCGAAGAGGTGCTGGGCCCGCAGGCGCTGCAACCGGCACGCTTTCGCATCGGCGCGAGCAGCCTGCTGAACGACATCGAAGCGGTGCTCGGCGGCCAGGCGTCGCCGCCGCCCGCCGCCCCCGGCACCTACTGAGTCGGCGCATGCTCGCGCAGGAGATCATCCGCCGCAAACGCGATGGCCTGGTGCTGGAGCGCGCGCAGATCGACGCCTTCGTGCAAGGCCTGGTCGACGGCTCGTGGAGCGAGGCACAGGCCGCGGCGATGGCGATGGCGTTGTTCGTCAAGGGCATGTCGGACGCCGAGACCGTCGCGCTGACGCATGCGATGACGCATTCGGGCGAGGTGTTGCAATGGGCCGGCGCCGACCTGCACGGCCCGGTGCTCGACAAGCACTCGACCGGCGGTGTCGGCGACAAGGTGAGCCTGCTGCTCGCGCCCATCGTCGCCGCGTGCGGCGGTGTCGTGCCGATGGTCTCGGGTCGCGGCCTCGGCCACACCGGCGGCACGCTGGACAAGCTCGACAGCATCCCCGGCTATCGCACGGCGGTGAGCACCGAGCAGTTGCGCACGGCGCTGCGCCGTGCGGGCTGCGCGATCGTCGGCCAGACGGCGGCACTGGCGCCGGCGGACCGGCGTCTCTACGCGA
>Ga0307510_10011907_pt1 | contig 10314 bp, 5 predicted proteins | sample 12_EM_MG_FD_207224 | JGI IMG/M metagenome (GOLD analysis project Ga0307510, IMG submission 207224) | Populus trichocarpa ectomycorrhiza microbial communities from riparian zone in the Pacific Northwest, United States - 12_EM | ecosystem: Host-associated > Plants > Roots > Unclassified | place...
TGGATTAGCCATCTACAATACAAATGTGAGACGTGGATATACAGTGAAAGAAAGGTGAAAATCTTTTTTTATTATCATTATTTTGTAATATCCTTTGCTAGATCCTTTGCTTGTTCACATCCTCACTGGAAGGCTCCATCTCTCGACAGAGAGATCTGTTTGATAACAAGGAATGATAATGACAATGATTATTGAAATTAAAAATAGTTCGATTCCACGATAGAAGGAGCGATGAGGTGGGCGTCCTTGAAAAAAATTTATACTTATTATTATTTAACCACTACTTTTTTTTAATTGCCACCTCATCATATGATAGTGGCATTAATATTTTAAAAATATATTATTATTTTATAAACTATTATTACTATTATCATCCCTTCCACTACAATCATCTTTATTATTTTTTTCATCAAGACGTAGTTTTTAAATTTTGTTTTTAATTTCCTTCTGATAAAAGATGGAAGTCTAAACTCTAATATATAGTTCTGATTTAATGATACCAGAAGTTTTTATGGTATCCATTTTAATTTGACAAAGATATTCTTATGATTTCAATTTGGCAGATTGAATATCTATAATTTGGTTCGTTAGGCAGTACAGGTCCCTTCGTTTAAAATCTACATCAATTTTCTGTCAATTATACCTTTTAAAGCTGTGAAGGGACATGGGTTACATTTTTTTTTTCATAATTTAAAAAAAATTAAAGGAGAATGAAATTATAAGAAATGTTAAATTCTAAAAATTATACAAAACAAAACAAATAACAATTAAAAAAATAAGGAGCAAATATGACAGAAAAAAATTAAAGGAGAATGAAATTGAAAAATAAATATATATTTAAAAGATGAAACAGAAAAAACATTAGCTTAAAAAAATACAAAAAACCAAACAAACTCATGTAAATCTTCTAAATTTGGGTCAATCCTCTAAACTCACAACTCATGAAATCTTAGACCCGATTTTAATCAAGAATCTCAGTTCCAAATAAATTTAATGCCGGGGGCTAAAATCATTAAAAAATTAAATTAAAATAACTTGCCTAAGCAAAACAAATTGCAAAAAAGAGAGAGAAAAAAATGAAGATCAAATCATATAGGAAAAAAAATTGGAGGTTGAAATCATGAAAAAAAAATCAATTCAAAACATTATCTAAAAAAAATAAATAAATATCAAAAGATAAGGACTGAATATGACATAAAAAAATAAAGAATGATGAAATTGAAAAAAAATTCCAAATCTATAAACAATTTCAAATAAGAAAATAGTAATGAAAAGAAAACGGATCAAATCTGAATGAAAAATAAATTGAAGTGCGAGTTTGAAATTCGAAGGTGTCACGTACGAAAACTGAGGTGGAGAGAGAAAAGAGAAAGAAACATTTGGAATCATCCGCACACGTTGTACGAAGGTGGCAGAGTGTCTAATATGCACACACTAACAACTTTTCTTTTTTAACATTTTATATTTAGTAAAAGATTAAACTTCCCCTAAGTCAACATAAATAAAACAAAAAAACCAGAGTGAAAAGATAAAATAGCACATTAGCAATAATTTATCCATTTTTGCTTTTAAAGGGCACAATTGCCTTTTCACTATTCAAGTAAAAGGAAAAGGGCAAAAATGATCTTGTTTGACAACTTATTTTTTCTTTCTAAGAGTAATTTAATAATTTAACTGTGCATAAAAAAAAAAGAAGATCAAATTACCTTTAAAGAAAAATTCATTGATTTTTTAGGAAGGGTAAAAATATAATTATTTTGTAGCAGTGAATAGTAAATTGAGTCTATAACCATAGTGTTTTTCCCTTTCATTTTAGCTTTTTTCTTAGGCCGAATAGTATTTGGCATTGTAAATTGGTTAATTGGGATTAAATATATGTTATAAATGTGCAACATAATTTTTTATGAACTATCTAAGGTGGGCTTAGATTGATGAAATTTAAAACACTTGTTAGAAACAGTATGATAGCGTTTGGTTACTGTCTTGAACTAAAAAGAACAAAGCCAATTGAGATATAAATGTATTTAGTTGAAAAAACAGAGACATAAAAATAAATCATCTCTGAAATAATTTTGGAGTAAATTTTTGTATTTTCATAACAGGAGGTACAAATAGGACAATACTCCAGAAACAATATTTATTATTTATTATTTCTAAAATATCCTTATAAAAAACTATCAATTTTAAAATTGTCAAACTAAAACATGTAAGGATAAAAATAGTTATTATCATAGTTTTAAAACCCAACTCGGGGGTCGATTTTGGGCAAATCCTAGGTCACAAGTTGTGTTGACTTGAGTCAGTGTAAGAATAAAAATGATTATTATCATATTTTTAAAACCCAAATCGGGAGTTGACCCGTGACAAGGCCAACTCACGTGTCTGGAGGGTTAATTTAGGTTGACTCAAGTCAATATAAAAATAAAAATGATTATTATCATAGTTTTAAGTCTTGATTAAATGGCCATTCAGGTGAAAGTTTGGGGATATAAATCGGGAGGGTCAACCTAAGTTAATATAAGGATAGAGTTGTTATTATCATAGTTTTAAAACCCGACTCGAGGTTCAACAAGGGCAAGACCCAGGTCACGGGCCGAGAGGGTCAACTTGCATTGACTCGAGTCAATGTATGGATAAAGATTATTATTATTATAATTTTAAAACCTGATTAAGAAGTTGACCCGAGTTAAGGTTGAAGTCACAGGTCAAGGGGCCAACTCGGTTGACCAAATGTTTTATATCGGGTCAAGCTGATTTTTTGACTGGGTCAGGTCAAGTCAATTCTTCCTTTATTTTTTATTAAACTTAGACCAATTTAGGCCTTGAATCAGCCTGGTACGTGGTCAACTCGCTAGACCAGTCTTGGTTTTATAACTAGAGTTATTATAATATTATTAATTTCAATACTTAGTATAAACTAAAGTAAAAAAATAATAATACCTAATTATTTAGAACAAAAATATAAGTTTGACAATAATATTTATTAAGGATAAAATAAATTTTTTCATATTGTTTTTTCTGTTTTGTCCACCATAATTAAACAAGATATAAAGACAATCAATTTAACTTATACATTATCACCAAACACAATTTTGTTCCCGTCTCGTTTTCTATCTTATTTCCTCTATCTCTGTTGTCTAAGTCTCTTCTGTTTTAAAACAATAACCAAACACTACCTAGGAGCTAAAAGAGTCAAATATTAACAAGAATTAATCGAGGAGGGGAAATTACCATTCCTCTCTTTAAAAGTACTAATCATTGGAACAATATTTGTTGTTTTTTTAAATTTTATTTTTTAATATTCAATTCATTGAAGATTGAGCTTCATAATTTATTTTTATTTACTTTCTATGAGGTTATCCTAATCTCATAACCCAATTTATGAGTTTTATTGGTTATCCCAATTGACTCAAGTTTTTTTTTGTTCCTTTTTTAATTGATTTTTTTTTAATTTTATCCTTCACTATTTGGATTGATTGAAAATTAAACTTCATAATTTGTCTTGATTTGCCTTTTTTTTTTAATTGATTTTTTTTCAATTTCATCGTTCAATTTTAGATTGGTTGAGATTTGAACTTCATAATTTATTTTGATTTATTTTCTATCAGCTTATCTCAGTCTAATGATTTAGGTTTGGTAGGTTATCCCAGGTTGACTTGGTTTTTTTTTGTCCTTTAATATATATATATATATTCAACATTGAATTGATTGAGAATTAGACTTCAATATGTTTTTTTATTTGATTTTCATGAGGTTATCATGATCTCGTGAACCGGGTCACAAATTTTTCATGTTAATCTAGGTTAACTCGGGTCGATTTAGTATGTTGTTATCTTAATTTTTTTTAAAACATTTTGTATTGAAACTTTTTTTTTTGTCAAACTATGTTTTTTTTTGGTATCCAAGTTGCCATTGTACTTGCCAAGTTGACCGTGTCACATTGAATCAATCTCTATATGGTTTAAATTTTTTCTTTTTGAAAACACGTCATGCCTAGATATTTTTTGTAATTTTTTTAAAATTGATTCGACATGCAACATAGCGCTGGTAAATGATCTAGCCAATAAATCTAAAAGGTGTGAGAAAAACACTATGCATATCCACAATATTTTCCCATTTTGCCCCTCTAAAAACAAACCTAATAACTTGTTATTAAGAGTATTTTGATTTTTTTAAAGGGTCCATTAGTCATTACCACATCAATGAGGGTATATTAATCTTCTGACGTTTGTTATGCATAGTAAAATGACTTTATTACGTTTAGAATTACAATTTTCAAAGCTAATAAGGGGTGTTTTCATCCTTTAAATCTCTTATACACTATAAATTAACTAAATTACTCCTAAAATTTAAGTCTCATTCCTTAATGGTCATAAGTGTTTTGGTATTTTTGAAATACTTGTTTTTATTTATTTATTTATAATAATCAGGTTAGCGGAAGGACTGTTAATGAAATTTCATTTCTTAAGAAACAATAAAATAACCTAATTGCCATCGGTATCAAAAAAAAAATTAAAGCTTCCTTACAAGGGCTTTTTCATCTTTTAATGATCGTCTTTTTTTGTTATTATCAAGAGGACTAAAGAGCATTTAGGTCTCTTAGAAAATATAAATATTATTAAAAATAAAAAGTAGCTAACACATGTCATGGGTAGACTGTGGCCTTTTTTTAGGTATTTATATAAAATTAATTTACTTTTAATTTTATCTTTCAGCATTTGATTTTTTTATTATTAATCTTCATGCTTCTTTTTTTCCACTTTTATTTATAAAGGGTTATCCCAATATTGGGTTGATTTGAGTTTTGTTTTCATTAATTTTTTTAATTGGTTTTTTTGGTTTCATTGTTAAGTATTTTTTTTATTGAAAATTTTGCTTTGTTGTTTTTTGGATTTACCTTTTATTGGTCGGTCTTGGCCTCATGACCACAATCACATTCTTTTATGTTTTTTTTTAAATTGATTTTTTTTCAAATTCATATCATTTAACATTTTTTTTTTAGAATTGATCTTTTTTAATTTTGTTTTTTCTCTATAGATCTATCCTAATCTTGTGCCCATGGTTGCGGGGTTAGCGGGTTAATTAAGGTTGGTCCATATCTTTTTATTTTTATTATTTTTAGTTTCTCCATTGGGTTGTTTAATAGTCGAGCTTTATAGTTTTATTCAATTTATTTTTGTTAATAATTTTTTTTATTTTTTATTGGCATGAATAATTATTTGATTGAAAAAATAATTATCAAATTATTGATAAACTGAGTGGACGACGTGTCTAATGCATAATTTTCTTGTTTAATTTATGTAAAAGGATTCAAATTAAGTCCTCTTAATTCCAGATTATTTCTTTCACTTTTAAAATAGATTCTAATTTTCTAGTTAAGGACTGATTTTTAAGTTGGTGGATTTTTCTTTCATTTAGAGCAAGTAAGGTAGGTCTCATGAGTGCTAGTATTTAAGGAGAGTTTTCTTTATTATAATTCCTTGGTCTATCCTATATCATAACTTCATTATAAGCTTTCTTCAATTCTCTGCAATTTATCTTTTTTTACAATTTATTTTTGTAAATTTAATTACAGTTTTATACTTTATTTTTTTTGTTACATTTTTCTTTACCATTTATTAAGATTCTACTCTTTTCTCTCTTAAAGGGAAGGAATATTTCCAGTAGAGACACCATTTTCCACAAATAAGATTTTCTTATAAGAAATAAAAAATTTACCATCTTTTAATTTTGGACTTTTCCTTCTTGGTAATCTTTTCATAAATTGTGGTTCTATGTGACAAAGATGTTAATGCAATCGATAAATCAAATTGTAATAATTCTAGAACTTTTTCGTGACAATTATGTAATGCGAATTTTTATGTTTACCTAATTCATTATCTCCAGGCTTCATCTTCTGCTCAAGCAAAATGGAACTCAGCTTTGGGCGGTTAGGTTGGTAATGGTATTTTGCTACAGTCAATTACTTGTATTGGACGTAAATAATCTCACCTAAAAAGTAACAAGGCAACGAAAACCTGACTTTTAGAGACGATACATACACTACCATCCAGTTGATCTTTTATATTAGCAAGGATGATGATTTTTCTTATTTAATTAATCTTTTGATTTTACACAGGAAGACCACAAGAAACAACACTAATGTCCTCAAATAATTTTGAAATGGGAGTGACATTATCGACTTTGACATGGCATGCAAATTATATATGCGTAGGTCAAAAACTTATCTCACTTGGACCCATTTTTAGGGTTTTAAGAATAACGTTGATGTTTGTCCCACAGATGTAAAGAAAAATATCAGTTAGTTTCATCCACTCAATCTTTCTGAGGGACATCAGTCATTTAATGTTCAGAAACCTGTTAGTACAAGAGTTCGCTAGCTACAGCAGAATTATGATGAAAATATTATATTCATGCTTTAGATTCTTTCAAGGAAAAATATTGCTCTAAAAGGAACTTGCAGCTACAGGTAAAAATAGGCAGTTTCAAATATTTGGAAAAATATGGTTGTATCCAATTTGTAGAAAAGTATAGTTCAATCTTTCCCGAACGGACTCTACACGTAAAACAAGAAAAATGATCGTGTTCCATAAGATTTTAAATGAACGAATTGTGTTTGCTGCACCAAGAGCTAGCATGTATCGATGCTTGTTGAAAGAGTGTTTCACCAGGAGTTATGTGATCATGATGGTGCCAAACTGCAAACAACAGAAAAAAGATGTTAAGTTTCTTGCAAATAGAGATGATGAACATAAAAAGCGAATGAAGGATGTAACTTTTTGAAAAATTTAAATGCAAAATTAAGAAGAAGGAATGATATCGAAATGAATAAATGCAACGAAAAACTAAGTACCTACTCCAGAATATCATTCCAGTAGGAGCTATAGTTGTCATCATCGATCAGCTTCTCCCAGGCCTCAAAGATAGTGGAGGTAGGCGTGCCAGTGGAGTAGTTTGATGGGTCACCCTTGCGTTCTGTTTGGTAATCGATGGAAGTAACAGGGGAAGTTGAGGCTGAAACCAATGCAGGAAGTGGATTTTGTTCTGTTTGAATACCATAGGAACTACTCAAGGTGTCACCGTTGATGTTAAGGCCTTCAGGGCCGAATCCACCTTCACAGCTTGCCCACAACTTTGAGATAGCTTGGAAGTCATTGTGAACTTGAGGAGTTACAGGTGGGTTAACAAGATCCTGAGATATTGTGGTAGGTTCATTGGTATTGGAGATGGTTGTCCCATTGACTAGTCCTCTAAACTGGTGAGGATTTTGGGATCCTAACAGACTGTTGCTCTCAATATTTGTTAGTGTGTTTGTATTCATCATCTGTAACAGATTCCGCAACAACTGGATATTGGCTAATTGAGTGGCTTCTGCCTGTAACTTTAGAAAATTGTTCCATGGACTTGCAATGTTGCCAAATTGTGCTGCACCAAGCAATTGAGAGAGATTCAAAAAATGACTTAGATCAGTCCTTGGCTTGTGAGTATTGGGGTCAATCCCCATTTGAAGAAGCTTCTTTCTTATGTGAGTATTCCAAAAGTTTTTTATTTCATTGTCAGTCCGTCCGGGAAGATGGTTAGCAATCCTTGACCACCTGCATGTTCAAGTAAATGGAAATAAGGACAAATACTGATAGCACAAATACGTATGCTAGCTGAAAAGGAAAAAGAAGAACTGCATACTTGTTTCCAAGAGCAGAATGAAGGTTGACGATGACTCGTTCTTCTTCCTCAGAAAATTTCCCTCTCTTGATATCAGGCCTCAGATAATTTGTCCACCTCAATCGGCAGCTCTTCCCACATCTATTCAACCCTGCAAGCATAGGGAGTGCTTTCCAATTTTCATGACCATTTCTCTTAATATAATCAATTAGCTTCTCATCCTCGTCCGGCGTCCATGGCCCTTTCTTCAAGGCACTGGCGCCGGGGCTGCATGGAGATCTAACCATTCTGTCAAGACAAGTTTAATAGAAATAAACCAAAACAAGATTAATTGGAGAAGTTGTGGATTGAGATGTCTGAAATATATACCAGACAAGCTTTAAGGTGCTATGACTTCTGTTTTTATGAGACATATCGGTGCTTATATAGATGCATGAGAGACGTACTTGAAACGATAAAGGTCGTTTTCATTCTTTTATTAGTATGGTATAAAATCAAGGAAAATAGGGGGAGGTCGATCTCATAATGAACATCTAGGTATTATTCAACAAGGAGAAACCGATAAGCAACTATAAAGGTAATAAAATCATCAAAGATTAGGTACTGCAAATGTCATGTGAAAATATTAATATGAATTTTCGGAAAGTGGACCCATAAAATTTCTCCTCAATTTATGCTGATCCTTTTATGATAATTAGGTGATCAGTTAAGTCCCTAATGCTAGATAGAGACAAGACCATTGAAGAGAGAGAAAGCTTTCGTTTAACTTTTTTTTAGCTATAAAAATCGTTGTTCTTATGCCTTTGCATTTGGGTTGACGAAGAAATTGAAATTTGAAAAACATAATAGAGTATTTGAATTTGAATTTGATTTTTTTAAAGATAATTAAGGTGTGCTTTGAAGTTAAAAATGGGTTATAATGCTTGTGGGATGACTTTTGAGTGTTTGGAGATAAAAGCATAGAAAAAATTAGATTTAAATGTGTTTGGAAATGTGGTTGTGGTTGTTTTTTAAAGTGTTTTTTACTTGGAGATGTATCAAAATAATATTTTTTTTTATTTTTTTAAAATTATTTTTGACATTAGCGCATCAAAAAGATCTAAAAACACCAAAAAATATATTAATTTAAAGCAAAAAAAAAAAAGTTTTCAAATTTTTTCAATAGGAGCCCAATGGCCTCTTGAATTTTTTTTCCTTACAACGGGATGCTTGTTGAACTATATAAAATTAAATAGAAATAATAATGAGTATGATGTTATTATTTATATATGATCTTAAATAGATCTCAAATTATTATTAATTATATATGACCCATTATCCGATAGTTCTAAATTTTTGATATTCAAACCTAACGCGATTAGATTTCAAGCGGATGTTCATTAGCAGCTTTTAACTTCCATTAATTAAAAAGAACATCTCTTTTATGTAATTGAAGGCAAGGCGCAAATTTGGAAGGACATGATCATAAGCGAGAAATAAACATGTTGGGGGCCGGGCGGGGTGTTATATATATATATATATATATAATTTGGACTGTCCATAAAATGGCAAAGCAAGTAGTCAGCATTGATTTCTTCTTGGAATAAAATGTCTACGCACAAGGAAAATTTAATTTTGTGGAAAATGCTTGATCAGTTTTCTTAACTTGCATTTTACCTTTATTTTAGCAAAACCTTGACCTAACATGTAGACTCTTTGTTGAAGTTAACAGCTAATAATAAACTCAGAAAATCTTCAAGCCAAAAGAAAAAAAAATCGATCTTATTGAGTTGATTAATCTAGAAATTCTCATTCAAACAAAACTTCCTAGCTACTGATTCAATTAGTTTTTTTTTTCTTTCAATCATTCATTCATTTATCTTTAAATATTCTAAATTAAAAGTTTCTTGTAAAATCAAATGATTAAAATAAGATTAGAGTTTTTTTTTCTGTAGTAATATAAATAATTGGATTATGAATAATAATATATAAAACTGATTTTAATAATTTGAATAAAATTTGATCAATATTAAAGAGTTATTAAGCAATTATTTTTTATTTGCTATTCTTTACACAGTTTTTGAAATATCATTATTTCTTTGTTTGACACAATCTTCTAGAAATTGATATATATTATGTAATATATATGCTTTATCATTCTAATATCCAAATTATTATTTTACTCATATAGTAAATGTTTATTGGGTGGCTGCGGGCATCAAATTAATTAATAGCTAATTAATATTCCACTAAAGCTACTAACTAGGATTATTGAGGTATTTAATTAATTATTTGCTTATAATATTCTTGATGCATCATCTTATTGGTCAGCATATTTGGCAGTTCTTTCATCCTTTGAAGCTTTAGGTCCCCTGTCTGGAAATACAAAATATAATTAGTCTCCAACTGCCCTTAATTGTAATGCTGCCAACGCAAGGTTGATAATTTCACCCAAATAAAAAGAAGAAGAAGAAGAATAAAATTGCATGGTGTTGATCAGCCGACATTCATTTGCCCAGCCGAAGGTGTCCGTATTGACTCACTCGACGCCAACCTCCCCCCTTCACTTTTACCTGAAAGTTTCAGTTTCGATTCAAATTCAAGATATCCACTACTTATGTTTAAAATAGCCCTATATAACTAATTAAACAATTTACTTTGGCAATATTTAAT
>Ga0307510_10011908_pt1 | contig 10313 bp, 6 predicted proteins | sample 12_EM_MG_FD_207224 | JGI IMG/M metagenome (GOLD analysis project Ga0307510, IMG submission 207224) | Populus trichocarpa ectomycorrhiza microbial communities from riparian zone in the Pacific Northwest, United States - 12_EM | ecosystem: Host-associated > Plants > Roots > Unclassified | place...
TCCTTTTGATTTCTCTACTTCCAAAAGAGAAAAATAGAAGGTCAAAAAGCTTCTTGTTGTAAAAGACTGATATTCATGGAGGTATGTATCTATTAAGAAATATAGAGATATTTTATTTTATTGTTTGTTAAAAATAGAATAGTGTTGACATGTTCTTACCCCATTACCTTAACATTCTATTTGACCAATTTATACGGATTATTATGTAGGCAATGACACTTTACTGTTCGATACACTTGAAGCTCTATTTTCTTCTCTTGTCCTCCAAACTCCATTTGAGATTGTGGATCCATTTCTATATCAATCCGTACATATTTGTAAGTCCACAAAGTTACTATATTTTGTATATTCTTGTTATTCTTCATCTTTTAGTTTCTTTTTAGCTTCTATTCATTGTCTTTCTAAGTTCTCTTTCTATAAAAAGACAATTCTTGATCCTCTTTGGCAGCAAGCTGTGAATGAGGAATTTTCAGTTTTGCATAAGATAAATACTTGGGATTTGGTTCCCCTACCTTCTAGTAAGAGTGTTAGTGGTTGTCAGGGTGTATAAGATCAAGACTAATTCTGATGGATCTATTGAGCGATACAAAGCTAGGTTGATTGTAAAATGATACTCTCAACAGTATCGTATGGATTATGAGGAGACATTTGCTCCTATTGCAAAAATGACTACTATTTATACTCTCATTGCAGTCGTTTCGGTTTGTTAGTGACATATCTCTCAACTTGAAGTTAAAAATGCCTTATTGAATGAAGATCTTCAAGAATAAGTTTATATGACGCCTCTTCCTAGTGTTTCACATGATTTTGGGTATGTTTGAAAGCTTAAAAAAACATTATATGGTCTCAAACAAGCACCTCATGCTTGGTTTGAGAAATTTTATGTTGTAATCTCTTCCTTTAGATTTTTTTCTAGTAGTCATGATTCTGTTCTTTTTGTTAAGTGCACTGATGTAGGTCGTGTCATTCTATCTTTATATGTTGATGACATGATTATTACTGGTGATAATATTGATAATATTTCAGTTTTGAAGACAGAGTTAGCTAGATAGTTTGAAATGAAGGATTTAGGTTCTGTACGATATTTCTTGGGTATTAAGATAGCCTAATCACCCGGAGGTTATCTTCTTTCTCAGTTGAAATATGTTGCAGAATTCTTGAGTGGACTAGACTTGTTGATAACTCCCATTGAAGTTAACTCAAAGTATTCTTCTTCTGATGGTTTGCTTTTGTCAGATCCTATTTTATACTGTACTATTATTGGAAGCTTGGTACATCTCACTATTACTCATCCATATATTGTGTATATTATTTATATTGTTAGTCAGTTTATTGCTTCTCTTACTACTGTTAATTGAGAAGCTATTCTTTGTATTTTGCCATATCTTTGGGGTTTAGTTTTTTAGAGCCTTTTACTTCCATCCATCTCTTTCTTGGAGTTGCGTGCATACTCTGATGATGATCATGACAATGATCCCACAGATCACAAGTCTATTACTGGTTTCTGTATTTTTTTGAGTAATTCTCTTATTTCTTGGAAGAACAAAAAACAATCTATTGTTTTTCAATCTTCAACTGAAGTAGAATATAATGCTATAACATCTACTACTAAAGAAATTGTTTGGTTACATTGGTTACTTGTAGATATGTGAATTTCTCTTTCTCATTCCACTTCTATGTGTTGTGACAATTAGAGCTTTATTCAAATTGCTCATAACTCGGTTTTTTTATTGAACAAACTAAGCACATCAAAATTGATTGTCATCTTACTCGTTACTTTTTCAAGCATGACACCATTACTTTGCCCCTTATTCCTTTTTCTTTGTAGATTTCTTTACCAAGTCGAATTCTATGTCCTGCTTTTATTTTTTAGTTGACAAACTTTCGATGCTTGTAGCTACCGCATCGTGAGTTTAAAGAGAGATGCTAAAAAATATAAAATTATTTTGTTTTATTGTTTATTAAGAATAGAATAGTCGTTATATTTTCTTTGTTTAACCTATATACAATCTCTTTGTATTTAGATTAAATTTATTATTTTTAATTATTTTAATTGTATTATGTACTATCAATAAAACTCTAGGTTCCTCATTTTTTTTATTTTTGTATTTCTTTGGATTGTTTATCGGTATCTACCTGTCTTGCTTAAATACAATGTTTTTTAATGCTTATCTATCGCTTTCCAGTTTCCTTTTTTTTTAATTGTTCGTTTCATTATTTTAGTCTTCGAGGTCTCAAATTTTGCTTTAACAGTTGTAATGCTGTGATGTTCTGTAATATACTGTCTTGATAAATCACTTGCATTTCTCTCTCTTTCTAAGATGGAGGTTGGACAGTTCAGCCATGAGTCCCATGGCCATGCGTTGACTTTTTATGAGGAGAGTGAGGAGAAGCTTAAGAAGATTGCCAAGCTATCCGGGGAGGAGATTGGATCTCCCTTATGCTATGGTTGCTTTGAAACCATTCATGGTCCAGCCTATTTTTGTGAAATTTGTGGTGACTTTTGGCTGCACAAATCATGCTTTGAATTGCCCTCTGAGCTACCGAAGCATTCTCTTCACTCAATTCATCCTCTCACCCTCATTGTTAGACCTCCTAGCTTAGCTGGGTTCTTTGTCTGTGATGGATGTAGAGATATGTCTCCTGGCTTTGCCTTCCACTGCAAAGCATGCCGGTTCAATCTTGATGTCAAATGTGCGATTTCAACTGACGGCGAGGATCTGAGATCAAGAAAAGGTGTGAAAAATACCGAGATTCCCTACTTCGGTGATGAGCACCTGCTAGTTTCCTTCAATGCCAAGCAGGAAGTTGAAAAAACTTGTACTGGATGCCAACTGCTCCTTTCAGGTCCTGCCTACGGTTGCTTGGACTGTGAATTCTACCTCCATGAATCATGTAAAGATATGCCATCGGAAATACAACATCCATACCACCCTCCGCACCCTCTCCGTGCTCAAGTTGCTGAATATGGCTCAGAATGTGATGCCTGTCACATGCCAATTAGGAAGGTTTTTTATCGATGTTCTGAATGCGACTTCAATCTGCATATTCTATGTGCTAACAAGTCTCTACAGGTAGCATCTTCCTTAAAACACAAGGGCCATGAGCACAATCTCTATTATTTTGTGGCGAGCTATTTCAACGAGTATTCTGTATGCAACACTTGCCGCAAGGTTTGCAAGGGCTCCTACTATCTCTGTCTAGAATGCAAATATTATGTTCATCTGGACTGCATTCCTTTACCGCGTGTTGTTGAGAATGATTGCCACTCCCGCTACCATTCCCATTACCTCACCCTCAAGGATTGCTTTGTTGAAGACGACTCGGGCCAGTATTACTGTGAGTTTTGTGAGAAAAAAAGGGATCCAACGTATCCTGTTTACTACTGTGATCAATGCCCTGATCGCCATCCATATCTCGCTCATATTGAATGCCTGATGTCGGAGGTAAGGCCAAATTTAAGCCCTTATGGAGGAAAAAAGTGAAAACCATGCTTGCATTATTGTCTAATTTTCAACTAGTATCATGCAACTTCAATTTGCTTTGCTATATATACATATTCAAATTCTCTTAATCAGACATATAATGCTCTGAACTTCATGCGGGACTCGTCCTTACATGCTTTGAGTTGCATTTGTTTGTGGTGTAATGATTCTCATGTTTTATTTGGTGGACATGGTGAACTTTCTTCGTTTGGAAGAAACTTCACTAGAGGCGATAACATGGGTTGTTTTACAGTTAATGGAAGCAGAGCTCAACTCTGCGAGGACCTCTGCCAAGATGGTTGATGATGGAGATGTAAAGGGTGATACGAAGTGCCTTGCTCTCGTCAAGTACACAACTATCCCACCTGAGAATCAAATTAAGGTTAGGCCATTTGAGTGATCTTAGTTTGTTTTTGTTATTTCAACTTCTGTTTCTGTTCTCTTGAAAATGTCATTTTCTACATTTATTGTGAAAGAATCAATTCAGTTCAAAAGCTTAAGTTATTAGACGAGATTTTAAGATATGATTTATACTATTATCTTGTATAAGTCCACATTATCTTGTGTTTAATTTTTATCAAATAAATAAGGATGGTGATATTTGAACTCATCTCTGCTTGGTCATCGAGACTCTGATACTATGTCAAAGAACCAATTTAACCCAAAAGCTTAAGGTATTATATAAGATCACAAGATATGATTTATATTATTCTCTAATGGTTATTTCAACAGCCATTAGCTGAGTGACATGCTTACTCTAAATTTATGAAGTCTATTTTTGTAGCGTTTACTTGAATACTACAGCAATTTACTTGAATCAACATAGAAAGAGAAGGCACTGATGCATTCAAAGCTGCTCACAATGTTTTACCCTCCAATTATATTGAATAGTCGTGTAAGTTTTGTTTGTTAATTCTCTTCTTTTTCTAAGATGCAGCTTAAAGGTTTCAGGCATGAACATATCCTGGTCCCTGACAATGAGGAATCAGATGCAAGGAGAACTTACTGTTCTTGGTGCGATGGCAAGATTTTTGGTCCAGGCTATATCTGTCAAGAATGTTCGGGAAACTGGCATATATCATGCGCTAAATCGCCCCCTAAAAAGACACACTTTCTTCACTCACAGCACACCCTAACCATGCTTTATCCTCATTATTTTAAGTACTTTATATGCGATGGCTGTAGAGAATTTTGCCATGATGTTGCTGGTTATCATTGCTATGAGTGCCGCTTCTTCCTTGATATGAAATGTGCTTCTCTACCTGATGATCAGTGCGAGCAATTGAAGAAGACAGAAAGCAAAACTATATATTTTTGCCACAAGCATAAATTAACAAGAGCCAACTGTGCAAAAGGAATTAAAGAGAAATGCAAGGTCTGTCAGGTCCGTATCTCCGGTGCAACATATTGCTGCATTAACTGCAACTTCTTCCTTCATGAATCCTGCCTCGAAACACCACAAGAAATACAACACCAGTATCACCTGCAGCACCCCCTTCTTGGTCGGGACTTTGATGGAAATCCAAAAAACTGCAGAGCCTGCAATCTGCAAATTTGGGATATTGCCTATTACTGTGATATCTGCGAATTTGCTCTCCATTTTACATGTGCTACTTACTTAACTTCCACTCTCAAACATGAGTTCCACCATGAGCACACACTCTTTTCCTTCGTAGCATGGGATCTAGGGGATCAGGGCTTTATCCAGTCGCTAGAACCACAACCTTCAAAAGGCAATTTTTGTTGCGAGACCTGTGGAAATGATTGCACTGATTCCTTCTATCGTTGTGTTGAATGCAACATTAATCGACATCTTGAGTGCATTCCATTGCCATTTAAAGTTCAGCATGAAGACCATTCGGATCCTCTTACTCTCATGGAAAATGTAGTCGAAGATGATTATGGAGAATATTACTGTGAGATTTGCCGGGATAAAAGGAACCCAAATCATCCTGTTTATTGCTGCAAGATGTGTAAGGATAACTGGTTCATTGCTCATATTGGATGCGTGATTAAAGAGGTGAAACATGTTATTCCATAAATTGCTTTGATTATTCTTTAAAAAACTTCTGTAACAAATCATCTGCAAGCCTATATCTTTAGTACCTGCTACATTTTCTTATGTTGATCATTTAAAATGTTTGATTTATCAGGGAGACACTTTATTAGAAATACTGGAATGGTGGAATAAAGATTTCGGATCAGACTATGAGGAGACCTCTAGCAAGGAGGATGATGGGACTTCCCTTGCCAGTCATTCTGATCTAGAGAGTTATGCAATGGGAGAGCATAATACGGAAGTCTCTGGAATTACTGAACTTGATTAAAACATCGAGGGTAATGCAAAGGAAATAAGGCAATGAGAGAAATGTGCCTGCAGGGATCCTTGCGATGTTTTCTTGCCTGCAATAGACCAGTGATTGGTATGTTGAAACATCTTCAGCTAGCTTGTAACGCTCGGTATATTGGTGAATGCACATAAAACAATCTGTACATTGCAAATTACTAAGAACATTGTTACAAAATTTATCTTATCGAAAGTGGAGAAGGAGCATTTGTGCTAAGTAATTAGAAATCTCATATGTTTTTGGTTTGAATCATAGTTATAAGATGTTATATTGTGCCTCCACATCTCCTATAGAAAGTATTAAATGCAGTTCAAGGCAAGTACTGATGGAGTTCATCTCCTGCAAGGATGAGGAAGGAGGTTGAAATTTAGTTAAAATGCAGAATTAACATGGAAGCTAAATTCTAATCTGGGATGAGATATACTTCGCTAGAGGTACATTCATCATGGAGTGATGATTCGAGATCAGACATTGGAGAGACTTCTGGCAAGGAGGACTGTGGAACCGTTCTTGAGAGTGATCCAGGAAAGCAAAATCTCGAGATGAAAGATTGCAATGGAAAGCACTCTGCAATTGTTGAACTGGATGAAGAGCCAAGGTAACTTCATCTGGAGATTAAAGCAAACAGGTTCATCTCCAGACTCAAAGCTCATCAGCAAGTTTCCCAAGTTCAGGCACCCCACTGTCAAGTGAAAATCTCTAGTTAATAGAGATTTTTTTGCTGCTGCAACACTCTTATTCAATATTCATTTTGTTGTTAGGTTTGCTTCAGCTGTACCCTTTCAGTCCAGTTCATGTAGCAATTGAGAAACAATGTTAAGATCTGATACTCATATCGAGATTAGTCCTTCCTGTACCAGAAATTCTATGTATTTCCTTCAGGATAACTATACACATAAAGGAAGGAATACTAAGATAAATATTTAGAAGAGGTTGACAGAGGCTAAGCATAGATTCAACCTGGGAGATATGCAGAAGCTTGTACATTTAGAATTAACTCATAAGAATTTAAATTTTATTTGAAAAATTCATAAAATTAAAAAAATTTAACTTGTTGTATTTGATTTTAAAGAACATAATATATATATATATATATATATATATATATATATATATATATATAGTATGATTTTCAAAGTTATGGTATGTCTTCTTAATGGCAATTCTAAACTAAGAAAAATTAAAGTTAATTGATATTAATCAAAATGAAAAAGAATTAGTTCTTCTTTGACAAGATGAACATTTTACTGTCTTTATTATTCTATTACTTCAAATCACATTTTTGTTTATTGTGTATCCTAGGGATGATTATTTTCGGTTTGGTTCGGTTTTTATTAAAAAAAAAATAACCAAACCAATTTTTTTTAAAAAAACCAAAACCGAACCGAAACCGGTTCAAAACGATCTGTTTCGGTTTTTTTGTAAAAAAATCGATTTTTTTTGGTTTGGCTCAGTTTCGGCTCGGGTTTTTTCCAGTTTGGCTCGGTTTTTGTCCCGGTTTTTTTCGGTTTGGGTTTGGTTTGGTTTTTTCGGTTTTAGGCTTATAAAACCGAACCGAACCGGTCAGTTTTTTTTAAAATTTTAATCGGTTTAATCGGTTTTTTTTCACGGTTCAGTTTTTTGAATTATTTTTTTCCAGTTTTCTCAGTTTAATTGGTTTTTTGGTATTTTTGCTCACCCCCAGTGTATCCATTCAATCCTTAAGAGATTACATTTATGTTCTGATATGTTAGAAGAAGATTTGAGAGGAAAGCAAGTTTTTCTCTTGTTTATATTCCTTTTTATATATTTTTAATCACAAGTTTATTTATAAATATAAAATCCTAGACAATTAAACATTTAAACTAAATAAAAAAAACTAATTCTAATCTGATCGAGAAAGCATGCCTAGAAAGCATACTGTTGACTTCACCAATGCACCAATTCAGACAATTCTTTACCATATCAAGAACAACAATTTCCTATTTATTTTAATTACCAAGTATCGAGAAAGCATGCTTTTAACGTTACTGCTTTGCTTTGCTGAGTCCTCGAGTCATCATCAGTTACCACTCAAGATTCCTGCTCAATATTGATCAGCACGCGGCCCAGGAAAGCTTACGACTTTTCGACCTTGCTCCTTCTCCTTTACGACTTTTCGACATTGCTCCTTCTCCTTTTTCCGAAGTCAATAACGAAGAAGTTTCTTTTTTTTTGGGGCTCTAAAAGGAAAGTTCACGACTTTTCGACATTGCTCCTTCTCCTTTACGACTTTTCGACATTGCCTTTGGAATTTTCCGACGTCAATAACGAAGCAGTTTTTTTTTTTTGCTCTAAAATGATTATATATTTTTCAGAACAAATCTCCTATTTTGATTTCTGAAACAAGGATAAATCATTATTAAGCCCCATAAATAGGTAATTAAACTGTGATTGATTTGTTGATATTAAAAATAAAAAAATGTTAAGAAACATTGTTTTTTTATATATTTCTAATAAAAAAATATTTTTAAGAACTATAGCAAGACAAATATACAAGATGCACTTCTTCTTTTTAATTTCAATTGTATTCATGAAAAAAGAAAATTTTCTTTCTTCTCCGTATAGACGCCTAACAATAGCTGTCCACTGAGATGAAGAACGTGTTTAAAAGTGTAATATCGGGTATTTTCTAAAGTGTTTTTCATTTCAAAACGCGTTAAAATAATGCTCCACTTTGCTCAAGTTTTGATAATTATCGTCCTGGAACATTGCCTAAACCAATTGAATTTACATTCCAGCAATGACATGTTGCAGCAACTTCATAAATTCTAATACCATTATCTACATGGAGCATAATTTTGTGATTGACTTTGTTGTTGTCTTGGGTTGTGAAATAAAAGATAATTCTTAAACAGTTTCAGTTGTAAGTGTCCAAATATCTTCTCTCTGCTTCTGCCATTTTGCACTATTTTCTTTTCTATATGAGAAATAAAGTCACTGCTTCTGGTACCAGAACCTGTTTCCTGGCCTTGCATAATGTCGGGTCAGATGGAAATATTAGCTTTTAAGATCCTCAGATGATGAAGTGACAGGCTCAGTTTAACTCCCGTGAACTCTTCCTCTTTTGTGAAATGAATCATCTTCTTTCAGTCCGGCAACAGGGAGTGATCATACTGTAACGAAAACAAATATCCAAAGCAATTTCAGTTTCAAGGATACCTTTTGTTTATCTAAACCTTGGATGCAGGGATCTATGCTCCTTAACTTTATTTTCTGCTTATTGTCAAATAGTTATGGGTGTTAAAAAAACCGAAAAACCAATTAAACCGAGAAAACTGGAAAAAAAATAACCGAAAAAACTGAACCGTGAAAAAAAACCGATTAAACCGGTTATAATTTTGAAAAAACTGACCGGTTCGGTTCGGTTTCGGTTTTTTAAGTCTGGAACCGAAAAAACCGAACCGAACCCGAACCGAAAAAACCAGAAAAAGACCGAGCCAAACCAAAAAAACTGAGCCAAACAGTTTTTTTAGTACAACACTTAAAATAGTTGTTTTCTTTTCTTATTGTATGCCATTCAAGGAATCTAATCTTCATTATCACTTGTTTTAGTAGATTATCTTTCGGCGTGGGATTGGAATTGATAAAACAACTGATTATTTTGCCCTGGAGAAAGTGTACATGGTCCTTGGACGTCTTTCGGGATCTCTTTTAAGAGTAACTCGGTAAGCAATCTCCTGCCCATGATGTAAAAACTTAATTGTATCTAAGATATGACTGGCCATAATTTTAGGGAGTCGAGATCTAAAATATTTTTTAATAATGATAGTGACAGTGATGATCGTGATGATGATAAAAATAATAAAATGATAATGATATAGGAGATAATAGCAATGATGGTGAGATAGAAATAATGATAGAGATAATTGGAAATATTTATTATGGTGAGATAAAAATTATTATTTGTAAAATAATTTGTTGAATTTTATGAGTTAAAGATATTTATGAGCTTTTTTGGAAGTTTCAAAACTGGAGTGAGTTCATAAGTATGATTGACCTGACCATTACTAATACTATGGTAGTGTTTTTCAAATAAAGTAGGTGTTATTTTTTAAAGTATATTTTATTTAAAAATTTATTAAAATAATATATTTATTTTTTAAAAAACTAATTTTTAATATTAATATATCAAAACAATTTAAAAAATTAATTTAAAACTAAAAAAATTTCAATTTTTTTTTAAAAAGCAATTATACCTTAATACCAAACCAGACTCATGAATGCTAGCTAGCTTTAACATTATTGAGGTCTGTCAAATTTATTTGGAGTTGCTTGATCCTTATACTCTTCTCTCTGCGCTATTACTGTAACAATCTCTTTACACCATTCTCAGCTCCCAGTAAATCATTTCTTAAAACCATATACTCTTCTCTTGCCTGTGCTTAATTTCTCCTCTCTTTTGTCTGAATACTGCTCAGGCAAAGCAGCTCTTGCAGAACATCTTGAATCCACGTAAAGT
>Ga0307510_10011909_pt1 | contig 10312 bp, 13 predicted proteins | sample 12_EM_MG_FD_207224 | JGI IMG/M metagenome (GOLD analysis project Ga0307510, IMG submission 207224) | Populus trichocarpa ectomycorrhiza microbial communities from riparian zone in the Pacific Northwest, United States - 12_EM | ecosystem: Host-associated > Plants > Roots > Unclassified | place...
CTGTACTGTCATGATATCCGCGGCCCAGTGCTGCGGTCTGTATGAGTAGAACAATGGGATATGAGCAAGAGCAAATCAGGGGTCAGGGGAATTGCCTAATCTATCCTTAACCAGGTACTAGTAATGACGGGTCATTCTGAGAAGGGAAGCATCATCATGATGCGATCATGACAATGAAGTTTGAGATTGATCCAAGGTGATCTGGTTGCTGTGCGCCTGTTACAGTCTAAGCATCTGAAGTAAGCAGCTACCCTTTATGGTAGTTGGATTTGATGGTGACCCAATTAAGGGCCATGTCGCTATCCATGTCTTCTGCGGAGCTCTGCGTGGCTGAGGGATTGTCTGCAGACTCTTCTGAAGAGGTCGACCAGTGGCCCTGACTCTGGGGCAAGGTGCTGGCTATAGGTGACAAGGCAGCAGGTGTGATTGACTGGTAGCTGCCTTCTCTACTGGTGCATTGGCATATAGGTGCAGATGAGGGACTTGTAGGTGATAGGAAGTGCTTGTGGGATACAGGACTGCTGGGCTGGGTGAGGTATGCGTGCCAGGGTTCGATAGGGGACTCTTCTGGGGATAGGGTATGCGTCTGGCCTCCGGGGACATCAGGTTCATAGTGCATGACTGGTTCTGGCTCTAAAGGCAGCGTGTCCTCCATGGGACTGTCTGGGTCTTCCAGTGGGTTCTCTACTAGGGGTGGCTCTTGGTACATCTCTATTGAGGAGTACACCCTTTGGTGGATGTTCCAGGGGATAGGGACAAGGGGCTTGACTGGTGGTTGGACTAGTGATGGTGTAGGTGGTTGCATAGTGGCATCTTTGGGTGGATTACTGGGTGGCAATGGCAGTAGGACTGGTAGTGGCTTGGCTAGGGGCTTTGGAGTGGTCACTGAGGAGTATGAGAAGGGTGAAAAATAGGGTGGATTGTAATACTTGGGTCCTACCAGTGACAAGAAGTGCAGTGTTGTAAGCAAGAAAAAGGCAGTGAGGTGATCAAAGACAGCAAATAGGGGATTGAAAGTGCAATAGTGGGCGTGACATCGAAAGGGAAAGAAACAGGGCCAACTCTAGTTGGATTAAGGTAGGAAGTGGACTAGCAGGAGGGGGTGGGGAAGCTAAGACAAAAGAAGAGAGCAAAAACATACAAAAAGGAGACAAAAATATGCCATAACCAATTCCTACTCGATCACCTGCTTGGTGTGATCCTGAACGGGTGTCCGACTCTCTTATGGACAAGCTTGACAAGCTGGCGTAAGTGTGAAGGTCGAAGGTGGTGTGCATTTGGTTGCAACAGCCAGCAAACATTGACAAATCGAAAGGTGACAGTAGCAATTTTGAGTTTGTTGGACAAGCAGTGTTTGAGGACAGCAATGTGGAGAGGGATTGAGACAGATGGAAATGGAGAGCAGGCAAGATGGCAATGACAAGGCAGAGGCTGACCAATACATTTGATGGTGGCTGGAGGATGGACATGGGTGGCTGAACTCTTGGCATCACATGGTTCTATACAGTTGCATGGGACTTGACACATCAATAAGATTGGCAGGTTTACCCTCAGCAGATAAAGGTGGTCCTGGCATCATGTGACTTGTTTCTGAGCTCAGCATATATGCCATCGTTACACCTCCTGGGGTCTTAAAATATTGACCCTCCCAGGTTGACTCATCACTGGATAAACCCACACCTCCTTCCAAGGTGTTGTCATCATTGTAGGACATGAGGTCATCGCCATCCACAACATGTGTAACTGAAATATAACTAGGTGAGCGTGTGTGGTAAGCAATAAGATGAAATGTGGTGTAGCGTAACCACAAGACAGTGCCATCCAATTCACCAAGTCGATATGCACCATTGTATGTGCACCAGATAACAATCATTGGGCCTAAGTACCACAGCTTCATTTTGTCCATAGTCAGGCTGGAGTTGCAAACAAGAACAAGGGAACCTGGTGTGAAGTCGAAATCACAAATGGTGTTTTTGAAGTGCTTCTCAAACTGGTGGACAGAGGTGTAGCAGCTGGCAGTAATACAGTTATGGATTGTGGCAAGATTGGTTGGGCATTTCTGAAGCTGGCAGGTACAGATGGCTAGGAGATTCTCTATAGAAAGCGGTTGGGTGAGATTGGGCACAAGGAAGGTAGCTTGGATAATGTCAAATAGAAGAATGGGTTCCACCCCATGTGCCATGAAGAAGGGAGAGTGTCTGGTCGATCTGCAGGTGGTGGCGCAGTCTGCCCAGAAGGTGAAAGGAGTGACTGTTGGCCAGCTTGAGTTGTCGCCATTGCATGCCTTGAAGATGGATTTGCAGATGGTGCGATGCTACCTTTCAATGATCCCATTTGCCTGTGAATTGTATGCTGAGATGTGAATGTGATGGATCCTGTACTTGTCCTGTAACCAATTGAGGGCCGTAATGTATGCAGTGCTGTTGTTAGTCACTAACTCTGCCACTGCTCCCCATTGGCACAAGATCTCTTTGAAGATGAAAGCACCAATTGTCCAGCCAGTCTACACACAAAGGGCATGCCATTCAGGCCAGGCTGTAAGTGAGCACTGTACCTGTGTGATATACTAAAATCCTCCTGTATGCAGCATGAACATGGTGTTGATATGAGCTCTGTAGAACAGTGGTGCAGGAGTCTTGATGGTGGGTGGAAGTTGGACCTTTGTAGTTTGACGAATCTGGCACTGGTGGCAGGTTTGAACATACCATTTTATGTTGGTCTCAAGGGCAGGCCACCAGAAGCAGTCAAGGAGGTTACAGCATGTTGAATAGAAGCCTTTGTGGCCAAGTTTGTTGTGGGCGCTGTGCACAAGTATATATTGTATGGCAGGGCAAGCATAGAGTTGGTGCCAGCTGTTATGCTATCAACGCCAAAGCTGGCCTCCCTGGATGAGGAAGCAGTATGCTCTGCTAATAAAATGGGTCAGTGCATTGGCCAGTAAGTCAGGGGGAGCATGCCAAGATAGCAGGTATTGTCAGGAACTCACTACTTATGGGTAGCGAGACTTGACGATGGCACAAAGTTAAAGGTGACTGATCCAAAGGAGCAGCAAGGAGATGTTGAGGAGGAAGAGGCAAAAGGTGAGAAGAGGTGGGACTGTATAGAACGGGGGGCAAGCTGCTAACGATGAGGAAGCTTTGTAAGGCTCCAGTATGGGGGTAGACAAGAGAACAGTCTGAGGACTGTTTGTACAAATTCGCAGGTCTTATATACTAATACAGGGTGGTCTGTGTGTAGTTAAGGGTAGACATAATCTAGAGAGATAGGTGGACATGTGCCCCTTTAGGGCAAGTAGTAATATAAGAGATGGGTGAGACTTGAGCTAAGAATAGACATGAACTAATAATAGATGAACTGCGGACTGTGCTGCAGTTCTGCAGTAAGTCTTGTGACTTCATTGATTCTCAATCAACTGTTGATCATTCCCACAGTTTTCCATGTGTTGATCAACGGATAAGACGCGTGTAGAAAGCGTGTATGATCAGGTGATTGTGCAGATGACCAATCCCTTGGTAGGTCATGTGTTAGGTTCCCACGGTCACGTGCTGTTAAGTCACATGCTTGCTTGAGGGCTTGTAGGTCACGTGATGAGTCACGTGCTAGGTCATATGGTGGGGATTTCCCAGGGTCACATGGTCGAAGATTCTCTTTGGTTGCTGGTCATTGACCAGGCTTTGTCGCAGGCCCCAGAGGATGTTGGATAGCTACTTGGCTATAGCTTGGTTTAGGGGCGGTTCTCATGGGACTTGTAGGGGTTTGGACTGGGTTTCTAGATGGTGTGGACTTCATCCACAACAGTATCCCCTCTTTAGGCTTCCCTTGCTCCTGCAAGGCTCGTATCCCCTCTTTGGATTTCTGTGCAGCTTTCTGCATAGCTTCGAATTGTTCGACAAGTTCTTTGGCGTATGTCAGCTCCTTGGCTGGGATCCAAGTACGGTCGGCTTCTGTGTATCCTTTCCAGTGGACTAGGTACTGCGTGCTTTTGTGGTTTCTTGTAGGTTGTGACTGGAGGATTTTCTCGATCTTGTAATGACCTTCTTCTTCTCCAACTATTTCTGGAGGGGGACATGCAAAGTTAGGTCCATGTGCGGCGGTTTCTGTGTAGGGTTTCAACAGGGAATTGTGAAATACTGGGTGGATTCTCATCTGCAGTGGTAACTCGAGTTTGCAGTTCGTTGGTGAAGCCCAAATGACTTTGAAAGGTCCATATCGATGTGGTGCAAGTTTTGCCTTTGGGTGGGTAGTTTGTAGGTTGGTGGCTTCCAAGAGGACAAGGTCATTCTTGTGGAATGTGTGCAATGGTTTAGCGGGGCCTCCACTTCTCATTTCTCATGCTGCGAGATGTAATGCAGCCATAACTTCTTTGCACATTTCTTCTAGATATTGGACGCATTCATCCACACTTTGCAGTCTGGTCTGTAACTGCAGTGGAGGTTTAAAGGTCGGGTGTATTCTGTACCAAACTTCGAAAGGGGATTTATGGGTGCTGCAATGCAGCCATGCATTATACGCAAATTCAATAATGGGAAGTAATGTGGCCCAATCATTTTGTTGGAAGTTTCCACAAATGCGAAGGTATTGCTCAATTTCTTGATTTATACATTCAGATTCTCCATCTGTCTGTGGATGAAATGCTGTCAACAATTTCTGTTTAATTCCCAGTTTTCTCCAAAGTTCTTGTGTGACTTGTGCTGTGAATTGTGGTCCTCAGTCCAAGATAATCATCAAGGGGAAACCCGTGCGTTTCCATACATAGTCAATTAGTAATTGACTTGTTTGTTCAGCTGTGATTGTCTTGTGACAAGGGGCTAGGATGATAGCTTTGCTATGACGGTCAACAACTGTAAGGATACTATCATATCTATTCGACGTTGGAAGATTGATGATGAAATCCATAGTGATTGTTTCCCATATTCCCAAGGGGATTTCATTTGGTTTCAGTGGAACCTTGACTGGAGGCTTGATTTTGGTGGTTTGACAAGTAGCGCATCCTTTGATGTACACTTTGATGAATTCTGTGATTCTGGGCCACCAATATTCTTGTGTGATGAGTTTGATAGTTTTCCACTGTCCTGGATGTCCCATTATACTGTCATGGAACTGTTGCACTATTTTGCATCTCACATTCTCATTGTCTGGTATATAAACCAGTCCTTTGTGAAGGAACAATCTGTTTTTGTAGTTCCAATCTTGTAATCCTTTGGTGACCTGTCTTGGTCTACTAGTGATGAGCTCCTTGAGCTTTTGTCCCAGTCCTGTGGAGTTATCTTTGGTGACAACTTCAACTAGTGCTGCTTGTAATTCTTCGTCCATTCCTGTGGGGATTGCTGTGTTATGTAGGGCTTGTAGGTGGAATTGCTCTGGTTTTAGTAAGAATTTTCTGGGGTCAAGCAGAACCCGTTCTGCATTCTTGGATGCTATCCCCTCTTTATGATCTGGATGCCTGGACAGCCCATCTGCTTGATTAAGCTTGCCCAGCTTTGGAATGATGACGTAGTCGTAGGTTCCCAAAAGGATGGACCACCACACTTGGCAACATGTGAGCGTTTGCTTTGTGGTAAAATATTTGAGATTCATATGGTCTTAAAAAATCTTTGTCTGGTGAACATTACCCTGTAGGTAATGGCGAAAATGTTTCAAGGCTTGGACAATGGCCAAGAGTTCCTTGTCATGGATCTTGTAGTTTTGTTCTGCCAGTTGCAGAGATTTCGAGTAGTAAGCTACCAGGTGAGACCAGCCAAAGGCATCGTCTTGTTCCAGAATGGCTCCTGTCGCATAATCGCTTGCATCCATGATGAGTGTGAAGGGCCTGTTGTAATCAGGCAAGAGGAGCACCGGCGATGTCATAAGTGCATTTTGTAATGCAGCAAAAGCTTCGGCTTGGGCAGTTCCCCATAGGAACGGTGTGTCCTTTTTTATGAGATCAAACAACAGACGGGCAAGGGCGGAGTAATTTTTGATGAATTTGTGATAAAAATTACAAAAGCCAAGGAATTCTTGTATGTTCTTGACTTTGGTTGGCATAGGCCAGGATGAAACTGCCTTAAGTTTGATGGGGTCCATGTGTAATTCTCCTTCCGAAATGATCAAACCCAGATATTCGACGGATGTCTGGTTAAAAGAACATTTCGCGGGTCACAGATAGAGATCCAGGTCCAAAAGGCGCTGTAATACCATATGTGTGTATTTGATGACTTTGGCGATGGTATGCGCAAAGATCAAAATGTTGTCAAGATAGACGACAACGTGACCTGTATCAATTAGATCTGCAAGTTTGGTGTCCATGAAGGTTTGAAAAGTGGCCAGAGCATTGCAGAGACCAAACATCATTACAAGGGATTCGAAAAGGCCCATAGGTGTTTTGAAGGCCGTTTTATATTTGTCGCCTTCGCATATACGAATATTGTTGTATCCCCATTGTATGTCAAGCTTGGTAAAGAATCATGCTCCCAAAAGTTTATCAACAAGTTCAGGGATCAAGGGGATTGGGGCTGCATTCTTTTTGGTGATTGCATTCAGTGGTCTATAGTCTTGAACGGGTTGTAGTTTCCCATCTTTCTTATCGATGAAGAAGAACAAGCACACATCAGCTGCTTCAGATCTTCTTAGAGTGCCTTGTTTCAGGCCATCGGTAATGTACTCATATAGGGCGACCTTTTCAGGCGGTGTCAATCTGTACACCAAAGTTTTCTTCATAGTTTGTCCTGGAATAAGGTCGATCTTGTGGTCCCATGGTTGGTGCTTCAGGAGTCATGGTGCTTCTTCATCAGAGAAGACTTTCGTGTATTTTCAAAATTCCAAAGGGATTTCCTTGGATTTAACTTGCTCTTTTGTAGCAAGGCTTGTGGACACTATAGTCCATGCAACCATGGGGTATTTGCAGTGGTTCCGAACTTGTAGTGATAGATTGGAACCGCATTGTGTAGTTGGACTGTGACCAACTCAGTCTTTAGACCTGGATATGTCTTGAGTAGTCGGACTGTGACTGACTTGTTCCTTGACTGTCCTGTGGCATGACACAGTAACATCAAGGTCTGGCATGAATTGTTCCAGATGGGCTCTAATGTGCTGCAACACATCTAGACCGTGACTTGTAATATCCAGGATATTGTTGTCTTGGGCTTCCCATTGATCCTGTGGGAGTATTTGTCTTAAGGTGGGGTCTCGGTTACGACAATCTAATGTTTCGATGTCACTGGGGTGACAATGAGGGCCAATATTTGTAATGGCGACTTTGACAGTTTCCCAGTGATTTGGATCAATGCTCATCCCCATTCACAGAATGGCGGCATAGCACATCGCTCCTTGTTTGTTTAATGTTCCATCAACATTAATTGGATACACAGGGCGATCAACGGCATGAGTGGGTATTGAATATTTTTTGATAAAACTGGTGTTACAGTAGACGCCTTCAGCTCCACTGTCCAGTAACATGTGGGCATCAAATTGTTTCCTGTTGAGGTTGATTCAGACTTTCAATTGGAAAGCAGGGGACTTTATATTCTGAATCATATGTGGTGGTACATGGAGAATCTTGGGAGATTGGAGATGTTCAATCTTGCTAGGAGTACAATGGGATATAAATACATCTCTTCTGTAAGATGCCACTACAGAAGAGAATCGGGAAAAGATGGTGCAATTGTGTCACCAGTGGTGTCGAGATCTTCAAGAGGAGTGAAAGAGTTATGGAAAGCACAAGTAACTCTGCTTCCACTATCACTCAGACTAAGTTTGTCCAGGTCTTCTTCCTGGATGGTGTCCATTTGTTGGACTTTTGGTGTAAAGGAAGTTCCAGGCCTTTTCTGTCTGGGTGCTTTACAGTTGATGGCTTTATGCCCTTGTTTACCATAATACATACAGAGGTTGTTGTCAAAGCAGTATTGATGTTGCTCAGAGGTAAGTTTCCCACATTTTTTAAACGGGGTACGGCGTTGTCCTTGGGTAGCATTAATTTCTGCATTACTGTTTTCTGCAGATAATTCACAAACACAAGGGTTACATCCTTGACGTTGGTTTCCTTGGTTGCCTAGCGGTTTGGCGTACATGTGCCAATTTCTGTCAAGGTCTTGAGCGTATTCAACCAGTTCAGCTAGGGTGGCTGGTTGAGGTGACTGGGAAGCAATTTTATTGCTGATAGCTCCATTGAGAGCATTGCAGAAGGTGAACATCTTGGTGTTCTTGTCCACATTGGTGTGATGTGTGTGTTGGCTCCATTCTTGGTACCATTCATTGAATTCTCTACTCCATTGTGGAGTAGCATGTAACTTGGAGAGCACTTCCAACTCCGTTTGAGGTGGAATAAATTGCGCTTTAAAGGCATCTTTAAAGGCTTGCCACATTCCATAGTTGGTAGGTTGGGCTGCAATGGCGGTGGCCATTCTATCGCTAGCCCATTCTCCAGCAGGGGTGTCTTGTTTAAAGTAGGTCAAAGCGGACACTACTTTCTTGTGATCGGTATTGAACATGTCTTCGTTCACCGTGAAATAATTCTTGAGGATGTTCCAGAAGGCTAATGCCTTGTTTCCCTGGCCATTGTATAATTCAGGCACCGTGCCGATGAGACGGGGTGTGTTTGCTTGCGCCATTGGGGCTGCAACGATGGGTGGGGGTGGTGGCGGTGCTGGAGGCGGTGCTGCTGGTAGACCTGGTGCAGGTGGGTAATGTATAACTGGTGGTGCAGCTCCTGGTGTGTTTCCAGTCAGTGGTTGCACCGGGGGCTGGGTTGGTTGTGGCTGAGTACTTGGTGCGGGTTGAGATGAACCTGATGCTTTGGTTCTAGGTGTCAGTAGGGTGGGAGCATGTTGTTTTCCCTTTGATACTGGTGGCATGGGGATCTGGGTGGTCTCGACTGGGAGTAGTCTGGAACTACTAGGAAGCAGACTTGTTTGGGAACGTGGGGTGCTTGATCTAGTCTGGAGTTTCTGGATTGCCAAGGTAACAGTGGTTTCTGCTCACTGTAAGAGGGATTCCACTCATGCTGTATCATCCTTGTCATGTTCCTCAGGTACAATTTTCTTAGTTTCTTCCTCTGATTGGTCTTCATCTGATCCTTCAGAGGCGGTCTTTGCATGGTCTTCTATGTCAGAAGTGCTTGGGCTTTCGAAATGAACTGTGCAATGATTGAGATAAATCCACTTGTTCTTGGTTTGATGCCACTTGATGAATCTATCTCAATATAATGCTGTTCCATTGAATGTGTCAAATTCTTCAATCTGGTCTTTATGCAAGAAAAGAACCCCAAGAACATTGGCGGTGACCTTTTCTCCATTGTCCAGGTATCTCTAGTGTTCAAAAGTCCGGTCCAGTCCAGTTTTTTGACCCAAATTGGGCTTAACCGAGACCGAGACCGGTCCAAGACCGGTCCGAAAATGCCCTTAACCGGACCGGACTGATAAAGACCGGTCTTTATCGGTCTATGTGCGGTCCGCGGACCAGTCTTCATGAGTCTAGACCACTTTTTTCACAGACCACTTATCATGTTGAGAAATCTGCAATAATTCTAAAAAATTACAAAAATATTTATATAAGTGGTCAGAAGTGATTGGGAGCAACTTGGAAGTGATTGGGAGCAACTCAGAAGTGATTGGGAACAACTTGGAAGTGATTGGGAGCAACTCAGAATTGATTGGGAACAACTCAGAAGTGATTGGGACCAACTTGGAATTGATTGGGAACAACTCAGAAGTGATTGGGACCAACTTGGAATTGATTGGGAACAACTCGGAAGTGATTGGGAACAACTTGGAATTGATTGGGAGCAACTTGGAATTGATTGGGAGCAACTCAGAATTGATTGGGAACAACTTGGAATTGATTGGGAACAACTTGGAATTGATTGGGAACAACTTGGAAGTGATTGGGAGCAACTTGGAAGTGATTGGGAACAACTCAGAAGTGATTGGGAGCAACTCGGAATTGATTGGAAGCAACTCGGAAGTGATTGGGAGCAACTCGGAAGTGATTGGGAACAACTCAGAATTGATTGGAAGCAACTTGGAAGTGATTGGGAACAACTTGGAATTGATTGGAAGCAACTTGGAAGTGATTGGGAACAACTCGGAATTGATTGGGAGCAACTTGGAAGTGATTGGGAACAACTCGGAATTGATTGGGAGCAACTCGGAAGTGATTGGGAACAACTTGGAAGTGATTGGGAGCAACTCAGAAGTGATTGGGAACAACTCAGAAGTGATTGGGAACAACTTGGAAGTGATTGGGAGCAACAACTTGAGCAACTCAGAAGCAATAGAGAGTGACTTGGATTGGATTCTTGTGAACTACCAGATGATATAGGGTCTTCTTGGGACAAGTC
>Ga0307510_10011910_pt1 | contig 10311 bp, 6 predicted proteins | sample 12_EM_MG_FD_207224 | JGI IMG/M metagenome (GOLD analysis project Ga0307510, IMG submission 207224) | Populus trichocarpa ectomycorrhiza microbial communities from riparian zone in the Pacific Northwest, United States - 12_EM | ecosystem: Host-associated > Plants > Roots > Unclassified | place...
CTATCACTTATAGTTAAAAAAAAAAAAAAAGAGAGAGTAACTCTAGAGTCACGACTGAGACAAGTTCGCGGTCGGCACCAACAGCAACTATTGCAGATTTATAGTCTTGCAAACCTGACGAAGTCCTCTGAATCTCTTCATTTCCGATGGTTAAGAGGAGGTTTACTCCGACACCTCATATTGCAGGTCCAGGTACACCTGTTATGTGGGTTTGAGGGTATAAATACCTCCGCGAGATCAAATGAAAGAACTACTTTTTTGGCAAGAACTCTCTTTCTGTCGAAACCCTAAATGTTTCCCTTCCGAACTTCTTGACAGCAAATTTAATAACTAACTTAATCATTGTAGTGTAGAAGAAGAAAAGTACCTCTCGAAATTGTAGGTGACCTATCTAACGAACTCAACTATTCTTGTCTCTTTAGATTCTTAAATATCATCACTAATCACTAATTAAGGAATGTTGCCCCTTTAGATTCCTAAAGATCATCACTAATTACGGACCCCTGAAATTAAGTAGATCCACCCTATTAATACCACCGATAAGAGCTTGGAAAATATTTTTAGCAATACATAAATAGTGATTTGAAAACACATGGACAAGTATACCTCTTTAATTTCATGGAAAGTTACTTTTTAAAAATAATTTTCTAAATTTTTCCATGTTTATTTACCTTTAAAAATATCATTCAATGAAAAATATTTCCTAGTTGAAAACAATTTGGCTTGGTTTCAGATTTTTATTTTTATTTTGAGAGGAAAACACTTTTTATAAATTAAAAAAAAATTCAAAAATATATTGTTATTTGTTGATTATATCAAATTTAGTTTTCAATCTTTTTATTCTTTTATATTTTGTTTAGATTTTGTTTGTTTTTTTTTAATTTTATCATTTAAATTTTAATTTTTTATTAGATTTTATTTATTTATTTATTATGATCCTCAAGCCAACAATTACTCACAATAAACCTTCATACTAGAGCCACAACAGAAACATTATTTGTACATCTAATTTCACCATTATTGTACATCTAATATAATCCTACTATTATTTATGCAACAATCTCCGATCAAACTTTATATCCATAAAATTAATACCTTTAATTATTATAAATTCCACATAAAATTAATTTTCTCTAAATTTTCAACTTAACTATAAAATTAACATAATAATTAATACTAATTATTTATTCAATTCTAACACACTTAAGTTATAATATTACACTCAGTTTCATCAAGTAACAAATTAAATCAATTTCATCCAAATTCCAAACAAATTTTAAAATACAAATAATGCATTAATATAACAAAATATTATTATAAAACAAATAAAATACTTAAATATACAAACAAATTGCTAATACCATAGTTTTAAGACCATGCCCGGTTCAAGGCCCGGGTTCCGGGTTTTGACCCGGTCACCGGGTCGGTCGGGTCAGTTTTTTTTTATAATCAAAACAACGTCGTTTTAGTAAAAAAACAAAAGTCAACGGGTTTGCAACAGGGTCTTGACCGGGTTTTGCCGGGTCAACCCGCCGGGTCATCCGAGTCACACCGGGTTTTTTCTTCCCCTGTTTTTTCTTCAACCCGGCCCAATTTCAGCCCCGGGTCGGCCGATTCAACCCGTCGGGTCATCCGAGTCACACCAGGTTTTTCCTTCCCTGTTTTTTCTTCAACCCTCCCCGATTCCAGTCCCGGGTCGGCCGGGTCCCGGGTCGACCTGCCGGGCTAAGTTTTAAAACTATGGCTAATACTACAAACAAATCTTAATAAATTAACTTAAAAAATAAATAAATAAGTTTGTTTACTTAATGAAGTGAAGCTTGATAAAAAAAAAAAAAACCAAGAAATAAAGATACTGTGTTGGAGTCGGCAGGTTAGGTGGCTGGAATGGCGAGGGAGCACGCGAAATAAATGAAATGTGAGAGAGGTAGCTGTTACAAAATGAAGAGGAAGAAATGAGGAGATGAGAAGATTGTGTGTTTAATTTTATCTTAAAACCACTAGCGGAATTTTCATTTGCAATTCCAACATAATGATTAAATTATTATTTTTTTTCCTAATTTTCTAGCAGCGAAATGACATATTTTGTAAGCTTGACGTCATCAAAAAGCAAGACCCTTTTTTTCACTTGATGTGAAATTTAATTGAAACCACTTGACAATGTTAGAGTTAGAAGGTTTCTTTTTATTTATTTATTTATTTATGAGCAGAGAAAGATTTAATTTTTGGAGGTTTTCCAAAAATTAGGTCAACCGTGTAAGTTAATTAAAGCCTTGCGTTAATATGGAATTGTTCATGCAAAAGAGGAGGAGACTGTCCAAATGCATTATGTATATTTAAAATGTCAACGACAATAATTTTTTTTTTTTATTATTAATGTGGATGTCCGTGCCAGCTTGCGTGCACCTTGACTAATCCCACAGACCCTGAAGTTAACGACCATATAAGCCTCCAGTAGCCATCATATTAGCAACCACAGGGTTCGAACTTGAAACCACAGGAAAAGCAAACCTTTTAATTTCAAATTTTTATCATCGTGTCATCTACTAGATGGTTATATTTGATAACATTGTATATTCATACAATATCTTGTCGAAAAGATTGTATATTTTTTAGGTCTTTGTGTATTAATATGATTTTCAATACATCTATATCGAAATCAAATTTTAATATATATATATATATATATATATATATCTTCAGGTTCTAATTTCCATTTCTAGAGGAAAGCAACCTTATCTCGACCATGTGATGGTGAAAGATAATAAAAAGTTTCGGTGGGTTTGTCAATTTGAGTACATGTGCTGCTCTTCAATCTAGAGGACCACGGCAACTGAATCTCAACTAGGTTTAATTATGTGATTATAGTTATTTTTTAAAATATATTTTTTAATTTTTTAAAATTTATTTTTGATCAAAGCAATCAAATAACATTTTTTTAAAAAATAATGTGAAGAAAATAAATTATTTTTTTCCAAAAACATGATACCACTGTAAAAACAAACACTTTTTTAGCATCATAATTTCTCCTTTTCAAGATAATCTCTCTCATCTATTATATAGCCTTTTTAAAAATAAAATGGACGGCTAGTTCTTCGATTCTCCTCCTTTTCTGGTGAGACATGGGAATGTCATTTTCGCATATAATAAATGAAACATTTACACTATATAATTGGCGATATTATTGGTTTTTCATTTCATGTCCCATTGGATCCCTCACACACACACACACACACGTGTGTACATTTTATACGGGTCAACGAGGATTTTGGGCACTTGAATAATTGATGTGAACTACAAACAACTTTATTCCTTATTTTTTTTTATTTAAGAAATTTGATGTTGTAAATATTTATTTATTTATTTATTTGAGATACATACATAAATATACTCTTAGTAAAACTGAACCCATAAATGGCAGCTTAGAAGTTGAAGTTTCCTTTTCACAAGAGTTTATTCTCACAAACATTTTTAAAGAAAGAAAGAAACTTTATTCGAATAGAAAACAAATTCCTATTTTTAAGAAACTGACAGGGCATTAAGATTCTGATGTAGAATATTAGATTTTGTGTTTTAAAAATATTTTTGAAAATTTTATTTAATTTTTGTTCTTAATTTTTATTTTTTAATTTTAGTATTGATATTAAAAATAAATTTTAAAAAATAAAAAATATTATTTCAATATATTTTTAAATAAAAATATTTTAAAAATCAACTATTATTACATCACCAAACAATTATAATCCCATTTCAGGGAAATTAATAAATACTGATAGTGGATTACAAGATTAAATAAAATGAAAAACTAGCAGTAGAGTAGAAGATGGTGGTGCGGTAATTTGGTATAAGAAGAGAGGTAGTTAGGAGGTCTACCATTGCCTGCAAAGCAGAGAAGAGTACTTCTATACTTTCTAGAGAGAGAAAGAACGACAACAACTACAAACTGCAAAGCTTTAGCTGGGAGGATAAAGTAAAGAACAAAAACAAGGACAAGTTAAAAAACCAGACCACCCACTTTGTTCTACTCCTTCTCTCTCACATTTCTTTGCTTCAAATCTTGGACAGAGCTTTCTTTCACAGCTCTGGTACTCCTAGAAGAAATTCTAACTACTTCTTGAGGGAGCTTTCAGTTTCAGCTGTCTCTTTGATTTGGTTGCTGTTGTCTGTTTTTCTTGCATATGGGTGTGCTTTTGTTGAGATAGCTTTCATTTTGTGAAATACAAGGGAAGAATTGGAAATCCCAGATAGAAATAACAAGGAAAAGAAATGTCTTTCAAGAGCAGAGGAGACCAGCAGTCTTCTAAAAATGTTATATCAAAAAAATGGGCCCTGTTCTTTTGCTTAGCTTGCTTTTGTGCTGGAGTGTTCTTCAACAATAGGTATGCTTATTTTTTTTTGAAAAAATCATTTGTTTTTCATGTGAATTGCCTACTGTGGCAATCTCTGGAGAGGTTATTTGATTAAGTTTCTCATATTTATGAAATGGGTACAAGCTGGTTTTTTTTAAGATCTCTTTTTTGTTGATTGTTTTTTTGTATAGATCGTAGGCATGTTTTGGCTGGTTTAATGGAAAAATATGCTTTGATTTTCATTTTTTTAAGAATGTTTGATTATTCTTTAAATTATCTGAATCTTAATATTTCACCAGTTTTCAAGTTTGTATTTTCCATACAATTTCTGGCTTTATTTTCTAGCTAAAGCGAGGTAGATCTAATTATCCAAATTAGGATTTTGATGCATTGACTTTCTAATGATGCATTGACTTTCTCTTTTTCTTCAATGCTATTACTATCAGAATTTTGTTTTCTCAAGCCTTTGTGAATTCATTCCTTTTCAAGAATTTTCATGCTCTTCTGCCATTACCTCCATCATCCAATAAATAATTAATTTTTTCTTTGTTATTACTGTTCATGTGATTTTATTTAAGGTCGTGGTTTTAAATGTGGTTTATTTGTTGGAAATCCATGTGCTACCATTAAAAACTACCGCCACTTATTTATGCAACCTGCTCCCACATGGTTGTGCACCAGGGGAAGGAAGGCTACCGACATCTGCTGTCATTGCCATAAATCCTTCTTTAGTATCTGGTAGTAGTGACTGCTCTTTTTTGTTGGAGATAGTTGCCTAGAAACTCGTCATGACATTGTAGTGATCATTTCAATGATCTCCCAGGAAAACTCTTTAACTGTAAATTCTCTTTCTCTTTCAAATCTAAACATAGATTATTTTCTTCAGTCTAGATATCTCTCCGGAAGTAATTTCATAGCAATGAAATCATCGAAGTTTCTGTTATATGTTGGATAGTTGTGTGCACATTTGTGGTTCTGCAAGTAAATTCTATTTTTTTTTTGCATCATTATCTTTATTTATCGGTTAAAGAAATTGCAAAATTCTTCAACAAGGTAACTTCTTGTTGGCACTTAATCTGTGATGGAATGTTAACGAGGAAAAATGGTGCAGGATGTGGACAGTTCCCGAGCCTAAAGGCATCACTCGTACAACTACAATGGAAGCTGAAAGTCTAAAGTTAGTTTCAGAGGGTTGCGGTGATGAAATTGTGGGTATCTTTATTTATGACATGATAAATTCTTTGTCCTTTCATGTTTTTAATTGGTGGCTAGACTCAGGCATTTCAAGTTGTTTTCGTCATTCTTTTATGTTACTCATCTGAATTATTGTTGTTCGAAATCTGATTTGAGTCCCTTTAGTTGCATCAGAAAGAAGTGAAGCGTGACTCTAAGGATATTATTGGGGAAGTTTATAAAACTCACAATGCCATTCAGTAAGTATAGCTTATGCCCAGTCATTGTTCTACATTCTGCTTACATAGTTGATTTGTATGAAGGCATCCTGAACAGCAAGCTTACTATTGTACATTGAATATAGGACATTAGACAAAACTATTTCAAATTTAGAGATGGAATTAGCTGCTGCAAGGGCAGCACAGGAGTCCATACTCAGTGGCTCTCCTTTGTCAGAGGACTTAAAGAGGACTGGGTCATCTGGGAAAAGAAGATATTTGATGGTTGTTGGAATTAATACAGCTTTTAGCAGCCGCAAAAGAAGAGATTCAGTTCGCGCTACATGGTTCCCACAAGGTTCATTGAATTGTGTCCATACTTATTCTTATGCTGTTTTAATTGTTGTGTGAGATTTCATTGCTGACTAAGTTTTTTTTTTCCCCTTAATGAAAAATAGGTGAAAAAAGGAAGAAACTGGAAGACGAGAAGGGTATCATTGTTCGCTTTGTCATTGGTCATAGGTGAGTCAGGCTTCTTTTCTCTTTAATGATATGGATAAGGGTGCGTGTAATTTGCAATGGAGTATGTGTATGTTAGTCCGAGTTGTTGAGTGTATGTTTTTGGCCTTAATTTTGAATCTTTGCTCACCCCTCATGTGTTCGATGATTAGGGCTACCCATGCACCTATTAGAGAGGAATATAAAATTATTCTTGGGACCTCACCTAATAGCTTAACCTTTTACGTTGGGATGATTCTTTGATATGCACCAATTCAAAATTTTGTCAATCTTTTAAGGCTGCATAACTCTTCCATTTGTTTTCTGTGATCGAATTAATGTCATCTCTCTTGAGAATCCATATTATCCTGATGTCAGCTATAGGCACTGAAAGAATCTCGAAGAGTAAGCTACAACATTGCAATAATTGCAAAGGGTTTTGGGTGCATTTGGATTCCCATGGAAATAAAATTTCAGTAGTAACTTGTACTCCCATTGTTTTAACATAAGTCGAAATGCTCAGTCTATGGTATCATATAGCATAATTTATTTTCTGGGAGTCACTCTACTATGTCAATCTCTCCGAGTCAATGTTCACAAGTTAATGAAATTATTCAGAGGTAGTTACGTAGGCTGGGCATATGGTTTCAGCTCTCAAATATACATTTATGGTGATGAAAACAATCAAAACTTCTGAATTAAACCTGTGCTCTCTGAATTTATTCATGACAGCCAATAGCTTTGAAAATGCTTGATCATGAATTTAATTTAACTTAAAATTATTTTATATTGTCTAGTGCCACATCAGGAGGCATTTTGGACAGAGCCATTGAAGCAGAGGACAGAAAGCATGGAGATTTCTTGAGACTGGTAAGGCTTTTGTCTCCAATTCTATTGCGCTGTCCTATTTAATGAAACACTTGCTCACTTCTGAAGAAAAAGTACATGCCTACTCAGGAAAAGAAAAATCTATGAACTCACATGTTTGCTCTGCTACAATATGAGCAGGACCATGTTGAAGGGTATCTTGAATTGTCAGCCAAGACAAAGATATATTTTGCAACTGCTGTTGCTTTGTGGGATGCAGATTTCTATGTCAAAGTTGATGATGATGTCCATGTAAATATAGGTAGGTCAACATATAATGTGCAGTGACTCCATTCTTAGTGGTATATAATTTATCTGAAAATGTTTAATGAAGTATTCTTTTCCCTCTTTCCAAATAAAAAATCATCTGGAAAAGATTTCGGATTATTATAATCGTATAAAGAATTATATATTCCACCATCTGAAGAATTTAGGTTCTTTCATATCCTCTAGGATCAATGCGACAATTAACATGAATTATCTCATCAGTTTTATCCATGCGAGAAAATTGCTGTTCATAGCTTCTACTTTCTAATAATTTGTGTTAAGTCCATTTTCTCGCTACTTGGTGCAGCAACACTTGGAGAAACTCTAGTCAGACACCGAAAGAAACCACGAGTATATATTGGATGCATGAAATCTGGTCCTGTCCTTAATCAAAAGTAAGTGAAATTGTCTTGGATTCATTCTGTCAGAAAAGTTTTAGGAAAGGAATCATCTTCTACATTCTTAACTTGTCACTTTGTTGAACAGGGGTGTGAGGTACCATGAACCCGAGTACTGGAAATTTGGTGAGGCAGGGAATAAGTACTTCCGGCATGCTACTGGGCAGCTGTATGCCATTTCAAAAGATTTGGCTACGTATATATCAATAAACCAGTAAGTTCCTCTTTATTTGTAACATGAGATGACGGAGTATTGTGCCTGGATCTAAATTTCAAGCTTTTTCCCGTAGTTTCCTTACATTAATGATGGTTCTTGTGCAAATAATTATCTCAGACATCTTCTGCACAAGTATGCCAACGAGGATGTTTCGCTGGGGTCGTGGTTTATTGGACTTGATGTGGATCACATTGATGATCGGAGGCTATGTTGTGGCACTCCACCTGGTAAAGCTATATTTTACTTGAAATATGGGAAAACTTTAGTTAAAAAAGAAGAAGAAGAGATTTTCTTGGACTGAATTAGACTTTAATACAATTTATAAAACCCACCAATTACTGTCTTGCTGAAGATACTGAGTTTTCCCTTGTTATGATTAGTGGGGGTTGAGCCTCTGTCACATCAATATTTACACCCTGAAGGAATACACTACGCACCAGAATGAATTGACTAAATATTGGATTGATGTGATTATTTGTTACCATTTCTTGTAAAGTTTGGAGAAATTATCATGTACAGCATAGTGTTTTTGAAAGTTGATATAGAAGTAATAGGATTTTCCCAGGAAAATCAATAATTTCATGATGGAAAATCCTATGCAGCCTATTGATGCTTCTGATTTACAATTTGGAATTCTCGATATGATAGTGACAATTATCATACTGCCACAATCACTATTCAAATGAAAGTGCAGTAGCCTCGTATGGCTATTCTCGAACACATTTATTTCTGTTTCCTCCTGTTAGTTGCTATTTGCAAATTTATAACAAATAAGATTTCCACATGGGTTATCCTCGAGCACATGTGCTCTAAACCTTAGTCTCTGCCAGGACCAAAGCAGAATGGAATTGTGCTAGTACTGAGATAGCATGTTTCAAATTCTGACTATTTTTCACTTCTTGTTTCCTCAGATTGCGAGTGGAAGGCACAGGCTGGCAACATCTGCGTTGCGTCATTTGATTGGAGCTGCAGTGGGATTTGCAGATCTGCTGATAGGATTAAGGAGGTCCATCGGCGGTGTGGGGAAGGTGAGAAGGCTTTGTGGAGAGCAACATTCTAGGTGATAGTGCTCTTCCAACCTCAGGAAGATGATGCACTGAAGAATCAGGTGTTTCGAGTCTTTTCTGTATTTTTTTGTGAGTATAGAAACCATGTCATATTACGCCTAATAGAGAGGGAGAGAAAATGCATGTACATTCACGTCCTTGCTCACACGTGTGTGAGGGAGCAGATGCCCTACATCGTGGACTTCTCCATTTTAGCTAAGGAGAGAGACCGCAAAAGCGGCCAGAAGAGGCAAGACCACTAAACAATTCTTTGATACACAGGAAAGCCGATTTGCAAGTTTACAATTCGACGGGCAATGAAGCTAACAATAAACACAAGTCCTGGCAGTGGCTTTTCCAGCTCTCATTCGATTTTGAAATGTTCTGTATTCTGTTACCCAGAATCCATTGTAGAAACTCTGCTGTGTCGATTAGCAATGCCAAAAGTTGGTGGATTTGATTAGGAGCTTTTAAGCCATGCAGCAAAAATGATTCCTATTCTTTCATTTTGTTGTTGATGCAACTCCTAACGGAAAAAGTAGCAGATGGGCTTGTGAAACTGGAAGACAGGAGGTCTTTGGAAAGAGTTGCACTACGTTTGTTTTTTAAAATATTTTTTTATTTAAAAATTAATTAAAATAATAAATTTTTAGTTATATAAAATTATTTTTAATATTAATATATTAAAAATAATAATTTTAAATATTATTTTTAAATTTTCAAGAAATGCTGCTTTAAATGCAATTCTACGGTAATCCTGGTAACAATTCTTAAAAGTTAATGGTGTATTCGTGGGATTACAATTTAATTTTTTTATTTAAAATTATTTTTTATATATTTTTAAATAAAATACACCGCAATCACGCTTTTAAATACAATCACAGAAGAAAAAAAATATCTTTTCAAAATATCTCAGTAGCGCAGCTTTCATAGACCACAAGTTATTGTAAATACTAGCGACTACCAATTTATTTCAGATCCAGGCCGTAAATAAATAGATAATTATATCTTTAATTCACGTGGGGTCCACACAAGGACCGTAGAGGATAGACAACCAAAATAATAAGAGTGAAGAAGTTTCCCTTGCTTGCAGCCTATTATTATTACTATTATTTCCCCTTCTTTTTCTCTCCCTCCCTCCCTCCCTCCCTCCCTTCCGTCGGGATCCGAATTCTGAATTCTTCTTCTCAATCTCGGTACGTTACGTTATAATCTTACTCTGCTTTTCTTCTTTAAACAATTTATTTTTTAAATTGACCGGAATACGTTTTTTCCTCT
>Ga0307510_10011911_pt1 | contig 10311 bp, 7 predicted proteins | sample 12_EM_MG_FD_207224 | JGI IMG/M metagenome (GOLD analysis project Ga0307510, IMG submission 207224) | Populus trichocarpa ectomycorrhiza microbial communities from riparian zone in the Pacific Northwest, United States - 12_EM | ecosystem: Host-associated > Plants > Roots > Unclassified | place...
TCGGCAATGCCGAGCAGGCGCCCGATGCGCTCGACGCGCGCCGGCGTGTCGCCCGACAGCAAGGCGATGCGCACGCCGTCGCGCTCGAGCGCGCGCACGGCAGCGACCGCGTCGGCGCGCAACACCTCGTTGAAACGGAAGCAGGCGACCGGTTGACCGTCGCAGCTGAGCCAGGCCTCGACCTCGTCGGAATCGATCGCGGCCGCATGCTGGGCCGGACTCCGGCCGAGTCGCCACACCGTGCCATCGACCGCACGGCCCTGCATGCCCTGGCCCGGCGTCTCGGCGAGTTCGCACCACGCGGCGCCGCTGGATGCGTTCTCCTTCGCGAGCGCCTTGGCGAGCGGGTGCGTCGACCACGCGGCCAGCGACGCGGCCGTGCCGCGCAACGCGGCATCGGGCCAGCGCGGCCCGCGGTCGATGCGCACCATCTGCACGCCCCGGCCCTGCGGCTCGGTGAGCGTGCCGGTCTTGTCGAGGAACAGCGTGCGCATGCGCGCCAGGCCTTCGATCGCCTCGAGCCGGCGCAGCATCACGCCGTTGCGCGCCATCGCCACCGCCGACGCCAGCAGCGCCGAGGGCGCGGCCAGCGACAACGCGCACGGACACGTGACGATCAGCACCGACACCGCCACCCAGACCGCACGCGACGGGTCGATCACGCTCCACACCGCGGCCGCACCGCCTGCCAGCAGCAGCACGGCCCACAGGAACGGCGCGGCCCAGCGATCCGCGCCCTGCAGCGTCGCCGGGCGCCGGCCACGCGCGTCGCGCATCATCGCGACGATGGCCTCGAAGCGGGTGTCGGCACCGACGCGCTCGACGCGCATCGTGACCGGCGCCCCCAGGTTCAGGCTGCCGGCCACCACCGTGTCGCCGGCGACCTTGTCGACCGGTGCCGATTCGCCGCTCAGCAGCGACTCGTCGGCACGCGTGCGGCCCTGTGTCAGCAGGCCGTCGGCGCAGAAAGCCTGCCCCACCGGGATGCGCACGACATCGCCGCGCTGCAGCCGCAGCACGCTCACCGACGCCAGGCTGCCGTCGGCGTTTTCGCGCAGCGCGGTCTCGGGCAAGCGGCCGATCGCGTCCTCGAGCGAGAGCGCGGCGCTGTGGCGTGCGCGCATCTCGAGGTAGCGCCCGCCGAGCAGAAAGCTGACGAACATCGCGAGCGAGTCGAAGTACACCTCGCGTCCGAACACGCCGCCCGGGTCGAACGCCGCACCGCTGCTCGCGACGAACGCGACCAGCATGCCGAGCGCGGCAGGAACGTCCATGCCGATGTGCCCGCCGCGCAGCGAGCGCCAGGCCCCCGTGAAGAACGGCGCAGCGGCGAACAACATCACAGGCAGCGTGAGCAGCCAGCTGCCCCAGTCGAGGAGTTGCTTCAGGTCCGGTGCGAGTTCGGTCGACGTGCTCAGGTACGAGGGCGTGGCGAGCATCATCACCTGCATGGCACAGAACACGGCCACGAACAGCCGCCACAGGGCATCGCGTGATTCCTGGCGGCGCAGCGCGCGGGCACCGGCCGCTGTGTCGGGCACGGCCGTGTAACCCGCACGCTCGATCGCGGCGACGAACGCCGACGGCCGGGTGCGCGCGGCATCCCATTGCACCGTGGCACATTCAGCGACCGCGCTGACATGCGCCTCGAGCACGCCGTCGACGCGCCGCAACGCCTGCTCGACGATCACCGCGCACCCGTTGCAGTGCATGCCCCCGATGCGCAGTGACGATTCGGCGGCACGTCGGCCCTCCGCGAGCGGCACCCAGCGGGTGAAGCGCGCGCACTCGATGGCGTCGTCCAGCACCCGCAGGTCGGTCGACAGGGCGCGGCCAGCACCCGAGATCGCGCCGGCCAGGGTTGCGTGCACGGGGGTCGCTCGGCGCAGCCGGTCAGCGGATCAGCAGGACCGGCGTCTTGCAGCGCGCGAGCGCGCCGGTCGCCACCGAACCGAGCACGACATTGCCGAGCGACGAGTGACCGTGCGTGCCCATCACGACGAGGTCGGCATGCTCGCTCTCGGCCATCGCGGCGATCACTTCCGCGGCATGACCCGAGGCATGGAGCCAGCGCACCTGCCAGTTCTGTTGCTCGGCGAAGCTGCGGATCGGGTGAAAGACCTGTTCGGACTGCTCGAGGTAGTAGGTGTCCAGGGTCTTGCGCTCGAGGAACGAGGCCGCGTAGCCAGGCACCGGCACGACGACGTTGACGACGATGTACTCGTGCCCGGGGCCGAGCAGTTCGTCGTGCGCCGCGATGTAGCTCAGCATGCGCTTCGTGACGGCGCTGCCATCGACTGCCAACAGGACTTTCATTCTCGGGCCCCCAACGGATACGGTAGGCCGCATGTTCCCCCGGCCGTGCCGCCGCAGGCTTGATCCGCGTCAACATCGGGCTCGAGCCGCCCTGGTTCATCCCATTCTTGTTGGCAACCAGAGCGTGATGGCCGGGAACGAGATCAGGATGATCAGCCGCAGGATGTCGGTCACCACGAAGGGCAGCACGCCCTTGAAGATGGTCATGAAGCTCACGTCCTTGACGACGCTCTTGACGACGAACACGACCATCCCGACCGGTGGATGGATCAGCCCCAGCTCGACCGTCATCACGATGATGATCCCGAACCAGATCGGATCGAAGCCCAGCTGCTGGATCACCGGGAAGATGATGGGCACGGTGAGGATGATCATCGCCATCGCATCCATCAGGCAGCCCAGCGCCAGGTACATCAGCATGATCAGCGTGAGCACGCCGTAGGCCCCCAGGCCCAGCCCGAGCAGGAACGCGGTGAGCTTCTGCGGGCTCTGCGTGATGGTCAGGAAGTAGCCGAACAGCAGCGCGCCGATCAGCACGGTGAACACCGCCGCGGCGGTGCGCGTCGCGGAAAGCAGCGCCTCGCGGATCGTCTCGCGGTTCAGGCGCCTGCGCGCCAGGCCCAGCAGGAAGGCACCGGTCGCACCGACCCCACCGGCCTCGGTCGGCGTGAAGAACCCGCCGTAGAGCCCGCCGATCACGAACACGAACAGCAGCAGCGGCGCCCACACGTTGCGCAGGTCGCCGACGCGTTCCTTCCACGGTTTCAGCGGCGTGCCGGGCAGCCAGTCGGGACGCACGCGCACGATGATCGCGATCGTGCAGACGTACATCAGCATCGCGAGAAGGCCGGGCACGATGCCGGCCATGAAGAGCTTGCCCACGTCCTGCTCGGTCAGGATCGCGTACACCGCGAGCACGGTCGACGGCGGCAGCATCGCACCCAGCGTGCCGCCGGCCGCGATCACGCCGGCCGAGAACGACTTCGGGTAGCCGAAGCGGCGCATCTCCGGGTAGGCCACGCTCGAGAAGGTGGCCGCGGTCGCGACCGACGAGCCGCAGATCGCCGCAAAGCCGCCGCAGGCCAGCACCGTGGCCACGCCGAGGCCGCCGCGCATGTGCCCGATCATCGAGTTCGCCGCCTTGAAGAGCTCGCGGCTGACCCCCGACACCGACACGAACGCGCCCATCAGCATGAACATCGGCACGACGCCGAAGGTGTAGTCGGTCACCGTGCGCATCGAGGTCTGGCCGACCAGCTTCAGCGCCGGGCCGGGACCGACGACGATGCTGTAGCCGACCACGCCGACCAGGCCCATCGCCATGCCCACCGGCACGCGCAGCAGCATCAACCCGAACAGCACCACGAAGCCGGCCACGGCCACCACATCCGTACTCATCGATTCAGTCCAGTCTTGATGCTGTTTGTCAGCGGTCTTCGTGCGGCGCTTCGACCAGCGACTGCGGGTTGAACGCCAGCCGCCAGGTGCGGATCGCGATCAGGAACACCGCCGCGACATCGCCGACCCACGCGACCGCGTAGAACGGCCACATCGGGATGTTGAGGTCGGAGGTCAGCACGTGGTCGACGTAGGTGCCGCGCACCTTGTCGAACAGCATCGCGGTCTGCACGGCGACCACGAACAACAGCACGACGGTCGCGAACACGTCGATCGCCCGCTTCGCACGCGGCCCCACCGAGGCCCAGACCGCGTCGACCGTGATGTGACCGCCGCGGTAGCTGGTCGCGGCGATGCCCCAGAAGATCAGGATGCCCAGCAGCATGCGCCCGAAGTCGTAGGCGTCGGGGATCGACGTGTTGAAGAACTTGCGCAGCACCACCGAGACGAAGATGTTGAGCGCGACCAGCCCGACGAAGATGGCGGCGAGCCACTCGATCGAGTTGATCGTCCGGTCCATCACGTTGGACTTGGCCGCCGCCATCGCTCAGCCCCCGGCCTTGTTGGCGACGAGCTCCTTGCGCAGCTCGTCGAGCACCTGCTTGCCGTTGGCGCCGGTCTTGTCGGCGGTCTGCACCCACTGCGTGTAGATCGGCTCGGCCGCCTTCTTCCACGCGTCGACCTGCGCCGGCGTGAGCTTCACGATCGTGTGGCCGGGCATCTTCTCGATCTTGGCCTGGCCGGAATCCTCGTCGTCACCCCAGCCCGCGCCCACCTTGGCGGCCCACTCGTTCGAGCAGTGGCTGTCGATCGCCGCCTTCTGGCCCGGCGCGAGCTTGTCGTACCAGGGCTTGTTCATGACCCAGACGAAGCCCGACGCATACATGCGCGCATCGGTGTGGTACTTCACCGCCTTGTCGATCCCGAACGAGATCAGCGAGAGCCACGGGAAGGTGATCGCATCGGCCACGCCGCGCTCGATCGCGTCGCGCGATTCCGGCGCCGAAACGCTGACGTTGGTCGCGCCCAGCAGCGTCATGTACTGCGCGGTCGTCGCGTTGGCCGGGCGGATCTTCATGCCCTTGATCTGCGCGGGCTCGGTGATCGGCGTCTTGGCGTGCATCGTGCCGACGTGAACGTGCGCGAAGCAGAATTTCACGTCCTTCATTTCGGCGGCGGCGTACTTGCGGTACCAGTGGTCGAGCGCCTGCGAGCCTGGGCCCGGCTTCGAGATGATGAAGGGCAGCTCGCTGGCGGCGAAGATCGGGAACCGCCCGCCCTGGTAGCCGGGGTTGACCCAGGTCATGTCGGCGATGCCGTCGCGCGCCATGTCGTAATGGTCGGCGGCCTTGCCGAGCTGCTGGGCCGGAAAGAACACGACCTTGATCGAGCCTTTCGAGGCCGCTTCCAGCGACTTCGCCCACGGCTCGAAGCCGTTCTTCGCGAGCGAATGGTTGGCCGGCAGCCAGTTCGCGAACTTCAGTTCGACCGGCTTGTCCTGTGCGGTCGCCGCGACGGCGAAAAACGCGAGGGCCGCCGCAGCCATGCGGCATAGCGGGGCCGGGATGTTGTGGTCACTGTGCGTGTTCATCTGAATGTCTCCTTTGTTTTGGCTGTCGGTCGAAATGCAAGGCGGGCTCAGTTGACCCATTGGGAAGCCGCTTTCGGCGGCGCGGCAGGCTCCGTGCGGGCCCAGAAGACCGGGCGGGTGTCGCCGCGCGCCTGGCTCGCGAGATTGAGCTTGCCTTCGGGGTCGGCCAGCGTCGCCCGGATCGCCTCGCGCAAGGCGGCCGCGGTGGTGGGCGCTCGCAGCCGGTCGGCGTCGGCGCAGGCCGGAGCGACGTGCTCGGCCCAGAGCCGCGCGTAGTTCTCGCGGCCGCGGCGTTGCGTGTCGCCGTAGCCCTTGATCACCTGGGGCATGCCGGCCAGCGCCAACGCCATCTCTGCGGATGCGGGCAGCGCGGTGGCCATCGCGGCCAGCCACGCCACCATGGCCGCGTGCTCCTGCCCAAAGCGCATCGAGAACGGACGCAGCGGCCGCAGCCAGGCCAGCGCGCGCAGCATCAGGTGGCCCCACAGGCTGGTCGAGCGGATGTGCAGGCCGACGAACCCATGGTTCCAGCCGCGCCGTTCGGCCAGCGCCAGCAGACGGGCGCCGATCGCGGCCGGCAACACCGCCGCGATCTCTTCGACTCCCGGCTTGAAGTACTCGGTGACCCGCACCAGCTCGTCGCTCTTCGCCTGCACCTCGCGCCGCACGCGCGCGGCGCGCGCACGACGGCTCTTCAGGTCGGCCACCCGGATCACGTCTTCGAAGCACATCCACAGCGCGAGATGCCGCGCGGCCTCGCACAGCGCTTCATTGGATTCCGGCGGTGACACGGCCCGCAAGGCTCCCACACGGTCGAGGTAGGTGGCCGCGTAGGCATCATTCTGGTAACCCTTGCAGCGCAGCGCGCCGTGCGCAGCGATCGTCGCCAGCGCGTCCGGCCAGCCGGCGATGCGGTGCTGCCACGCCGCGCGCTGAGCCTCTGGCAGGCCGGCGTCGTCGAGCGCCCCGGCCGCGCCCGGCACCGGCGTGACCGGCGCAGCGACGGGCGACGCCACCGCGGCATGCGCGAGCGCAAAGCCGGCCAGGCTCGCCTTGGCGCCGCCCCCCGAGGCCGCGATCACCGACTCGCACAGCGCGCGCGGCCACGGCAGCACACCGGCGCCGGCGAGGGCGCCGAACATCACAGCCGACACGACGGTGCCGGCCTCGCCGGCGATCTGTTCCATGTCGATCAGCGCGAGGCGCTGTGCACGCGCCTGCGCCGTGCTCATGATCCGCTGCGGGTCTTGCCGGCCGTCGGCCATGTGCATCTTCTCGATCGTCGTGTAGACACGGTGGGTCGAGGCGATCAATGTCGTGCGCTGCGGTGTCACGAAGCCGCGCTCGACCGTGCGTGCCGCTTCGAGCAACTCGCTCGCGACGACCACGTCGACCCGCCCCGGCACCGGGCTCAGGGCGAACACCGGCGCGGCCGCGCCGTTGGCGAGCGGCGCGCGCAGCATCTCGATGTAGTAGCTGGTGGCACCGGTGCGCTGCGCGACGCCGGGCACCGACGTCGCCTGCACCGGCAAGCCGCTTTGCAGCGCGCAGTGCACCAGCCAGTCGGCCAGCACGCCGCCGCCCTCGCCACCGAGCGCGGCAATCAGAATGCAGTGGACCGGGCCGGCCGCGTGATCGTCGGAATGCTTCATGCCGGTTGCATCAGGCCGATAAAGAAGCGGTTGAGGCGATCGCTCAGACGATCCCAGATGCCCGGGTTCGTCACGATCTCGACCTTGTAGAACGAGGGGCACAGCACCGCCGCGTCGGCGACCTCGCCGCACAGGCCGCAGCCCACGCAGCCGTTCGTCACGTGCGCCACCGGCTCGCGCTTGAGCGGGTCGTCGGGCGTCTTCACGGTCAGCGTGGGGCAGCCCGAGAGGCGGATGCAGGAATGATCGCCGGTGCAGGTGTCTTCATCGACGCCGAAGCGCACACGCACGCTGCGCAGCCCTTGCGCCAGCCGGCGCGCGCGGATCGGCTTCAAGCGGCGCTGGCGCTCGAGCTGACACTCGCCTTCCGCGATGATGACCTTCAGCCCGGGGAACGGCGATGCGATCGCTTCCTTCAGCAGATCGCGCACCTTGCTGACGCGGTAGTTGTGAACGGTCTTGAGCCACTTCACGCCCATCCCGCGCAGCGTGTTCTCTATCGTCAGCTCGCTCTCGGTGGCGCTCGCGCCTTCGGCCGCGCGGCGCGACGCCGACCCCGGCGTCGAGATCGTCTCCTGTGTGCCGGTCGCGGACGTGTAGCCGTTCTTCATGATCACGAGAATGCCGTCGCCCTGGTTCAACAAGGTCGACGACACGCCCGAGAGCAGCCCGTTGTGCCAGAAGCCGCCGTCGCCCATGATCGCGATCGGGCGCTTCGCGGAGAAGTTCTTCACCGCCGCGCTCGACGCCATGCTCATGCCGTAGCCCAGGATCGAATCGCCCATCGAGAAGGGCTCGAAGGTCGCGAACGAGTGGCAGCCGATGTCGGCCGAGATGTGCAGCTTGCCGATGTCTTGCTGCACCAGCTTGAGCGCCGCGAACACCGGGCGCTCGGGGCAGCCGGTGCAGAAATTGGGCGGGCGCGCCGAGACCGCCCCACCCGCGGCGTCGACCGCCAGCGCGCGCGCCGCCGTCAGCTCGCTGACGAAGCGCTGACCAGCCGACACGTCGACCGACGGCAGGTGCCGCGCCAGGAACGACACCAGCCCGCGCACGATCATGTCGACGGTGTACTCGCCACCCATCGGCAAGGTGTCCTTGCCATGCAGCCGGGTCTGGATGTCGGCGCGGCGCAGCAGCGTGGCCACGTCCTGCTCGATGAATTCGGGCTGGCCTTCCTCGACCATCAGCACCGCCGCCTTGCCGAGGCAGAAGCGTTCGATCTGCCCCGGCACCAGCGGGTAGACGACGTTCAACACCAGCATCGGGATCGTCGCCGCACCCGCGCCGTCGGTGAGGCCGGCCTGCTCCAGCGCGCGCAGCGTGGTGTTGTAGAGACCGCCTTGCACGATCAGGCCGACGCTCGCGTGGTGCCCGTCGAACAGCTCGTTGAGCCCGGCCTCTTCGATGAACTTGCGCGCCGCCGGCATGCGCACTTCGTACTTCAGCTTCTCGTGGCGGAAGGTGGCGGGCGGATGCGACAGGCGGTCGTAGCTGAACGCCGCGGCCTCGCGCAGGTGCAGGCTGGAGATCGCCGGCGCCACGTTGTCGCGGGCCGCGAAGCTGCCTTGCAGGTGGCAGGCGCGTATGCGCAACTCCATCATCACCGGCGTGCTCGACGCCTCGGAAAGCTCGAACGCCTTCTCGACGAGGTGGACGATGGTCGGCAGGTCGGGTCGCGGGTCGAGCAGCCACAGCGCCGACTTCAAGGCGAACGCGTGCGTGCGTTCCTGGATCACGCTGGCGCCTTCGCCGTAGTCTTCGCCGACGACGATCAGCGCACCGCCGAGCACGCCCGGCGACGCGAGGTTCGACAACGCATCCGACGCGACGTTGGTCCCGACGACCGACTTCCAGGTGACCGCACCGCGCACCGGGTACATCACCGAGGCGGCCAGCATCGCGGCCGCCGAGCTCTCGTTGGTGCACGCCTCGACGTGCACGCCGAGTTCGTTCATGTAGTCCTTCGCCTGAACCATCACGTCGAGCAGGTGCGTGATCGGCGAACCCTGGTAGCCGCCGACGTAGGTGACGCCGGATTGCAGCAGCGCCTTGGTCACGGCCAGGATGCCTTCGCCGTGGAAGGTGTCTCCGGTGCCGAGCTTCAGGCTCTCGATCTCGGTACGAAACGAGCGTTCCACGTGGTCTCCAGCGCGATGGCGGTGCCGCAATCTAGCGGGCTCGTTTCGCGCTGACCAATGGAAAGATCGGATCTTCGACATTCACGTGATCAATAATCAGTAGCAACCCTGATACGGAATTCAGCCATGAACTTTCGGCAGCTCGACCTGAACCTCCTGCGCGTGCTGGCCGCGATCCATCGCACGCAGTCGGTGACGGCCGCGGCCAAGGTGCTGGCGCTTTCGCAGCCCGCGACGAGCAACGCCCTCGCGCGCCTGCGGACCTTTTTCAAGGACGACCTGTTCGTGCGCACGCCGAGCGGCCTGAAGGGCACGCGCCTGTGCGAACAGCTCGCGCCCGCGGTCGTCGCGCAGCTGCAGTCGATGGAGTCGGTGGTCGCGGGCCTCGGCGATTTCGATCCGTCCACGAGCGACATGCGCTGGCGCCTGTCGCTCTCGGACCTGGGCGAGATGCTGTTTCTGCCCGCGCTGGCCGTGGCGCTTCGCAAGCGCTTGCCCCACGCGCACCTGGCGAACATCTCGGTGGCAGCCGAAGACGTGCCGAAGGCACTCGAGGCGCGCGAGCTCGACTTCGCGATCGGCATTCTTCAACCGCGCAACCGCGGCATCCGCACCGAGGTGCTGTTCAGGGAACACTATGTGGCGATCACCTCGGCGCACTGGCGGCCGCCGTCGGGCCGCGCCGGGAAGATGCTGACCCTCGCGCAGCTGGCGCAGGCATCGCTGGTGGTTGCCGCCCCGACCGCGACCTTCCACGGCACGGTCGAGCGCGTGCTGCGGCGCATGCGCATCGCCGACCGCATCGTCGTGCGGGCCCGCCACTTCGGCGCGCTGCCCGATCTCGCTGCCAACACCGACCTGCTGGCGATCGTGCCCGAGATGTATGCGGCGAATCTGCAGGCGCGCCACGACATCCGGAGCTGGCAATTGCCGCGCGCCGCCGCGCCGATGTACGAAGTGCGACTGGTCTGGCACGTCAGCACGAACAACGACCCCGCGCACCAGTGGATGCGTGCGCTGGTGCACGAACTGTTCGCGCCGCGCGTCGCGAGCGCCACCCTGCCGGCCTGACGCGGGGCCGCTGGCGTCGCCGGGGCGAATCGCTCGCGCGCGATCGCCTGCTGGCGGTTGTGCGCACGGCGGAATCCTTGCAGCAAGGTCGAGCCACGGCGCGCACACACATCTGTGTCGAGTCCGACATTTGCTCGCAATC
>Ga0307510_10011912_pt1 | contig 10310 bp, 13 predicted proteins | sample 12_EM_MG_FD_207224 | JGI IMG/M metagenome (GOLD analysis project Ga0307510, IMG submission 207224) | Populus trichocarpa ectomycorrhiza microbial communities from riparian zone in the Pacific Northwest, United States - 12_EM | ecosystem: Host-associated > Plants > Roots > Unclassified | place...
CAGTGCTAGTTTTGGTGTCCAGAGAAAGGTGGGCTGAGTGTATGACGGTTGCTCAATCACCACGCCAGCCACTGCAGATGAGTGGTTACCACACACTGGCCAAATCGGCCTGGACACCAAAAACCCGGCTTGTTTCCATCATCCAAAACCTGGGTCCTTTTCCTAATATTCATTTAATGAAAAAACAGAGCCTATGGGATAGTAACTCCTAAGCAGTTCCATAGCGGGTTTCCCTCAATTACACACTTGCCTTCGTTGAGGTGTGTTCACTGGTAATACATGGTTGGTTTTAGATTCCTGGCACCATGAACTCCCTGCCGTGGTGAAAAGCTGTGTGACGTGAGAAAATATGAATGCCTGTATCTGGCCCTGCACGGGTGTTCCCGTTCATCACAGCCGCTAACGTTAAATAAAGCGCCGTGACACAAAGGTTGTCGGGTGTGATAAACCCCCGGTGAAGCTGTGGCAGTGGTACAAGTACTGTAGGCCGTTTCCCAGGTTTGCCGAAGTGTTCCTCACTGTACGGATACCGGCACAGCCTCTAAATGGTCACGAGCGGGGGTACAAGTACTCGTCCCAGGGAAGAACTATTCGAAAATACGAGTTTTGAGTTTGTATGGGCGCTCAGAGAATCGCAGGGGCTTTACCGTATTGTACAGTATTTACATGTACTCGTACCATACGAGTACAAGTGCTATGGGGGATGTTTTCGTACAAGACAGGGATCATTTTGGTGGGAAACCACCCTGTCTTGTACGAAAACATTCATGGCACTTGTACGCGGGTGTGCGCGTGGATGATCAGGCAGGCGGGGGTTAGAAAATGTATGTATCGGCATACATTATTTTTTTCGCCTGCCTGACCGATCACCGACGTCCACCCCCGAGTGCTGGTACCGGCACGGTACTGGAATAATTGAACCTCACTCTAGGACGTTAGAGTTGCCTTTGCTTGTAGGGTCTGGCTCTTTTTTCTTTTTTTTCTGTCCTAAGCTCGGTCTGAAGGGGTCAGCCTTCGCTGTGCGCTCGCCCCCTGCCCAAGAGAGGGAATTTCAGACGCCTTAGCTTAACCTTATTTCATTCTCACTACGGTCGATCTACTGAAAGACACTAGCCGCATCTTAGCGTGAGGTTCAATTGTTCCAGTAATAGGGTATATATTTTTAATCCCTGTTTCAGGATATTTCTTGCCTGGGACGAGTATAGTGTGTGGTCTCATCTTATTTACGGTTGGATGCATAATCGAAACTCCGCCACCTCTTTGTTAGCATTGATCTGAACCTCACTGGCTAACCAGGTGCCAGTATCCCTTGCATTCTGCTGTCACAATGCGCCCATCCTATACACCTTGTTGAGCTAGGATTAAGAGCACCATCCGGCCGCCTTTCCCGATCCGAAGAGCATAAGGTCCCAATGACCCCCCTCGGGCAGAATGGTTGCCTGAAGAATACGGAGCTTGTTTACCAATGGCTCTTAAATGAACTACCTCTCTCTCCTGCCATTTCAACTCTCCTTCACCTCGACCTTTCCCGCATCTCCTGGTCATCCATGAGATAAGCATAATCCCCCCGTATTCCTAATAATGTCGAGTCATGTATGCCATTGGACTCTGGGCCATTACAAAAAGAATCTTTGCTAACCACACTACCATTTCTAGCAGAATCTAGAGCTGCCATCCGAGTACGACACTAGTCCCGAGGTACTTCACCCACCTGAGCCTGAAAAAGAGCTCGATCGAAATAGCGGCCTCGAAGCATCTAAGGGAAAAATATGGGGAATGAAACGCAAGATTTTCATGATTGTGTTCGGGATCATCGCCATCCTTATCATCGCCGTGGCGGCGGGAGTTGGGTGGGGGGTGGGAGTGACTGCCGCAAAAAGTAGGAACAACAATAGCGGGGCATCAGAATCGACAACGTCAAAGCCACAGGATTCACCTGTGCCAACAGGCTCTCCGTATGTTTCCTAGAATTTCAAACCCTGCAGTTTCATTGGTAAACCTTACTAACGTGGAGATAAAAAAACTCATTGCTGACACCCAGTAGTGACTTGCTAGAAACGACTACTACTGCCTCTACACCTGGGGCTGCTACTCCTACGCCAACTCGGAATACACCACTTGCAGCTTTGAGTTGGAACACCACTTATATTCAACTATTTTACAAACTCCCGGATGGTACCATCGGATCCCGAGAGAGTGATGGGTCGAAGTGGTTGGAACAGTGGATCGGAATAGTTAAACCTAGGGCCGATTCCCCAGTTGCTGCGGTAGGCTGGTTGGATGGTGACGTGCGACAGGTATGTACAGCCGTAACTCTACCACTTCTCGTTCTGATACCTTGTCTTAGGTACGAGTGTATACCGTGAGCGAAAAAAACACTCTAGAGGAATCTCGGGCGAGTAGCACTGCTCCATCAGTATGGATCACCAGGAGAATACCCGATATGGGAGTCACAGTTGCAGCAGGAAGTCACTTGACAGCCAGTACCTGGACTAAAGACGCAGTGCAGCAGACCCGAGTTTATTATCAAGACCTGGAAGGGCACATCCAGGAGGTATCTTGGGATGGTATTATGTGGAAAAGCGGCCCACAGCCGGGGATATAAGACTTTCCACAGGCAAGGAATGGCGCTGGGTTGGAAATTGTCTCGTTATTTGACACGGCGAACGGGAAGCGAAATTTTATTATTATACCAGGGCATAGATGGGAAGTTAATGTCTTATGATTACGAAGAGGCAGGTGCCTGCGTTGCGGGTTGGGAGAACCATAGTAGCGCGTTCCTCTGCGTTACCTTCGAGAATAGATCAAATATCTCTACCAACAATTCTCCTTCAGGCAACGGCCATATACCTTAGACCTATAGCAAATATAACACATCTTACGGTGAAAGTGAACAGGTCTTGCCAGGTTACGCTACGGATATGCTTTATCCGAGATGGAAAATTAAGGAATTTCATATGGGATCTGAATGGAGGGCGTAGGATGTCACACACCATAATCGACACCGGAGCACTGGGTGCAATGATCCCAAGCGCCCCTGCAGACCTATAGGAACCTACCATACTCCAGTCCTGGGCGTCCCGGGCATGTGTCTCAAGCTATTAGGCGAGAATGTCCTTCCTCTACCAAAGCCTGCCGCCTCAGAAGGTGACAGCAGGTCCCTGTAGTCCCTACAGATTGGTTCCAGGACGGTACGTGCGTTTCCCGCCAATTACCTGTAGGGCCTGCACGTCACCTGGGGGGGGCTGGCTGACCCGGCAACTTGAAACACTTATAGTCCCCTCTGTTGGATGGCCTATAGGGCATGCGGTTAGGCGGTTTTGTGGTTGTGTGGTTATGCGGGTATGCAGTTACATGGATATGCAGGTATGATATGCGGATATGCGGATATACGGCTAGGATATATACGGCTATAGGACATATGGCTTTGTGGTGCACGGGGTTTAGGCACTTGGCAGTGGGTTGTTGTTTTCACATTTCATGCTGCTAGGAATAGGGTACTGGTTTTGGTTTTGTTGATACCCATTGTCGTTAGGCATTAGGTATCCGGTATTTGGTTTTATGATATGATGTTTCTTTCATGCCCTTTGTATCATACTTAGACATACGGGAGTTGACACACTGGCAGGGCATAGGCTTTGGGGATCACGGAGGATCGTGGGGTGTCAGGATGGTTCTAGATTGGTTGTGATCGCTAGGTTTTGTCAGCTTAGTGTGTTTCCCATGAATTTTTTGAGTTTTGGGAGCTTTGAGGTGTGGTTCGTTAGGTGGAGATATATATCTCCTAGCCTGTACTTAGCTAGCGGAGAGAGTAGCGAACGAGTCTGCCGTTCTTCTATGTTCCGCTGCGCTTGGAGCTTATCACATTGCACTTTTGTTCTTTCCTTTCGTGCTTTCTTTAGGCTCCATCGCACTCCCGTCCGTCCTGGGAAGTCGTCATGACAGATACCAAGATACCCGTTTGTCCCGGGCGTCCTTTCAGGTACTGCCGTCCGCCCTACCCGGACCCGAAGATGGACAAACCAAACCGGTCGCTTGGACCGCCGATCAGGGTTTGCTGCAATATCATACCCTGACAACAACGTTCGAGTCTTTTTCCAGTATGATACTGTACAAGACTGGATACATGTCAACCGTGGGCTTGAATTGGATGACGAACGAAGGGAAATTCAGTTGGGTGAAGCAAAGCCTGTGGGAGAAGTTGCTCTAGAATTTGCTGGCTAGCGAAGGGCTATGGGATGTACGATGTTCGTTTGTCTGGGAAGGTTTCGGACAATTTTATGAAGAGATCCATTTCTTTTGTCTGATGTTTCCAACCTCATTTTGAAGTATTGAGTCTTTTTTTATAGCCTTTTATTTGCCTGGCGGGGGGGCGGCATTATTTTTATATATATCTAGTTGACAAATTCAAAGAGAAATTTTCAATAGTGTCTCAAATTTGCAAGGCGTATTGCGATTCCCAAAGCACTTGAGAAACTGAGCCTGCCTCAAAGCAGCTTGTGTCTTAGATAACTCCCAATACACATCCCAGAAACTTTACAAGATTATGGTATTTTGTTGACTCTGTCGGCGAAATGAGATCTGCATGCTTTGTCTTCAGTAGATTACTCAAAGAAGGCTCTTGGTATCATGGCTCTGCCCCCTTCTGGTGACCCCAGGCTGCCAGTCCGTTCGGCTTTGGGTATGGCCGGACTGACCATGAGTTTTTCATGGACGACCGGGCCGGGCTGTGAGAAAGGGGCTTCTCAAAGCTAAGCCCGGGCCCGGCCTGAGTCATCAGAGGCTGAAGTTTCTGAACAATAGTTTGCGTTTCCTTACTTTGAAGAATCTTATTACAATATTAAACAGGACCCATCGATAATGCTATTTTTTCCGTAATAAATCCACCGGAAGTGGTAGAGGGGTCGCGAGAAGAATTATGCGAAAGGGCTCGAGGTGGGATCGAATAGGTATAGCATGGGCATGAAGATCATGGCTGTTAATCGGTTGATGACATCGGCTTGTCTTAAACAAAGTCTGTAGCACGGTACCGTAAGCTCGTTGTTTTATTCCCAGATTCTCATATCCTGAGTGATTAAGAGTGAAAGCCTGCAGCCCGTTAAAAGAAATCTGCAGGCTATCTGGGCGTCTACAGGTTATGCCGCTAAATTGAAACTTTGAACGACCGGACGGCATTTCCTGGGCGTTGGGTGGCTCTGGATTGGGTGGCTTCAAGATTTATCCTGGCGGTTTCCTGGGCGCCAGCCTGCTTTGGCGGTGGACTGGAACTTCCACCGGACTGACCCAAACTTTCTAAAACGAATGCCAGACTGGCCGCTTAGATCACTGTCTCCTTCTCCTGATGATTCCAGCTATCTTGGAAACAATTATTTTTCGAGTTCGTTCAGTGTCTTACGTATTTTGGAAATGGTGATAGACAAGTTTGTTAGAAATGGTAGTAATTACTTGACCAGCCAAGTTTGTTAACGCAGCTGAAACTACTACGGTAGTAGATTACAATGTCAACAACGATACATTTCGGGCCGTATTAACTCACTCAATTGGACCTCGCGCTAGTAGGTTAAAATAAGTGAGGCGTGTGGAAATTAACTGACTTGAAAAAAAACGAAAAAAAACACTGTCTTGGAATATCAAACAGACACTAAGAGCCCCCCTTATTCCCAAAATTGGCCAAAAGCTATCACAAAACGTGATCATATACGACGAAACTGATATTACATGATAAATTGCGTATTTTCTTAGCACTCCTCACTTTATTTTGGCCTACTGCAAGGTCCAATTGAGTGAGTTAATACGGTAAGGCGGGGGTTTGCAGGCGCGATAAGATGCATTTACTACCGGGCTCCCATATGGTCCCTCAAAATAAACCAACACAAGTAGTCAATAGTAATTGTGGCTCGGAGAAAAAGAAGGGAGGAACCGCAGCAAATTTTGATATAAGCAAGGGGGGGCGTAAAGATTGTGCCAATTTTTTTTTAAAGCTTTGAGCTTCTATATTTAACCCGAATGTAGCTATTATTTTGTAAATCTGTAGGATTCTGCATTCTACTACCTTGGTTTTAAATACTATACCTACACGATATCCGCAGAATCCCGTCCCAAAGAATAAAAATCCTTCATTTTAAGCAATAATTATGGGGACATTCTTGTTAGGGGAAAAACTTGTTGCCGCTGTCTGAAACAGCGAAGGGAAGAGTGCCTAACATAGAGGTTATCTGCTCAGAGAAGTGAGTGGAGGAAGATAGCAATTAACTTCCAGGACGAGGAACGGCGCAGTGGTGAAAGGGACTATTGGAACCGCACAATGTGTTCCGAGTGTGCCCAATGATAAGGCTGTCACTCGTGCACTTGTGCGGTGCATCCGACTCACTACGTGATCTCGCCCTTCACCGGTACCTTTAATCACCGGTACTAGAACGGGGTTGGACGAACTCTCTATATGCAGAAATTTCGCCACGAGACATCCCCACCTCACCAGGGTTATACCTTATTGGCCCATGAACCTTCACGTTGGGTCTATGATAGTCCGGTAAGTTGGGGGCAGAACTCGGATGTTTGGAGAGAACTGTCAAGTGCTGGAGACAACGCAGCTCAAGTACTGATCAGAGCCGGAACGGCCGGACGGGAATCTCCCACACTCTGCTGTCACAACTCAGCCATATTATATATGCTTTCTTGGGCTAGTATCAAGGGAAATTCCTTGCTACCTTTCTTGATCTAAAGGGGGTAGAGCTTCAGGCGACCCTCCAAGGCAGAATTGTGGTTTGAAGAATATGGGGCTTGTTTGGCAATGGCTTATATAAATTTATGAACTACATCGCTCCCTTGCCCTTTCACCTCTTCTCTATTTCGAATTTTTCTACATTCGCTAACCACCTGCTGTACAAGCATAATTTCCCCTATATTCTCAATAATGTCGAGTGAGGTAAGTGATTAGACTCTGGGCCGTTATAAAATCAACCTTTATTAACCGCTGCATCCATTTCTAGCAAAACATGGCGGCCCATCATTTGCGAAGCTTACCAGAGGGAGTAAATCGAGAGTTACTATCCGAGTACGACGCTAGCCCCGAGGTGCTTCACACTCTTGGGCCCGGACAAGGTGATAATCAAAAGGAACCTGATGGAAATAATGGACTAGAAGCATCTAAGGGAAAAATATGGGGAATGAAACGCAAGGTTTTCATGATTGTGCTAGGGATCATCGCTATCCTTATCATCGCCATGGCAGTAGGAGTTGGGTGGGGGGTGGGAGTGACTACTTCAAAAAGTAGGAACAACAATAATGGGGCATCGGAATCGACAACGTCAAAGCCACAGGATTCACCTGTGGCAGTGGACACTTCGTATGTTTCCTAGAATTTCAAAACCTGTAGCTGTTGGTAAAGAGTACTAATGTGGAGATAAAACAACTCGTTGCCGACGCCCAGGAGTGAGCCGGCCACTATTACTATCACTGCCTCTACACCTGGGCCTGCCACTCCTACGCCAACTCGGAATACACCACTTGCAGCTTTCAGTTGGAACACCACTTATATTCAAATATTTTACAAACTCCCGGATGGTACCATTGGATCCCGGGAGAGTGATGGGTCGAAGTGGTTGGCAGAGTGGATCGGAGTAGTTAAACCTAGGGTCGATTCCCCACTTGCAGCGATAGGCTGGTTGGATGGTGACGTGCGACAGGTATGCACAACAATGACTCTACTACTTCTCATTCTAATACTCTGTTTTAGGTCCGGGTGTATACCGTGAGTGAAAGAAACATTCTGAGAGAATCCCTCGCCGATAGCGGTGCTCCATCAGTATGGATCACTAGGGGAATACCCGTTTCTGGGGAGGGTTCAGTCAAAGTCGCAGCGGGAAGTCACTTGACAGCCTGTACCTGGACTAAAGACACAGCGCAGCAAATCCGAGTTTATTATCAAGACCCAGAAGGACACATCCAGGAGGTATCTTGGGATGGTACTACGTGGAAAAGAGGCCCACAACCGGGGATATAAGACTCCCCAAGGGATTGCACTAGGTTGGCAATTGTCTCGTTCCCGGACACGAACGAATAGGAGGGGAGGTTTTATTATCAGAGTATGGACGGGAAGTTAATGTCATATGATTACAGTACAGAGGAGCAGGCACCTTCATCGCAAGTAGGAAGAACCAAAGTAGCGCGTTCCTCTGCGTTATCTTCGAGAACAGATACGGGGTCTTTACCCACAATTCTCCTCCAAACAGCAACCATAGACCATAACTTTAGACCTTTAGCAAATCGAACACATCTTACAATGAGAGCGAACAGGTCTGGCTTCATGACACCACGAATATACTTCATCCAAGGTGAAAAATTAAAGGATTTCTTGTGGGATTGGCAAGGACGATCGGGGAAGTCACACACCATGACCGGCACCGGAGCACTGGGTGCAATGATCCTAGGCTCTCTGGCAGGCCTATAGGCACCTACCGGGCTTCAGTCTTGAGCGTCCCGGGTAGTGTCTCAAGCTGTTGGGCAAGAGCGTCCGTTCTTCAAGAAAGCCTCCCGCCTCAGAGGGTGACGGCAAGCCCCTGTAGTCCCTACCAATTGGTAATTCCAGGACGATACCTGAATTTCCCGTCAATTAGCTGTAGGGGCTACACATCTCTTGGGGGGCTCAGCAGATTCGGCGACTTGAGACACCTATACTCCTCACCCACCCATCCTAGGTAGTCACCACGACAGACACCAGGATATCCATTGGTCCCGAGTGTTCTTTTGGGTATCATACTACCTTTTGTCCCATCCGGGCCCGGAGATAGACGAACCGGACGCTTGAGTTCACCGACCATGAGTTGCTCCAATATCATACCCTGACAACGTTCGAGTCTTGCTCCAGCACAAGACTGGATGCCTCTCAACCGTGGTATTGAACCGGATAACAAACAAGTGGTTCAATTGGGTAATGCAGGGCCTGTTGGCGAAGTTGGTCTAGCATTTGCTTCGCAGGGAAGGGCCACGGTATTGGATGTAGGATGCTCATTTGTCTGGGGGAAGTTCTAGACCATTTTGTGGGGCAATTATTTTCTCTTGTCTAACGTTTACAACCTCGTTTCCAAGTATTGAGAGTGTTTTTCAGACTTTTGTTTGTTGGAAGGGGGCAGTATTTTTTTCATCTAGTTCACGAATTCAACGAGATATTTTTCCCAATAGTTTCTCAGACATGTATACCCTAACAACCGGAATAATTGAACCTCGCGCTGGGACGTTGGAGTTGCCTTTGCTGGTAAGGTCCGGCACTTTTTTTTTTTGACTTAAGCCCGGGGCTGAAGGCTGAAGCGGCTAGTTTTCGTAGTGTTCTCACCCCTTATCCAAGAGAGGGAACCTCGGAGGTCTTAGTGTGAGGTTCAATTATTCCGGTTCTTACGATTCCTAAAACACTTGAGAAACTGGCTGGCCTGAAAACTGCCTGTGTGTTAGGTGACTCTTGAGACATATCCCAAAAGCTTATTTTCTTGACTCCACCAGAAAAATGTGGTTGACGTGTGCTCGATGTTCAATAGATTACCCAAAGAAGGCCCATAATAGCTCTGTCCTTTTCCTCTGATGACTCGAGGTACCCGGGACACTCAAATATTTCTCGAGTTTGTTTGGTTCCTTGGGCGGTTTAGAAATGGTAGTAATTACTTTACCGGCCAAGCCTGTTGGCACAGTAAAACTAGATTACAATTCTAGTAACACTACATTTCGGGCTAAGTGGCCGTTCAGAATGAGGCTAAGGCGGGGGGGCCGCAGGTACGATAAGATGCATTCACTCTCCCATGTGGCCCACTCGGGATGAACCAAGTCAACATCGGTTGCCAACGGTTCTTTTGTGGCTCCGAAAGAAAAAAGAAAAGAAAAGAAAAACAGCAGCCAATCCCGACAAAAGCCTGGGAACGGTTTCATAAGATATTTTCAAACTCTAGGCTTCGGTATTTAATCTGATCGCAGTCATTTTGTAAGTCTGGAGAAGAATTCTGCATTCTATTATCTTGCTCTAAATACCAGACAGTACCTACACGATATCCGCAGAATTCTGTCTTGGAGAATAAAGATTCTTAATTTTAGGTAATATGAGGACCTTCTTGTTAAGGGGAAAAAACTTGTTGTCGTTGTCTAAAGAAGAGGAGGGGGGCCTTGCATAGTGCTCGTAGGTTATCTGCTCAGAGAAGCTGGAAGAGGAAAATAGCGGGGGTGATGGACGATGCAGTGTGTGAAAGGGGCTTATCGGGCCCCACACAATGTGTTCTGAGCGCACGCAATTACGTGACTGTCACGCTGGCGCTTGTGGGGTGCATCCA
>Ga0307510_10011914_pt1 | contig 10309 bp, 12 predicted proteins | sample 12_EM_MG_FD_207224 | JGI IMG/M metagenome (GOLD analysis project Ga0307510, IMG submission 207224) | Populus trichocarpa ectomycorrhiza microbial communities from riparian zone in the Pacific Northwest, United States - 12_EM | ecosystem: Host-associated > Plants > Roots > Unclassified | place...
GGACTCGTGACTCGGACTCACAGTATATAGTCCTAGTCACTTCGTACGACGTCTCCTCAGTTGTTTTCCACACACTGAGGAGTAAGTCCCCCTATGTCTTTCCTCCCATATGCCCATGCTCATTATATACCTACAGTTGTCTCGCTAACGCTGTGTTAGGTACTTATACATCAGTTGTTTTCCACACACTGAGGATTGTCTCGCTAACGCTGTGTTAGCTTCAACAGAATCTTGTGCCCTTAGTAGCCTACCTGGCACCCGCTGCACCCAGACGTCAGAGCGGATCAATCCTGCTCCCTCAAGCGGCCCCCATGATCCTCCGCCACTCTTACCACCGGGGGCTGCTCCTGCTGTCTTCTAGTTGCTACTATCTATCCGTCGAATTGGTTAGTGAGCTCGATCGCATCGTAGTATTGCCTCACCCCGACGACCTGGACGAAATTCATTCGGACAGTGCCGATGCTCCGAATCGGGGGGTTCGGCTGCATTTGGCGGTGGAATACTTTTACATCCTCGTCTCCTCGAGTTACTACTGTCATCTCGCACCCCTCGGTGAACAAAACCGACGCAGCCCACCATGGCAGATCTGGGAGATATCACCGTCGTGCGGTGAGTTTTCTGATCTCCATCCCAGCGTAGATTGGCAAGCTCATCGTTGGGTCGTAGTCGAGAAGATGAGATCGGTAGGGGCTCGCGTCCGCCCGCCAGAAGAGACTTTGGAAGGTAGCCGTTGTGCGGTGATCAAACCACCTCACTGGGTAGTGAGATTATGTTTAGGGAACACAGTGATTCGAGCAACGCACCAAGAAATACACCCGACCCTCGACACCGTTCTTCATCACGGTATGGCTTGCATTCCACCAGCTCTGAATCTCTCTGATCTCTCATCACAGCCACGATCGGGGGTATCTGCAAGTAGACGGGGGTGCCAAGGGGTTGACGGGACAGGCGACCGAAGGGTGTGTATCGCTTCCCCTCCACCAGCCGTACAAAATACCTAATCTATCACACAGGAAGACGGAAGGTCCGATGTCACAACAGGAGGACCCTCGCACAGAATTCTACAAGATTTACCGAGAGAAGGCCGAGGAGTACGATAGGGAGTTCATGAAGAAATACGACGAAGACCTGAACACCACGTTGGTATTCGTGAGTCTTCCACGTTGTCCAGACGTACATGCACTAAGTTTGACGAAAGGCTGGTTTGTTCTCCGCCGTGACTTCCGCATTCATCATCGTGGTCCATTCCGAGTTCCAGCCAAACCTGAACGAAGAGACGAATGCTCTGATCCGTGTCGTGATCTACACCATGAACAACACCGCCTTCGGCGGTGAGGCTCCCACCGTCCCACAGTGGACCGGAACCCCTCCCACAATGGTTCAAGTCCAGGCGATCCTCGTGGCAAGCTTTTGTGTTTCTCTCCTCTCCGCCCTCCTGGCGATGCTCGGCAAACAATGGCTCAACCGATGCGTGCCGGTCAACATTCGAGGGACGATCATCGAGCGGAGCCAATACCGGCAGAGGAAGCTGGATGGGATGGCCAACTGGTATTTTGACCATGTGATGGAGTCGTTGCCATTGATGTTGCAGGGTGCACTCCTGCTGCTCGGCTGTGCCCTCTCTCGCTACCTTTGGGAGTACAACACGACTGTCGCGTCGGTCGTCATCGGTGTCACCTCGCTCGGCGTTCTTTTTTACTTGTTCATTGTCATCGCGGGGACATTTTCTGTGAACTGCCCGTATCAAACACCAGGTGCAGACTTCCTCCGCCACATCCCAGATGCCCTCGGTCGCATCCCATACCTCCTCTACCGCGTCCAGCGTATCCTGCAAGGTATATTCCGCCGTAAGTCTGTTATCCTCCTTGCGTCTCTGGGATGTTTCATTCACTTTACCGCACTTCCATCAAAGAATCCATTCTTTTCAATAGCACCCGAATGTGTTTTGGCGTGTTAGAAGGAGCCACCGACATGTCACCGGATGACTTCACCAAAGTCTTATTCTGCTCTCTCTCCTACATCCTTCTGTTGCCCTCTATATTGGCCACGGACACCCTCGGTGCTATAGCCTGGCTGTCAGTTAGTTTTATCCGTCAGGTAGGACAGGTCCGGTTGGGGCTGCAGGCTGAGCAGCAAACAGCCACACACGCCCTGGGCCTACGCTGCATCTCGTGGACACTCCAGACATCAGTGGAAGGACCCGTTCGTCTGTCGGCCCTGAGGTACCTCGAAACAATGATCCTGAATAACTCACACCCCACCCAGGTTGTTGCTGGTTGGTTTGATACCATCTTCGATTGCATCAGAATCACAAACAGCAAAACGACAATCGTTCAAGGGTTGGAAGAGCTCGTAGCAGCGTCTTCCCTGCTTTGTCTATGCACACTATCCAACCTGGTAGCCACGGATCCGATGCCAAAAATCCTTGAGGACATCCGCCGACGATACATCAGGACCATTCCATCCAAAACCAATTTTCACAGCCCTCCGGTTCCTCACACTCTGGGTGCAATTCATACTGTACTCCATGCAAACCATGCAGATGACCCACTCCTCCCAGTTCCTAAGCGCCGGGTTCGGTGGCGGGTCCAGTGGGAAGGCTATGAACCATCCAGCGATGAGCACATCAAAGTTGCACATGCTCTCACAAACTTTGCACGATCTGGATACAAAAGGGACCGAGGGCCTTGGATTGCGAAAGTGCCCCGATGGATCCTACGCTTCGCACTCCACTCTCTATCTCAAGATCCCCTACCCCCAGTCTCTGTTGTCGTCGATTCTCTATCAATTATCGCGATCGATCTGGGATGCAATATCCCAGATATTGTCACTATAAATCCCCCGGACCAGAGGTGCGTTCGTATTAAGCGAGTGATCATCGCTCTGACCTAGTATCAGCGCACAACTAGAGCGAATCTCGGCTCTGATAACCAGGCGACTCACGACCTGGGCCAACGCTCGTGACCGGGATACCCTCCACCGCAACCGCAAGGCCATCACCACGCTCTTTCCGTACGCGGTGTGGCAGGAGCGATATAGGCAACACCCAGTGATTTTCAACACATTTTTGCATGCCGTCAATACTTTATCGTCAGATACATTCGTATGGGACCGCATCCAACCATTCATGAACACACTGCTCGATGACACAAGTGATGATTCCCTAAAACGAGCCGCAATGCTCGTGTCGCCCTACATACCCTGGAACACAGGGGGATTCCAGGATCTAGTCCAAGCGTGGATGGCAACGGCATCCACAATTCCAAAGGAGAGAGGGGTTGCTCCGAGCATTGTCGGTGCACTATTACAAATTGCATGGTTTGGATTGCTATCGCCAGAAAACCATGGTGACATTTGGTCGTGGTTGACACTACGGCCTTCCCTACCACCTATCTGCCGCGGACGCAAGCTGGGGAGTGATCCGGAAGTAATGCAGCAGGTCCGAGAACTCGAGGACATCGAGATCCTCAAGTCCTACTTCCTCGTCGTCTGGTCGGAGTGGGATCCCATCCAGGATTCTGGTTTCCCCATGATGTATGAATGCATACATGAGGAATTCAGCGGAGTCGAGGCGAATTTCCACAGGGCAGAACTTGTGCAACGGTTGGACAGGGTCATCAGGGAGTTGAACAAAGGGTTGGCGCACCTTCAACGTGGCAAACCGGACCTCCAGGAGTGGCAGTTACAGAGGAGCAAGAAGCAGTATGAAAGACTCAGAAAGATATTGAAGAAAATCCGGGAAGAACCGGAGATCCCGACCTGTATGTCTTCCAGGTTGATCAACGTTTTCGAGCTTCTAACTCTAGTAGAACACGCACAGGATCTCACTCGATACCCGTATGTGCGCTCCCTATCCTGTATCCACAGTCGATCGTTGCAATGTCCGGTCCTCATCCCCCCTTCTTATACGTACCATTCGTCGGTTCAAACATCTGCCCGTTCTTTCATTGTCGTCAGATTTCCTTTCACCCTTCTCGTTGCCCCCGGGTCTTTGCTACGTCTTCTAGTGGTCCAACGAGCAGGCCCCTTCGTGGACAGACATTTATCTGCAGCGCGGTGTTGTTGAATGTTTTTTTTTTCGTGATTTTTGTAGTGCGACGAGAGTTTGCTTGATGCCTTTTTCATGTGTTTGTAGTACCCCTCTCCACGCCTGGTTTCGTGGATATATCCTTTGGATTAGATACGTGATATTCCATCATATTAGAACCGGAGGCCAATGTCAGCGACGAGGCTGATACCGCATACCGAGAAATACGGCCATAGAGGACTCGGATCCCTCAGAAGCATGCGTTTTGCATATTGCCGGCGGCCCGACGCGTTCAGGGACGTTCGTGGGGTTCAACCATTCACAACAAAACGTTTGTATTGGATGTCAGTTGTACAGCATCTACCCTAAAACGCGTGGTCGAGATACGGCGTTCATATCCTGCCTGTGTACGTGGATTTTACATCAAGAGGTAAGGATCCAGATCTCCGGCTGAAACGACCCGGTAGAAACAGATACGAGACGGACCAGGTGCATATGCTCGAGGTCCATGAATCCTTCGCCTATTTCGCACCAGTGTCGATCGATGCATCCGTCCATGGCGTGCCCCCGTGGTCTGGTTGTAAGCCGCAAACGCCGGGGGATTTCGCGGTGATGTGGACCGACAGCCATGGATTCAATGTACCGGCTGAGCTGCGAGTTATCGCGACGCGATCCTTCGCACAACCCAAGGTGGGAATCTGCACTGACGATCAGCAGACGATAACACGAATGGATCAGTGGTCGTCACCCGAGCCGAGTACCCAGGAAGCTTCAATTGACGTCAGCTCTGTACGGGGTAGAAATCGTGGGAATGGTCATACCGAAAACCTGCAAGAAATGGTCCCAGCCATGTTTCGAAACATTCGACCGTCCCGGCCATTGAGACTCTGCGGCACCTCGAACCATCGAGGCGCAAAGGTTGGGGTTGAGGTGGAGACGAGTTTGGTATCTGTGTTCAAGAAATGAGAAACTCATCTCAGAGGACGCATCCCGAGTAAACGCACCCACGGGACAATGGAGACCACGGTAGAAGGCCACGTGAGACCAACGCTCAATAAGTCCATCCCACTGTTTTCGTTCCATTGTGCCGTGCGGATCTGTGAAACCGGAGACTCTCAATACAGTAAAGTGGGTAGGGAGTGGAGGGCGCGATTCCTCACGCTTTTTTCGAGCTGAGGATGTAATTATAGCCCGGGGCAGGGCGTGTGAGGATTTTGAAACGTGTTGGAACAGGAAATGCGTGTCTTGAGCCATTCCCCGGGCCTGAGTTGCATCGTAGTAGGGGATCTGAGTCGAGAACATTCGCATCCGGGTTTCCGGAGAGTGTGTCTAAGGAGATTGGGATGGTGCAGGGGCTACGGAAGCATGCACACCCTGAGAAACGTCGAAACACGATATAACTAGAGTCAAGATTCTGAGGATAAACCGAGTGAGCAATCGAGACACAGAAAACCGGCCAGCGATCGATATCGGAGTCTCGTTGGGGAAGAACTGGATAAAGCCCATGAAATCTGGTCCCAGGACCATGGCGATGTATTTGTCGTTGCGGTAAGAGTCGTTGATACTTCCTCTACAGAGGACACCCCAACCTTCTTAGTGAAGGATAAATCGCCTTCAAAACCCGCTTCTCTAGCGATATCCCGACAGATTCAGTTGGGTGCCCGTTACAACGACAGCGATAAAACCCGTTTCTCAAAACATCAATTATTATGCGTTACAGTACCACAGAGGGGTTCTAGGGGACATGAGGATAATCGGGGTAATGACGCATCACGGAACCACCAGACAAACTGCCTGGAACCGGCATGGCCTACGCCTGGGTGTATGAAACTCTCAAAAGCGCACAGTAACCAAGAGGCGAACCCTAGGCCTAGGTCTGTGGTCCTTGGGACGTCCCGTCCAACGTCACCGGCCAGATAGATCAACTCGATCTCACTTTGGCTGGAGGGTGAGAGGTTAACGTACAATCCCGGTGCTCGCTGCCCCTGGACACCGCTATGGTCAATCTTCAGCGTTGGACGCCTGGCAGAGTCAACACACCGAGCGGTTGACACACTTTGAAATAGCGAATGATTCATAGGTGGTCGGTCCGTGGGAGATCATCGAACACGGATAGCGCCTGAGGTGCGGCTACCAACCAACGGCCGCGAGCAGGCTGCAGCAACCGATTTGGCCAACACCGTTGCAGTGTCTACCAGCAGACTTCTCTTTTGGGGACACTGGCTGAGTACGGAACAGAGGCACAGAGGGGTAGAGACGCACGGCGAGTAAAAGTGGAGAATGAGGGACGGAGAAGGAAAAGAGTAGGACAAAAAGGGTGTGGAGAATCGGGGGCTTGAGAGGGGAGCGTTGTGATTAGAGTCAGGGCCTACGTTGAGGTCACAGGGTGAACTATGTCCATGGACCCCAAGTGGGTTATTTTGATTTGCGGACTCATCGGTTCCCACGTAGGCAGTTGATTTCCTCGCATGTCCGATGTCGATGAGTTCGCTAAGCAAATAACGGGGGCGGTTGTGGAAAAGTACGCTTGGGCTCGGCCAAGCCTTTGGTCGGTCAGACGTGGAAGGGGCACCGCTCGGGATTTGACTCGCCCCTTGATGGGGATGGTATCCCCGGTTTCCTTGGTGCGAGCACCAGCTTTCACCCACTGCCAACATTGGACGTGGGCAACTCAGCCGCGGAAGCATTGTCCATGAGATGGTTGAGAGGAATACAGCCGTTTCCTCCAAGCCAAGCGGTGGCGCAAGCCAAAGCGGCGGATGCGTCTGCGGTGTCCAGTAGTGCATCCGAGGTTGGCGATACGACTTTCGGCGAGGAGGATGATGTGCCTGCCGGATAGTATGGTGAACCTGACCGCTCGAGAATTGGGGTTCGCGACGGACACGATGTCCTGCTTCAACCGGATGATGTCGATCTCAACGTCGAAGTGACCGGTGTTGGATACAATGGTGTTTTCAAGCATGACTGAGAAGTGCTTGCCGGTGATGATGTCCCTGGTGCTGGTAGCGCCGACGAGGATGTTTGCACGGGGAGTGGCGTCTTCCATCGCCGCAACCTCGAAACTGGGCATAGCGGCTTGGGGGGTGTTGATTCGGTCGATCTCGGTGATAAGAATGCGAGCGCCGTAAGACCTCAAAGACTGGGTGCGCTAGAACAGGTCTATAAGAACAAGCTCGGTTACCAGTGGCAATTGGCGACTTACCCCCTTCCAGAGGTTACCGTAGCCAGCAACAGCGACATTCTTTCTGGCAAGCATGATGTTGGTAGCACGCTTAATACCATCGACGATGGACTCGCGGTATCCGTGGCAGCTGTCAAACCTGCTTCTGGTAACGGAGTCGTTGACGTTGATAGCGGTTGAGCCTGTTTTCCCTGAGCATATGGTAGAGGTGGTAAACAGCAGTGATCGTCTCCTTGGAGGAGTCCTAGATGCAGTCGAGGAGGTCTGGGTATTTTTTGTGAATGTGGGAGGTGAGGTCACCACCGTCGTTGAGGATCGTGTTAGAATATTGGCCACCAGTGAAACCCTTGACGGTTTGGTCAACACCAGAGCATTTCTCCTCGGTCCCGCGCCCCTCCAGGTGAAGACGAGAATGTCAGTAATGGTGATGGTAGCGGCGGCATGGTCCTGAGTGGAGAAGATGTTCTGAGGAGGGGATCAGATCTACGTCCGCCGACCAACGGCCACATAAAAGGGAAACATACGCGAGAAGATCAGGTTACCTCTGCACCGAGAGCGGTGAGGGTCCCACTGGGATGGCGGTTTGAATGGCCATGTGCAGGCATCTACCGATGCGAGAAGTGGCAACCCTGACCTCCATAGTGACATCCACACGGTCTGGTTGAGGTCTGCCCTCCCTCGGTTGATGGTGGGAGAAATAGCATCTGGAAATGATGCGGAACGTGATGTCAGGCCAGGAAAGAAAGTGCGAGTTGGATGAACATACCTTCGAAGTCGGCCATGAATTGTTTTTCGGGTCACGTGGGTACATTTTCTCGTCACGGTTTCCAAACCTCAGCAAGATAGTGCATGCGCGTAATCAGCAACCGGTCGCACAAAAGTATCGAGCATCTTCTCAGCAGCCGCCAAAGTCTTCTCAGCCTTCAAACCATTGCCGCGAAAATCGTTTACCGAGTTCGCAGCAGTGACAACAGGTGTCTCTATGTGGTCAGGTTGGGGGGCGGGAGTCTGGATCTGTCTGTTTCCGCGGTTCAATGTGACAACAGACCAAGTCTCTGCGAGTTTCGACTTGAACTTGATGATGATGATGATGATGATGAGGTAAGCAGCAGGGATAGCAATCCCCAGAGTGACTGCGACGCCGAAGTTCTATGGACGAGGATGTGAGAATGGGTCATGAGGGTGTGGTAGGTTACAACACGGTTCTCACCCTCCATGTGAGTCCACTCATAGTCGAAGCTGAGCTTAAGGTATCGGGGACCATTGCCTCCAGGAATAGCATCGGTAGCCATGCAAGCCTGGTTTTCCAACGTGATGTTCTCGTAACCTTGAGGGACGAGGTTCGAACACTCCAAGTCGAGCGTCCTGAACTCGCTTGTCACGATCGACTCGTACACACGCTTCAGCGGCTGGAAAAACAAACGGTCAATCTCACGGCACAGTGAACGTGATAAGAGATACACACATTGATGTAGGTAATCAATATTGCTGAATCACACGGCGGTGGCACAGGGGTACGCCTTCATAACCAAGGAAATAATGACAACCAGGAGGAAGATGCTGCCCTCAAAAGGTGAGTCGATAAACTCACAGCAAACGACATGAAAGAGCTCACAAGAATTGACTAGGGCTTTGTTGAAGCCCAGCGAGGAAGTATAACAATGGAGTAGGCCTTGAGTTTACGAAGGTGATTCGGCGAGAGTCATAGTGGCGGCTTCGATAGATGGGTGGTGCATCACTGCTGCTTGAATACGCAGGACCAGGGGACGGTAACTGTACGAGGTAGGAACTTCAGACACGGAACTCAGAGCGGCGAATAGAATGGCACTGGGGAAGAACGAAGACTCAGGAGAGGTGAAGTAGAAATGAGGGAAGGAATGACGAACAAGGAACACCGCCCCTCGAGAAGAGAGTCGCCGTCGTGTTTAATGCTCCGTAAATCCATCCGGGGTCCTGGGCCCACGATCCCTGCATCCTTCACGAGTGGTACGGACGTTAAGGTCAGTCACGGCGACGAGGAAGTCCGGAGTGGTTTTCCGGTTGGCTGGTTGACAACGAAAGTTGGCGAGCGAGGCTAGGCCACGGCAGGCCGTTCGGCCTTTGTAGACACACTCATTGACCTTGAACCAAGGAATAGGGAGACGATAATGTTGGACGTGATGCGGCAGTCGGCGGGAGATTGGGATGGCTTATGAGCACAGCGAGGGTGGAGTGCGTCTTGGCGGAGTCAGTCGGAGACCCAATCTAACCGGAGAGCGGGAGTGAGCATGGACGACGGGTCGACCGGGTCAATCCAACGGACTCCAGCGGGGATGGGGCTCCCGCCGTGCTCAAACAGACCATCGAGCATCAGGTTGAGGATGAGATCGAGGGTGTATGCGCACGCAATGTTTCGTGAGAAGAGATGGAGCGCCCGAGAGAAAATCTACATATTTCCAGCTCACTCAGGATAGACTTCCGCTGCAACCTTTGAGGAGCGGTCAATATTTGCTCTCGACCATGGATGAGGCTACAGAAACCTTCAACGTCCCGCTGGGATTCGTCCGCGATGTGGTAATTTAACAGCTTACTACACAAGTCCACACACTCCGATACTTACAGTTACCCGAACAGGCACCATTTTCAAGTTGGCGGTTGCACGTTGTGTCCATGTGCTGACTGCCACGGTAAACCGCACACTATCGTGCATCTGGCTGGCGCGAATGCGGCATTACGACACGCGAGCGAACGAGACGGCGCTGTAAATGTTGTCGGAATTGCAGGCTATGTATAAGCACCTGAGGCGAAGGAAGTCAATCGATGGATGACATTGATGAACGCTTGGTCTCCCGCGATAACCGTGTGTTTTTCTACCGCTCTGGGTCTGGTGAACCATCAGTGAGGTCGCCACGAGACGCACACGTAAGTTCACCGCCCAACCTTTACAATATTTTCTAATTCGAGCCTCCAGACAAGATTCGCGATTACGGCTGAACACACCAACCATAACGAGGACGCACGGTTGTTTAGAGTCGGTATATTTTCGCGTCCCAGCCCACTCCCGTTAAATCCAACGGGTTCCGCTTGGCCGCAGAAACTGCGATTCAGTCATACGCGGACGT
>Ga0307510_10011915_pt1 | contig 10309 bp, 8 predicted proteins | sample 12_EM_MG_FD_207224 | JGI IMG/M metagenome (GOLD analysis project Ga0307510, IMG submission 207224) | Populus trichocarpa ectomycorrhiza microbial communities from riparian zone in the Pacific Northwest, United States - 12_EM | ecosystem: Host-associated > Plants > Roots > Unclassified | place...
TCGCACCGAACCCCCGCCGCACCCCACCCCCCGTCGGGGTGATCTTCCCCCGCCCTGCCAAGTCACGCACCGGACCGACCCCGAGCGCCCCACACACTCCGGGAAGGACAAGCCGCCGCCCAGTCACCCCGCGCGGCAAGAACGGAGCCACCTTGCCCACGCCGGTACGCCGAGCCCTCCTCGCCGCCCTCCTCGCAGGACTCTGCTGCGCCGGCGCCACCCGTGACGTACCGGAACCCTTCTGGACCGCCCCCGACTCCCGAGCCGCCCAACAGGCAGCCACCTGGCGCGAGGCCGGCCGGACAGCCGACGCCACGCTGATGGACCGCATCGCCGCAAGACCCGAGGCCGAGTGGCTCAACGGACCCGACCCCGGCCCAGTCGTCCGCGCCCGTACCACCGCCGCCGCCCGAGCCGGCCGCATCGCCGTGCTCGTCGCGTACTACATCCCGAACCGTGACTGCGGCCAGTACTCCCTCGGCGGCGCCCCCACCGCGACGGCCTACCGTGCCTGGATCGAGGAGTTCGCGACCGCCCTCGGCGACCGGGGCGCCTACGTGATCGTCGAACCGGACGCGGTCGCCCAGGTGGTCGCAGGCTGCACCCGGGTCACGGCGAGTGAACGCTACGCACTGCTCGCCCACGCCGTGGACCGCCTCGAACGCCAACCGCGCACGCACGTCTACCTCGACGCCGGCAACTCCAGCTGGATCCCCGAGGTCTGGCGACTGGTAGCCGCGCTCAAGGCGTCCGGGGTCGCCCGAGCCGACGGCTTTGCCCTGAACGTCTCCAACTACCAGACGAACAAGGCGAGTTCGACGTACGGCGACGAGCTCTCCAAGGACCTCGCCGGCAAGCACTACGTCATCGACACCAGCCGCAACGGCAACGGCCCCTACACCGGCACCGACGCGTGGTGCAATCCACCCGGCCGCGCCCTGGGCACCCCGCCGACGACCCGCACGGACGACCCCCTCCTGGACGCCTACCTGTGGATCAAACGCCCCGGAGAGTCCGACGGCACCTGCCGGGGCGGCCCGGCGGCAGGCCGGTGGTGGCCGTCGAACGCCCTCGAACTGGCCCGCAACGCCCGCCCCTGACTCACGACTTGTGGTTTGCGGCTCGTGGCTCGTGGCTTACGGCTTGGGCTCCCACACGTACCGCACGTCCGGCTCCCGCTCCTCGTTGGTGCTGCCGTCCGTGAACTCGACGGCGACGAAGCCGTGTCGCTCGTAGAACCGGTGGGCGGGCTTGTTCACCTGGAAGGTCCACAACTGAAGGCCCCCTGGACTCCGTTCCTTCGCGAGCGCGACGAAGCGGTCCCCGAGCCCCCGCCCGCGCCAGTCCGGTTCGAGGTACAGCTGGGACAGCACATCGCCGTTGACCACCATCAGCCCCACGATCCCACCGCCGTCCCCCGCGTCGGCCACCCAGATCTCCCGCAACGGCACGACGACGTCCCGGAAGTAGTCCCGCACGTCGTCGGCGGACCGCGGACTGACGACGGTCGGCAGCGCGGCGGCGAACGAACGCAGCCACACGTCCGCTGCGGGGCGCGCGTCGGGGCCGGCCGCCCGACGGATCGTGACGTCGGCTTCGCAGTCGCAGTCGCAGTCGCAGTCGGAGTTCACGACTGCGCCACCTCTCCCTCTCCCTTTTCCGGTACGACGGCTGTCGCCGTGATCTCCACGAGCTGCCCGGTGTACCCGAGGCAGGCCACACCGACGAGCGTGGACGAATGCGGTCCCACGCTGAGCCCGGACGCCTCGACCACCTCCCACACGGCGGACAACACTGAGGGCTCGCTACTCGCGACGTACACGTCCGTCGCGACGACGTGCTCCAAGTCGCTGCCGACCGCCCGCAGTTGCTCACCGAGATTCACCAGCACCTGCTCGGCCTGCCGCACCGCGTCGCCCGCGCCCACCACCTTGCCGTCGACGTCGAGCGGGACCGTCCCGGCGAGAAAGGCGAGTTTCGTGCCGGCTTCGACGACGGTGGCGTGGGAGTAGGTGGGCGGTGGGAAGAGGGTGGGGACGGTGACGCGTTCGAGCACGGGGTCTCCCAGGGGACGGTCGATCGGCAGTCGGCGATTGGCGGTGGGCGGTGGGCGGTGGGCGGTGGGCGCGATGCGGGCGTCAGCCGATCACATGGACGACGGCGCCCGCATCCGAATTTCCGCTTTCCGCCAGAGGGGCGGGGGTTGGCCGAGGGCGCAGGGGAGCATCGCCCAGGCACGTCATTCCGGAGGTGGACCGCCCTCCCGTTCAGACAGCTGGCGTTCGTCCTCCTGGGCGAGGACCGGGTACGCCTCGGTGTACTCGACCGCCGGCTCGGCCGCGATGCGCGCCAGCACCTCCCGCCGCCTGCGCCGAGCGGCGTCCCTCGCCGTGGCCGACCTCCGCGCGGCAGCCGCCGAAACGGCCCGGAACTCCTCGCTCCGCTCAGCGGCCTCGACCCGTTCGACGCGGTACAGGCGGATCCGCGGAGCCGCCTGAGAATGCGGGTTGACCCGCAACAGGTCGGGTTCACCGAGCAGTTGACGCACTATCCCGGCCGTCCATCCCCGCGCACGCAACCCGGCCACGGAGAGATGCGTGCGAGCGGAGTGCGAGTCACCGCCGCCCGCCGCGTCCCACCCCTGCCCCTGCCCCTGCCCCTGCCCTTGCCTCTGATCCGGACCCTGTTCCTGCGGGCTCTCGTCCGTCTCGTGCGCTGCCATCGACCGCTCCCCCGCGGTGACTCTCAGTGACCACTCCAGTGAAGCGCGTACCACTGACAATCGGCCTGACGGCCTCACGCGGCGAGGGTGACCTCAGACTCCGGAAGCGTCCGGAGCGGCAGGACCTGTTTGATCAGGGTCTGTTTGAACCGCCGGGGGGGTGCCCCGATTCGCCCTTGCCGCCGCATCCTCGGGAGTGCGCGGTGCGGGCAGGTCGATGAGGTCGCCGACCCCGGCCACCTCCTGCAAGGTCCGCGCCAGTGACCTCAGCACGCCCCGTACCTCCGCGATCGCGCCGCGCAGGGCGTCCGCGTGTTCCCACTCCCGTTCCCACGCCACCGGATCGCGCCCTTCGGGCCGCTGGGACTCGTAGGCGGCGAGGCGGGGATGCCAGGACGCGAGGAGGGGGCGCAGGACGCGGTTGAGGACGGTGACCGCGAGGACGGCGAAGCTGACGTGACCAGGGGGTACGGGCGGGGCGATCTGGGGCCCGTGGCGGTGGAGGATGTCGCGGGTGGTGCCGAAGAACGTGTAGAAGGAGGACAGCGCCTCGCGCAGGAAGCCCTCGTCGGCGGCGAGTTCCTCGACCGACACTCGGGTGACGAGTTGCAGGTAGAGCTCCCAGGCCGCGCTGCGCTCCGCGTCGGCCGGTTCCCAGGTGCCCGAGATCTCGCCGACGAACGGGATCGTCAGTCTGGCCGTGATCTGTGACGGACCGCCCGGACCCCGCCGCCTGCGCTGCCTGTGTCTCATGATCGCCCTCCCCGGTACCCACAGTAGGGTAAGCCGTCGTGTGGGATGTCTTCCTCAGCTACAGCCGCGGTGATGTGGAGCGGGTCCGACCGCTCGCGCAGGTGCTGCGCGACGGCGGCCTTGAGGTGTTCACCGACGAGACCGGGGTCGCCTCCTTCGCCGGCATCAGCGACACCATCCGACGCGAACTGGCCAGTTCCAAGGCGCTGCTCGCCTACTACTCCACCGGCTACCCCGAACGCGAGGCCTGCCAATGGGAGTTGACGACGGCCTATCTGGCGGGCCTGGGGGAGGGCGATCCGCGCGGCCGCGTCATGGTGGTCAACCCCGAGGCGACCTCCGACCACATCCACCCCGTCGAACTCCGCGACGCCCGGCACGCCTCGGCCGACGACCCCGCCGCCCTGGTGGCCGACGTACGTGAGCACGTCGCCCGCCTCGACGGCCCGATGGCCATCCAGGAACGTGCCGTACGACGCTGGCTGTTGGGTTCCCCGGAGCCGCGCCTCGACTTCCTGGGCCGCCTCTCCGAACTCTGGCAGGTGCACTCCGCCCTGCACGCCCACTCCGCGCCCCTGGTCACCGGCCGCGACGCCCCGCGCGCCGTACAGATCCGCGGCATGGCCGGCATCGGCAAGTCCGCGCTCGCCCAGGAGTACGCCCTCCGCTTCGAGGCGGCCTACCCGGGCGGTGTCTTCTGGGTGAGCGGGCAGGCCTACGACGACTCCGTGCGGGCCCTTTCCGACTCCGCCGCCACGTCCTTCGGTGCCGACGGGCCGTTCCTGTGGATCGTTGACTCCGTCCCCGCCGACCGGCTCACCGCCCGCGACATCGCCGCGATGGCGGCGCCCCACCCGCTCGGCCGCACCGTCTTCACCCTGCGCAGCCGCGCCTACGCCGGGATCGGCACCCCCGTAGACCTGGAACCGCTCGACGCCCTCCACGCGCGCGTGCTCGTCGGCGGTGACGAGGCACTGGCCGAGGCGGTGGAGGGACATCCGCTCGCCCTCGGGCTGCTGGGGCGCGCGATCCGGGCCGGGCATCGGCCGCGCGAGCTGTACGACCGGCTGCACGCGCGCGGGGGATCGCTTCTCGACACGCTCGCCGGGACGGACGTGACCGGCGCTCTCGTACGGGACGTGGACACGGCGGAGGCCGCCGACGTCCTGCGCTGCGCCGCCGTACTGCACCCGTTGCCGCTGGCGGTGGAGGACGCGGAGCGTGTGCTCGCCGTCGTCGACCGGGTGCCCAGGGCCGTCGCCGCCCGGCGGGCCGGGAACGGTGTCGCCGAACTGCGCGTACGCGGCCTGCTGGCACCGGTGGCCGACGGCGGCTGGCGGCTCCACCCGGTCACCCTGCACGCGTGGCACCACCACGACCCGGCCCCCGCCCGCACCGAGTCCCTGAGGCACGCGGCCCTGCGGACCCTGTGCGGCCGCCGCGACCCGGTTACGCTGACCTTCCCCGGCAGCCGGAGGGAGGCACCCATGGCAGTACCCAGTGAGTCGGAGCGGATGGCCGCCTTCGACATCCAGGTCGAACTGGTCACCCGGATCGGGGTGCAGGAACTGGCACCGGGCACCGGCAGTCTGCGCGAGGCGCTGGCGTCCCTGAAGTCACTGATCGACTTCACGCGCGGGACACTGCACACGTACAGCATCGGCCTCGAACGCGGCTCCGGCGCACCGACCGTCCAGAGCCTCGCCTACGCCCTCATCAACGACACCATCCGCCCCTTCACCAGCACCTGGCACCCCCGCCTGGCCGCCTACGAGGCCCGCTGCCCGGCGGACACGGCCCCCCTGGACCACGAGTCCGCCTGGCCGCAGGCCGAGCCGATGCGCACCGAACTGACCGCCCTGCGCGAGCCGTTGCTGCACATCGCGGAGGCGCTGGGCGATATCTCGGGAGCGGACTTCGGGATGGCGGCGACGGGCTGAGCGCCCGCGCGACGACGCGCGGCGCCAGGTTGACCCGCCGTGCGACGACGCGTGCCGCCGGGCTGAGGTGTCGCGTATCAACACGTGGCGCCAGACGTGCCCGCCTGCGTACGCTCCCGCCAATCCCCGCCCCCGACCGACCAGTTGGAGCCTCAGCCACCGGGGTGCCAGATCGCGCCGTTTCCGACGTAGGAGCGTTCTTCTCGGCGTTGCGTTCATAAAGAAAGCGCCCCTCTGGGCAACCTTCACATCCCTGAAATGCGCGCGGCCCGTTCCACACAAGGACGCGAACTACCGTGGAACCACGGCTACCACCCCAGCCGTCAGCGACAGCTCGAGCACCCGCTCCAGCGCAGCTACCGCCCCGGCCACCGTCGCCCGAAGGCACACCCCGCCCTCGTCAGGACAGGAGCCCTGTGTCCCGTCGTACCGACGCCTTCTCGCTTCCGCCCTGGCTCGCCCACACGCTCCGTGCCCAGCGCGGGCCGGTTCCCTGGAGCGCGGTCACGCGAGGGGCGCTGGCCGCCGGGCCGCTGCTGATGGTCGCCGTGCTGGTCGGGCGTACGTCCCTCGGCGTGCTGGCCGCGCTCGGGGCGATGCTCGCCGGGATCAACGACCGGCCCGGGAGTCGGCGGGCCTCCGTCAAGCGGCTCGGGGGGCCCGCGCTCGCGGGAGCGGCGGGGCTGCTGGTCGGGACGTATGCCGGGGCGCATGTCGGGGCTGTCGTGCTGACGATTCTCTTCACCGGGATCGGGCTGATCGCCGGTGGGTTCATCGCCATCGGGCCCGTCGCTTCCGGTGCCGGTACGCAATTGCTCGTCGCCTCCGCCATCGGCGCCGGGATGCCCCTGCCCGAACCGGGGTGGCAGCGGGCCCTCGCGTTCCTCGCCGGAGCCGCGTGGCTGGTCCTGCTGCGGCTGGCGTTGCCCACGCCCGGTGCCATCGCCGGTGACTACCGGTTCGACGGCGAGCGGCACGCCGTAGCCGCCGTGTACGACGCGATCGCGGCGCTTCTCGACGCGAGCGGTGGGCCGGAGGCGACGGGGCGGCGCGCCGCGCTGACCGCCGCGCTCGACCACGCGCAGGACGCGCTCGCCGGGCCGCGGCTGCGGCGGTACGCCAGTTCGGCGGCCGAGCGGCGGCTGCACGGGCAGTACGCCGCCGCGCTGCCGCTCGCCGAGGCCGCGACCGCGATCGCCTGGGCCGGGGAACCGGTGTCCGCCCGGGCGGGCGAAGGGCCCCGCAGGCTCGCCGCCGCCGTCCGCGACAACGCGCACACCGGACCGCTGCCCGCGCCCAACCGTTCCGCCCCCGCGCTGCGCGCCCTCGACGACGCGCTGCTGCACGCCGCCGACGCCTTCGACCAGGCGGAGGGGAGTGATCTGCACACGCGTCGGCGTACGCCAACTGATCTGCTCCGTAAGGCCTTTGGAGCCGGGGGGCGGGAGTACGGGCTGCGGGTCGCGCTCTGTTTCGGGGCCAGTGTCGCCGTCGCCCAGGCGCTGCACCAGGCCCGCTGGTACGGGCAGCACGAGCACTGGTACTGGCTGCCCGCCACCGCCGTCTTCCTCGTCAAGCCCGACCTCGGGCCGCTCGCCTCGCGGGCGCTGAGCCGGGCGGCGGGGACCGTGCTGGGGGCGCTGGTCTTCGCCGGGTTCGCGGCCGTGCTGCCCCGGCCCGAAGGGCTGGTCGCGCTGGTGGCGCTCAGCGGAGCGCTCATCCCCGTCGCCACCCGGCACTTCGCCGCGCAGACCGCCGTCGTCACCGTCCTCGTGCTGTCTCTCGTGATGGTGGGCGGTGAGCCGCAGGCCTCCGCCGGCCGGATCGGGGAGACGCTGCTGGCCTGCGCGATCGTGCTGATCGTCGGGCATCTGCCGATGCCGGGGAAGCGCGGCGGGGGCGTACGCGCCCGGCTCGCGGCCGCGGGCGCCGCCGCGCACGCCTACCTCGTGCACGTGCTGAGCGAGTCCGACGACCGCGCCGAGCGCTGGACCCTGCGCCGCGAGGCCTACCGCACGCTCGCCGAGGCCCGCGGCGCGATCGCCGTCTCGGCCGCCGAACTCCCCGCCCTCGCCCGGCACACGGAGGGCACGGACGAGGTCGCCGCCGTCCTCGAACGGCTCGTCGACACGACCACCGCCTGTGCCGTCCATCTCGACGACGCGGGACGGCTCACGTCCCGCCACATCCAGCAACTCACCGAGTTGCTGGAGGAGTTCGAGCGGGGGCGGGGACGGGTCGGCCTGCGTGCCATCGAACTCCCCGTCGCCGTCTAGCCACTTGGACCGGCCGGGTCACTCCACCCGCACCCACACCGGCGCGTGGTCCGACCCCGGCGCCTCCCGCCGCTCCGCCGGATCCGGGCCCACCGACGGCAGCCGCAACGCTCCCTCACCGGGCAGTCCCGTCCCCGCCGCCGTCACCCGGTGGACCAGGTGATGGCTGAGCAGGACGTGGTCGATCAGCTCGCGGCGCCCGGAGTTGATCCGGGAGTAGCGCTGGTCGGCCGGGATGAGCGGCGCCACGTCCCACAGACGGACCGCGTCGCCCTGGTCGGCCCGGTCGTAGCCGGGCGTGCCGATCTCCGAGCCGGGCGGGCCGAGCAGGATCTGCGTGGTCGCGGCCTGCACCTCGTCGTTCATGTCGCCGAGCACGGCCACATCCCGGGTACGGCCCCCACCGGCGAGCAGTTCGTCGGCCAGCGCGCGCAGGGTCGCCGCCTCGGCGGCCCTGCGGTAGAGGGCGTAGGCGCCGTAGCGGGCCCGTTCGCCCTCGTCGTGCGGGAAGAAACGGTTGCCCGGGTAGGTCAGCAGCTTCGACTTGAGATGGGCGACCGCCACCGTCAGCGGGCCGGTCGCCGTCGTGACCTCCACCGCCAGGAAACCCCGGCCCGCGGCCGGCTCCTCGGCGCCCGAGTCGTCGGACTGCACCGGGCGCAGCCGCGCCGGGAACGCGTTCGTGTCGGCGACGACCCGCGGGTCCGTACGGCTGAGGAAGCCGACGCGGATGCCCCGGCCGTCCGGATGCGCCGACAGGGCGGTGTGCCACTCGCCGTCCAGCAACCCGGCCAGGTCGTCGAGCGCCGCCGGATCTCCGACCTCCTGGACGCCCAGCAGCACCGGGTCCAGTTCCGTGATCACGGCGGCGAGGGAGGCGAGCTTCGTCTCGTACGTGGCCTTGTCCTTGGGGCCGGAAGGGCCGCCGGGGCGGTACAGGTTCTCCAGATTCCAGGTGCCGAGGAGCATGCCGGGCCCCTTCCATAAGCCTTGGTCGTGAAGTTTTGTTCGTGCGCCATAAGCCTTGGTGGTGAGGCAAGCGTGCTGGTCCGGGGCGGCCCGCGACAGCGCAACGCCGGGATGCGTGGTTCGGCTCACGCGGGGCGAGGACGGCGTCGTACGTTGGGATGGTGAGTGACTCTCCCACCGCTTCTTCCAACGCCTCTCCCGCCGATCTCCTCATTACCGGCTGCACCGTCCTCGTCCACGACGACCAGGAACACATCCGCTTCGAGCAGGACGCCGCGATCGTCGTACGGGACGGGCGCGTCGAGTCGGTGACGAGCGCGGCGGACGTGGTCGGCCTCGCCGCCGTCGAACGCGTCGACGCGCGCGGCCAGATCGCCCTGCCGGGGCTGATCAACTGCCACACCCACGCGCCGATGGTCGCGCTGCGAGGGCTCGCCGAGGATCTGCCCACGGAGGAGTGGTTCAACGACGTCGTCTGGCCCGTCGAGTCCAACCTCACCGAAAAAGACGTGGAGTTGGGGGCACGGCTCGCCTGCGCCGAGATGATCCGCGCCGGGGTCACCTCCTTCGCCGACCACTACTTCTCCATGGACACGGTGGCCGCCGTCGTCGCCGAGTGCGGGATCCGCGCGCACCTCGGCGAGGCCTACTTCTCCTCCCAGGGTCCCCAAGGCCGGGAGAAATCACTGGAGTTCGCGCTACGGCACCAGGGCGCGGCCGACGGCCGCATCACCACCACCCTCGCCCCACACGCCCCCTACACGGTGACCGACGCCGACCTCGCCGCCACCGCCGAACTCGCCCTGGAACACGGCCTCCCCGTCCACATCCACGCGGCAGAGAACCGCGACCAGACCGACACCAGCCTCGCCCGGTACGGCGTCACCCCCGTCGAAGTCCTCGACCGCGCGGGCCTGTTGGCCACCGACCTGCTCATCGCCCACGGCACCGGCATCATCGACCGCGACCTCCCCGTCCTGGAGCGCGCGAGCGGCCGTACGGCGGTCGCCACCGCGCCCCGGGGATACCTCAAGTTCGCCTGGCCGGACACCACTCCGATCCGTGCCCTGCGCGCCATCGGCATCCCGGTCGGGCTCGCCACGGACGGCGCCGCCTCCAACAACTCCCTCGACGTGTGGGAGTCGATGGCCCTCACCTCGCTGGTGCAGAAGTCCACCGAGGGCGACCCGCGCTGGCTGACGTCCCGTCAAGCCCTGCACCACGCAACCCTCCAGAGTGCGCGGGCGGTCGGACTCGGTGACTCGATCGGGTCCATCGCGCCGGGGCGCCGGGCCGACATCATCCTCGTCGACCTCACCGGGCCGCACACCCAGCCCGTCCACGATCTCGCGGCCACCCTCGTGCACAGCGCCCGTTCCGCCGACGTCCGCACCACGATCGTCGACGGCCGTGTGCTCATGCGCGACCGCGAGCTGCTCACCCTCGATGTACCCGCTGTCGTACGGGAGTTGGGGAACCGGCTGCCCGCCCTCGTCGACCGGAGTCACGGCCGGCGCATCCAGGAGTACGACACCTGAGCCGTGCCCGGGTCGCCTCTAGGCTGTCCTCCATGGATCTCGCGGACGGCCTTCTCGACCACCCGTACGACGTGTACCGGCGCCTGCGCGACAGCGCCCCCGTGCACCGCA
>Ga0307510_10011916_pt1 | contig 10307 bp, 4 predicted proteins | sample 12_EM_MG_FD_207224 | JGI IMG/M metagenome (GOLD analysis project Ga0307510, IMG submission 207224) | Populus trichocarpa ectomycorrhiza microbial communities from riparian zone in the Pacific Northwest, United States - 12_EM | ecosystem: Host-associated > Plants > Roots > Unclassified | place...
CTGATAGCCAATGGAGCGGATCACGAGCGTTGCGCCTGGCGCTGCTGAAATAGTAAAGAAGCCTTCGGTGTTGGTAGACGCGCCTTTAGACGTGCCTTTTACTATTACGGATGCGCCGGAGACCGGCTGGTCCTTATCATCTATGACCCGGCCTGTAATAGTATTCTGGGCCTGCGTTGTCCCGACAAAAAGCATAAGCAGTACCCAAACAAGAAAGAGCCTCCCAAATGGTTGGTAAACGTTCTTTTTCATAATGGCAAACTAGTTGGTTTAGAAAGGTTGAAATTCCTTTGTTTGTAATCGCTGACCCTAAAATAGTTTAAATTGGTTAACAAACAATCCTGCACTGTCATGTTTTTTAACATTTTGAAACAAATTGTAATGAGTAATAAATCTATATTTTTAATAAAATTAAATGAATAGCAATAGATTTAAACAGTATCGGCAGGATTTACGCAGGATTTAATAGAATGGTAAAAATAACTTAACCTTCAAAAGAGTTACGATATATTTAATTTCATTACAAGGAGGCTCAATTAACAAACCTGGACCACGTCGAGCTGAAGGAGGTTTCCCAGCTTTTTGATTTTTGAAGCAATATGCCCCACACCGACAGCGCAGTGGTGAGCCGGTCCGTGGCTGTTCCAGTCATTTATAAACTTTCTCGCCCCGGGGCCGAATCTATACCTGCTGTTTGTATTGCCGATCTCCAGTATCGACCCGGCTACGGATTCTCCTTCCGCCACGAGAAGCATCATCCTGCCTTTTTGCGGTTGCTCTACTACGGAGAGCAGGGTCACGGGGCCATTCTTCACAGACATTTCTACCGACAGACCACGCCCTACCTTCCCGTGGTATACTTTCAGTGGGCGTACCTTGGTCTTCCCTTCGGCTATCCCGATATGACCGGGGCCATCATGTCCCATCAGCACCACGTCGTCATTAAAATCTATCGCATAGTATTCCGTAAACGAGCCCCCAGCGCCAAAACTGTCCATGATCTTCATGGCCTGCGCATTTTTGACCTCATACTCGCCCGCTACCGGGACATGACCCGCGGTGAGAAGACTATTTCCGAGTATGATGGAGCTGATCGTATCTTCATTGTCTTCGTTGCCCGTCCCCTTATAATAATAGGCCATGCTGTTCAGCTGGTATTTCTCTACCAGCGAATCCAGCGCCACCGATGTACGGGCCGCCCGCCGGAGTTCGCTTTCAGCACAGTCCGGCTGGATCTCGAATTCCTCGTAAAACAAAGAGACCCTGTCCCTGACCTGTGCATCTGTTACCGTCTTTCGGATAGCAGCCAGCTCATCTACCTCCAGCAATTCGATATGACCGCCAAAGCTCGCATACTGGAGGGTCAGATCAGAATAGATATCCAGCATGCCGCTGTAGTAATGGCCCATACAGCCCATACGGTTATAAGCCATCGTGTGGGCAACCCTGGCGGCTTCTACCCACTCCTTTATTTCATTCCAGCATTCCCGGTCATCGTGCAGCATACCGGTGATCTGGTGAAAAGAGATCCCCGTCCGGTTAAATACATTGGCAATTTCCGGCACCGGGCAGGCTGAACAGTATGCCAGCCATTCGCCGGTCATTTTTGTCCGGTCGGTTAATTTATTAAAACTGCTGTAGTCGATAGCCGCCTCCGGCGACAGGTTGAGCAGGATAACGGGGACCCTGGCCCTTTGCACTACCGGCAATACCGTCGATGACAGGGCATAAGTGGTCACATAAAGAAAGATGATATCGACGTCCTGTTTCCTGAACTCCACACCCGCCGCAAACGCTTTTTCCGGGGTGTCTACCAGCCCCAGGTTGATCACCACGGGATGAATCGACTTCAATTTTTGTTCAACGACAGCAAGATAACCGCAAAGCCGTTGTTCAAGCCCTTCAAACTGTTCCCAATAAGCCTCGAGCCCTATGCCGAAGAGGCCGATCTTTAAGCTGTGGATCATATATTTAACGTGGTTTTTATAAATGACAGTTAATTAAAGCAGGCAAACATAAGTGCGCGTACCGGTGACGGGGTAGGCTTATTTGGCATTTCTATTGTCGGATTTGATATCTTAGTATCACCAATAGCAACCGATGGATAATTATTTTCTGTATTTCCCGGTTAGAGAAAAGGAGGAGGCGAGGGGCCTCGCCCTTCTTAATACAGGCTGTACACGGATAGAAAAGAACAGTTGCTATCCGCCCTCCTCGCATCCTTCTCACCACAACTTCGGCTGGGAAAAGGGGAGAGTGCTGCAGGAGTATCAGCTGATCTATATCACCCGTGGGGGAGGCCTTTTTGAATCGGAAAGCTGCCGGGAAGAGATCACGGAAGGGACGATCATTTTACTACAACCCGGAGAACGGCACCGCTATCGGCCGCATCCACAGTCCGGCTGGGACGAAACATGGGTTGGCTTTCGCGGACATATGATCGACGATATCATTCGGGAGAATCAGTTTGTGCCGGAGAAAGCGGTCTTTCGCGTAGGCTTTAATGAAACCATCATCAATCTTTTCAACGATATCAATCGTTTTTCAAGGGAAGAAAAGCCCGGCTATCAGTCGGTCGTCTCCGGAGCTATTATCTATCTGCTGGGCCTTATTTATGCAGAGAGCCGACGGCTCAAGTCAGAGGCTGCCGATATGACGGAGACAATGGTCAACAAAGCGCGTGCCCTCTTCCGGCAACACGTTCACAACAAATTATCGCCGGAGCAGGTTGCTGAAGAGCTCCAGGTCGGCTATTCCCTGTTCCGAAAGGCGTTTAAAAAACATACAGGCGTTGCACCCGGACAGTATCTGATCGGGTTGAAGATAGAGATGGCCAGGCAGCTCCTGGCCGACCCCAACAAGCTGATCAAGGAAATTGCCTACGAGCTCAACATGGACTCACCCCTCTATTTTTGCAAGCTCTTTAAAGAAAAAATGGGAGTGACACCGGTTGAATATCGTAACCGGATCCACTTGTGACGATCTCTCCATCCTACTACGGCCCCGGCGGTGCCGGGATATCCACGATCTGATCAAATTTCAAATTCGACCAGCCCTCACCCTTGCCGGTGACCTTGGTGCGGCCAAGCCAGAGATAGGTGCGGCCATCGAACCAGCGGGCGCGTTTGAAGCTGCGCGAGACGATGACGCCGCCGCGAGGGATCTCCTCTTCGCTGATATAGTATGGGGGAGGGTTCTCGGTGAGGATCTGGCCAAGGGCACCTTTCGCGCCGGGCATCGTGGCACGTTGGAATTGGATCTCGGTATCGCTGCCGGCCATATGCACGGGAATGAATGGGATCCAGTTGTCGGGAACGGTCGTACCCAGCACATAGCGGATGGCGGCCGTACCCGCAGGAACAAAGGGTGGGGGCGTAGTGGTGCGTAGGGCCATCGCATTGCCGCTGACGCCTTTGCCGGCCTGCGATGGAACAGTGTCTTCTACCGCCCAGACCAGGCTGGCTACTTCGTCGCGAAGGAAATTCACTTGTTCGAGCGGATCGTTGTCCGGCATCTGGCCCGTCGCCGGCGCAAGATAGAACAGCTTGTTGGCCGCCGCATCAGGGTTGGTATCCGTCTGGTGGAACATGGCCCACCGCTGCCAGTTGCTGTCGGTCCCCGATCCTGCCGCATCGATGAGGATATGTTCCCCAAAGACATCGGTTATCAGCAGTCCCTTTAGCTCGCAGATGGTATTCATGTTCAACGGATAGGGCAGCATAAACCAATCGTTGCCATAGATGAGACCGAACTCCGCGAGCAACAGATGCAGCAGACCCGTGGCGCTGGTGTCAATCTTGCCAAAGTCGGTCTGGTTGTCCTCCATCATCCAGAATCGTGGGTTGGGCATGCCTTTGAATGCAACCGGCGTGGGAATAAAGGATACGAGGTTCTCCACGACAGCAGGCGCAGCGGGATTCACGGGCACCTGCGGCAACGGCATTTGCCCGTTTGTATTAATATCAAAGGAATACCAATCCAGTCCAAGTCCATCGAACCGGTCCGCATTCAGTACTTTCTGTGCAGCTCCTGCAGCCGCCGGCGGACATGCCAGGTCGAAAGTATATTCCAGTTTCGCCGGTTCCCAGGCCTTGCTCAGCGAACTGGCGGCGCTGCCGGGCGTAGGCGCCGTCGTGGGAATAGCCGCAGGCGCAAGCGCGCCCGCCTGGGAGTAAGTGCGCTTATACCATTCCGTTAATAAAACCGAGATCCCGTCGAACAGCGCCAGGTCCGCCGCAGACAGCCCCTTGCTGTTCAGCAGCGCCGAGAAGACCGTACCAGCCCCCTGTGGCGTCGTACAATCGCGCAGCAGGGCGCAGCCGTCAAAGAGCCGACCCTGTACGGCATCATTCAATTGCTGCCCATCCATATCATTGGCATCGGGATGATAGTCGATCTTATACGCGTCCATCAGCAGGGTCAGAAAGCTCATATTAACAGACTTCAGTACCATCAGCTTTACAAAATACCGCGCGATCTGTACGGCCAGAAAAAGGTTGTCGCGTAGTTGCTCGGCCTCTACAGCGGCTTCCAGCGGCAGTGAGTCGTCGTAGGGCTGTACGGGGGAACTGCCCAGACCGACGCGGTCGACAGGAGTATGCTCACCGAGGATGAGTGCGGTCACCGGGCTTGCGGCATCTTCGCCTTCGAACTCGCCGAGTTGCCATTGACGCGTCAGCATCCAGAGCGCATCCCTGATCTCCGCCTGGAGGCTGCGATCGAAGTCGGAATTGCGCGGCGTGATCTCGAGCCGGTTATAGGCCGTGATGGTCGGGAGCCGGTAGGCTTCCTTCATAACCAGGGTCGTCGGCGATACAGATAGTGCCATACAAATGAATTATTTTTTTAGTAGTTGTCCCACCGCCACGGTCGGCAATTCTTTGGCGACATAGGCAAGGTTCATTCGGTAATCGAGGGACAGGTCGAGATCGAACTGCGTGAAGTTGGACAACAGCGCCGGCAACAACACACTGGTCTCTACCTTGTCCGCCGTAGCCAGCACCTGTGGCTCCACGGCCCGGAGCTTGGCCCGAAGCAGGGTGTCGTTCAGAATATTCACCAGTCCATCCCAGGTCCATTGTCCCGTGATCTGCGCAGGCACGGTCAGCAGGATGGCCTGTGGCGGAAAAGTATTGGGGCGGTCGTAGTTGAACGTGATCCCTGTCAGCGTTTCCCTTGTGGGGATCTTTTCCGCCCAGTCATCGACCAGAATGCCACAATGTGCCGCCCCGGCCACGAAGGCCTGGTCGCCATGGACAACGACCGAGAGGGTGTCGTCACTGATCGAAAAGGGTTTTGTCGGATCGTTGCCGTCGACAGTAGGGAACTCCACGGCCAGCCAGCTGTCTTTGCTGCGGAAGGGCAGCTGCACGGGTTTCACCGGCAGCGGCTTGTTCATCGTCTCGGCCAGCGTGCGGATATAATCCCAGCGGGCCAGTCGCGGCCGCACATGCGCCGAGCTCTGGACCCATTCATCGGCCGGGAAAGTCATTCCCAGGCTTCCGGCATAGGCCAGCAACTGAGCCCGGTCACCATCTGATGCCAGCACGTCGGCCTCGTTGTGATAGTTGAACAGAGGCAGGATGACAAACTCGCTGCTCAGCAGCGCCTTGCCGGCATTGATCAGGAGCCCCGCCACCTTGGTGGCGTTGGTGACCCCCACCGTTTGGCCCAGGAAAGCTGTCGCCTTTGCGTCGGCGCCGGTCATACTCCGGGCGATACTCCGTCCCTGTTCGAGCAGAACCAGCTTCGCGGCGTCGGTAGCGGTGACGACGACGGAAGGAAAAGCATTGCCCAAAGAGGCATTGGCTATCGCCGTCAACTGGTTTTGAAGCAGGATGGCATCGGGTGTCGCAAAAGTAAAGGTGATATCGCTAAATGTCAGCTTTGCCGCATCCAGCGCGGTAAAGGTATCGCCCAGCTTGTTGAAGAACACGGTCGTACCGCCGCTATCGGTCAGCTGCGCGTCGATGGCGATGGCTTGCAGAGCGGCGAGCAGGGTTTCATAGTCGGTCTTCACCTTGTTAACGCGTGTAGTCAGCTCGGCGATATCAAAACCCTTGGGATTGTTTTTGTCGGCGGGGATGTATTGCGGCGGGTCGAAATCCTGCGCGTCGAGATAACGGGAGTCGCCGAGCATCGTGCGGAGATTGGCCAGCAGCGGCAGGACCTGACCAAAAGCCGTTAGCCCCGCGACGCCCACGGGCGCCAGGAAGCTGATACCGACGCGGACGCTGTCGTCGATGCCCTGGTTGGTACGGTATAGAAAGGCGATCCGGCTTTCGAGTTCGGATGTGCCGGTCTTGTTCTCTTTTGTCGCCACCGGGTCGCCGGTGTTGCCTTTCCCGGTGACAATATACAGGAGATCGATAGGTTGCAAACCCAGGGTATCGAGAGTGATCGTTGTCATTGCAGACACGACGCCTGCGGCATCCAGCTGCGAGACCTGTACGGCCAGCGCGGCAGGATCGCCGAGGAGAGAGCCCAACCATTTGTTGATGCCCGTCTCCATCTTCGCCCGCGCGGTCATCAGGACTGCAGGCCAGGGATTGGTGGCCGCGACGGCGGGGTCACTGTTGGCAAACTGGATCGTGACGCGATTGGTAAAACTCAACTGGCTGCCTTTCGGCGAGGCGATGCTGTCGATCTCAGGCGGTGCCGTGCCTTCCTGTAAAGAATTGATGACGGCTCCGGCCCGGTCGAAATTGCCGATCGTCAGCTGATAGACGCTCTCCACCGTTAGCAGATCCTTGACCGCGTCAAGGGTGTCCGACAGCTTGTTTTTTTCGATCCGGATAGCCGCTTTTTCATTCTCGGCAGCCAATGCCACATTTCCCGTGGCCCCATAGGGCGTGTCGCCCGTCGCCTGGGAAAGCAGAAGGCCGTTGACGACGTCGTTGGCAGGGATGGTCTCCTGCGCCGCCGCTCCCTGTTGCTGTACAAGGTTGGTGACGATAGGATATTTGTCGCGGAAGTCGTAGATATATTCGTTTAGCCGGAGAAGACCGAGGGCGCTACCCTGGTCGTGAAGACCCCGTTCGAACTGGTAGCCGAGCAAGGCTTCGATCGTCTGGCCGTTGCGAATGCCTTCGAGAATAGCGACGGCGCGGCGGACCCGCTCCGAAGAGAGGTTGACGGCCATCGCGTCGGGCGCGCCGACAGAAGCGTGACTCAGGTAGCCGCTGCGCAGGATCGCGGCGGCGGAAGCATGGTTGATGCTGGGCGCATGTACATAGCCGCCATTGTTTTGGTATCGGTATACGGGGGCTTCGTCGGCGGGTTGCAATTGTGCCGGTATCGACTGCGCAGGAACTTCGCTTCGCGCAGCGGGCCGGAGGTTCTCCACCCAGCCAAAACTACCGAGGTAGACTCCCTGGGTTCTCCTGGGTGCTTGTTGCCCCGAAAGATTACGCAGATGGCGGAGCCGCAGATTGAATAGCGCAGTCTGCCATGCATCCAGCCGATAGGTCAACGTATCGAGATGCTCTGCAAAACAGCGTTCAAGCCTCCCCGTTGGTTTTGACGCCAGCTCGGACAGGGCAGCAGTGATCCCCGCGGGGATGGTGGCGGCGGGTTCCAGCCGGCCGGGACCCAGAAGATAATCCGCGATAGCCAGACTGGCCTGGGGATGTGCAGCATCGGCGATGGATAGTGGCGCCTTCATCACCTCATATTTTGTAAGCGTTCCGCCGGGCCGGATATTAAGGAAGTTATTGACGCCTACGGTGGCCGTAAAATCGATGGCCTTTGCGTTGAACCAGCTCACCGAGCTGCTGTGCAGCGATTGTAGCAATGCCTTGCGCAGGATCAGGTAGAGCAGGGAGTTTGGCGCGGCGATCCCGGCCCCGAAATGCTGCTGCTCGAGGTCCTGGATACTCCTGGCCGCCGCCAGCCAGTGGAGATAATTCTTTTTATTGACGGCGTCATAATAATGTATTGGGGACGTCTCCGACAGGGGCAGGTTGTCCACCAGGTTCGCGGGGTCCAGCGTCGTGGTATAGTGTTGATAGACCAGCCGCAGGATCTGCGGAACTTTTAAAAAGCCGGTGCCGGGGTCGATGGTATTATAGCCGAAAGACGCGAACCAGTTGAGCCCCGCCTGTTTGCTGGTGAACTGTGCCTCCCGGTCGGGATAATATTTGCCGCCATTTTCAAAGCTGTCGCGGTTATACAGGTCCTCCGTAGAATAAGCGTTGCGCTGGGCGATGCCGGCTGTTCCCGGTTGCAGACCGAGGATATTGAGCAACACGGCGGATGGGTCCTGCCCGGAGATGCCGGCATACATCAGTCGGGGCAGCAGGCCCTTCCAGATCCCTGAATAATCATTCAGCACCCCATACATCGTTTGTAAAAAACCAGCAGGATATTGCGTCTCCCGCTCCTGCCATTTCCAGGCAGAGAAATCACTGGTCACCAGGACGCCATAGGGTTGATTGCCGACGCGAAACGCCGGAACAGGACCCCGTCCTGTCACCCATTGGGTAAAGAAGTCCTGTAGGTTGGCCTGTGCCGCAAGCGGGAGCACGGGGTCCAGCAGACTGTTGATATAATAGCCCAGGGTTCCCGGATAGAGGGCCTTGTTCATCAGGACGGCCTCACGGTTATCCTGCCCGTCGCTGCCCGCGATAAATTGCAGCGGAGTATAATCGATGCCAAGCGCGTCGCCAAGGTTCTTGCCGTCGCAATCGTCGGTGGCGGTAAAAAGAGGCGGCCCGGTCTCGACAAAAAAGCTGCTGGTATTAAAAGGGTCCGCTTTGGAAAAACCGGAGGCCGAAGGATCGGCGTTCTTCGCAGGGCTGCCCTGCGGAATAAGACTAAAGCCCTGCGGCGAATAGTGATGGTTGTCGATCAGGTCCTGCAGTTGCTGCTGACCGCCGGTCTCATCATCGGAGAGATTGAGACCCAGCACGAGGACTCGCGTAAATCCGTTGCTGGCTTCGGCCGGTGTCAGGGGGATCTTTATCCCCATGCCGTTGGCAATGGCTTTATCAAAGTTGGAAGCCCAGTCGAAGTCAGCGCCGAAGTTCAGGTTGTTGCCGGTGGTGACAAAGCTGTCCGCATTCTGCGGATCGGGGCCTACGATCAACTCATCGGGTATGAGGCTGCCCACCACTTCATGCGCCTTTGTGTCACCGGTATAACATATAAATACGAACCTGTCGGGGAGGACATGGGTGCGGGGAGCACGGCTCCAGGACTGGTTCTTGGTAAGATCGATGACCGGGAAAAGAAGTTGTGACGGATCGTTGATCCCGCTGCCGTCATCGGTCCAATTGGTGGGTTTTGTTTGCAAAGCCACCCAGGCAGAGCGACCCGGGCCGAATAAGGAAACGAGGGTATCCCAGGCGGCTTTTTTCTCATCGTCTGCGGCTCCGGCCTTTATCGCGGTATACAGCGCCGTCCAGTAATTTTTACCCGCCGTGACCTCGCCATCGGTCAGCGTCTTTTCATGGGTATAGAGGGCGATATCGTCGGGATAGACGCGGATCCATAGTTCGGGTTGGCGGGGATTGGGATTGAACCTTGTCTCGAGCCGGACGGGCAGGAGGGCAAAAGGAATATGGTCGGTGAGTTGAGAGACCAGCTGCTGGGGCCCGATGTTGGCATACAGCCCGCCGATCAGCTTGCCCAGGTTGCTCCGGGCGGAGAGTAGACCGTCCTGGTTTTTTGTCTGCGTGGCCTGCAAATCCCCGATCTGCCGTTGTAATTGCTGTACCGCGTTAGGATCCGTCTGCATGGCCTGTCGCAGCTGATCCTGCGCCTTTTGCAGCTGCAGGTTGGCGTTGTAGACCTGCTGATCCAGGTTGTTCCGCTGGGTGCGCAGATCTTTGATGGGTGTCAGTTGTTCTTTCCAGGTTGCCATGAAATTACTTGTTTCGATTTATCGGTTATGTGTCGAGGTTAGCCAGCATCTCGGAAGCGTGTACCGCGACCATGCCGGGTTTTCGGAAAAGGATATAGGCCATGCCGGCAGCATCCTTGCCCCAGCGGAAGTTGTCGTCGCTGACACTGAGGGCGGGGCGCTTTGCCGCGGTGATAAAGCTCATATTTGGGTCGGTGAAGTTGGCCCAGGAAAGATCAGCCCAGGCAGGATGGGCCGGATTTCCATAAGTAACGTCCATGCCAAACCGCGGTTCGCCCGGCACTTCCTGGATGACAAAGAACCAGCCGAGATTGTCGCTAAAACCCGGGGTAGGTTCCGTGCCCTTTGTCTGGCCGATGGTCAGCTGGAAACCATAGAATTTGATATCCGGCGTGGCTTCGGCATGGTAGAGCGGAAACTTTACCTCGGTCGGGAAGGTCGTGTT
>Ga0307510_10011917_pt1 | contig 10307 bp, 4 predicted proteins | sample 12_EM_MG_FD_207224 | JGI IMG/M metagenome (GOLD analysis project Ga0307510, IMG submission 207224) | Populus trichocarpa ectomycorrhiza microbial communities from riparian zone in the Pacific Northwest, United States - 12_EM | ecosystem: Host-associated > Plants > Roots > Unclassified | place...
CTCTAATTATGATATATTTACTTAATTTTTTTTTGTTGATAGTTAATGGTTGTTATCTTTAACTAAATGTACAACATGGAAGACAAAGCTGAAAGTTTAAAGTTACTATATTTGGGTCCTAAAAGAAAGGTCTAATGTTATAACAGATATTTCATCAATAGATATGTCTTTCATTCTGAATAATATGAAGATGGTAGAAATATCTATAATAGTAGGGTTTAAGTTAAGTGATCAACTTTCAATGAGTTTAAAGTTGATTATTATGGCAAGTTAGAAGATGTGATTGAATTGCAATATCATAGGGCGCAAAATACGATCTTTTGATTCAAATACTATTGTTATATTGTCGATAAAGGTAAAGGAATTAGATTAAATCATCATCATGATTTGGTTAAAATTAATAAAAGAGCTAAACTTAGCAACATTAATAATGTTTTTCATATTTGCCAAATAATGCTAATAAGTGTATTGCATAAACACTTCTAATATTAAAAAGGATCGTAATAAAGTTGATTGGTTATTCATTATGAAAATTAAACTTAGGAGTCATGTACAAATTGTTAAAGATGGCAATGATGATGTGACCAGGGGAGAAGATGTATTTTAACTTGATGAGTTAATTGATCTATATCGAGCTACTCCGCCTACCGAGTTATAAGAAAATTCAAATTTCCATGTCACTGAGAATATTTATATTCATATTGATGTTGATGAGTTAAAGTATATATTAGGTACTAATGGACATATAGAAGTGGATGAATAGATAAAAAAAACTTCAGTTTAACAAGAAGATAATGATGGACATGAAGATGTTAAAAATAAAGATGAAGATGATTCAGATTAAAAAGGATATGAATTGATTTTAGATGCAAAATATCATTTTGTAATTAAGATATTTGTTATCGATTATTATAATGCATTATATTTTTTTTATTTATCAAGTGTTTATTGTTATGGTTGTGACTTTAAACATCATTGATGAATAAGTTATGAATAATGTTGTTTAATTAGGTTGGATAAGGGTCATCTTGGTTTGAGAATGTTAATTGAACAAAAAGAAATTAGGATGAATTAAAATTGTGTTGATAATAAATGAATTCGATGTAAATGAAAGAAAATTGAAAAAAAAATTGTTTTCATTATTTGCCAAGTTGCTGACTTAAGATTAAAAATTTAGGAGAATTGGATTTGATTAATTTTTTTGTAATATGAAGTGTTAATTGAGGAAATGTGAGTTTAATTAATAGTTAAAAGTAACCACAAAATTGTAAATATTATTTTAAATTTATTGAATGGTTAGTTGTAAATTTTTAGAAAATCATTATTGCATCGATATTGTGGTACGAATCTAATCAAGATTCCTTTTGATTTATTAAGGTCATAGCTACTAAAGGACTGGAGAATAATTATTTCAATAACAACCATTGGCATTATTTTTTTTTCGCATATTGAATGTAAGAGACATGATTTTCAACTTTTACCAAAATTACGTTTTGCTCCTAATACTCTCAATTTTATATATCCAAAACAAACATGGTGTAATCATCAATAAGATGTCAATTTGAGGTAAATGATTATTCTGAACCAATGCCAAAGTTCTTTCCTTATTTTCTTTCAAAGTATTCTTTATATTTTATAAGGCTCTAATGTTGTTAAAGGGAGATTCAATATCACTAAAAAGAATAACATCCACTAAACATTTCCTCTAAAACTCATTATCTATGACCACATCCTTCTATGACCTCTTTAAGCTTTCGTTTTCATTTTGTATGCCTTGAAGAATGTTCAACATATGCACAATACTTTTAAAAAAGATATAAGATGTTTGGAATCTTTAATAAAGCCACCATCTCTTACATTTAGGCTGCGTTTGTTTTACACCTGCTTTTGCGTTTGCGGCGCAACAAACACAGCAAGGTGTTTGGTAACAAACCAAATTGTGTTTTATACTGTGAGACCCACTAAAAAATTCAGTTTGAAATGCAGTTTTTATGAAGCAATTTTTACATGTTTTTTTAACTGAGTTTCGTAAAACTCTGTTTGTTTTTGCGTTTCAAAAGCGCTTTTATAATTATTTTTTTATTTTTTTCTTTGCTTCAAATTATTATTTTTTAGTGTTTTCAGATTATTTTGATGCGCTGATATCAAAAATATTTTTTTTAAATAAAAAAATATTATTTTAATGCATTTCCAAGTAAAAAGCACTTTGAAAAGCAACCGTAACCATACTTCCAAACACAACTAATTATACATGTTTTTTTGCTACATATAAACTTCAACCATAATTTTTATCAAACACATGTCTAAATCCAACTAACCACAACTAACCATACTTTTTTAAAACTTACTTTTTTCAAACTACAACTACAAAAGTTATCTAAGAAACAAACACACTCTTAATCTACAAATGGGAAAGGGTGTCAATTGTTGTTATTAAAACAATTAGTGTCCAGTCCCTTAGTAGCTGTTGATTGAATATCTACAAGATCAAGGCAAAAACAATTTCAATTCGAGAAGAGGGTTTTAGAAAAATAAATATTTTTCTAGTTATTTATATTCTTTTCTTATTTTGTTTGAGAATAATAATGATAATTGAATTCTATATTAACTCTAAAAAGATTAGGGTTTAGGTATAGATGTAGTATAAATAGGATTGTTAGTTTATTTTTCAAGAGAGCTTTGGTATTTGATAAATAATAAAGAGATTGTTCTCTCTTTTTAATAAAGAGATTATCTACGGCATCTAGGGTTTTCCAAAACCCTTTTTTGTTTGATTTCTTTTGGATTTTCTTTTCAATTCTAATTGATCTAGTTTTGAACTGTCTTAATGCCATGTTTTACCTTTTGTTTTTGTTAATAATAGTGAAATAAAAGAAACCGAAAGAAAAGAACCGACAGGGAACACCTAAATGTTTTCTATCTCTAAAATGCTTTGGTTTTTTTTTCAAGAGATAAAAAATATATATATAGGCAAAAGAATTTCAGGGGAGAGGGATCTATCATCTTATTATAAGAATTAGAAACAATATTATGGATAAGAAATATATAGGCAAAAGAATTTTATGGGATATTTTACTAATAATATTTTTGAGAAACAATATAATATATGTTTTTTATATAACAATTAGAAAAATATAATAAAGTCTTATCACATCTTATTATAAACTCAAAACATTTCTTTTTTCAAGTTTAGGACATCTTTTGATTGTGATTTCAAGTCAGAATTAATTTATTTTTATCATATGAATTAGATTATTTTGTGATCTCTTTACTGGTATTAATAATAATAATAATAATAATTTTTTTTAGAGATCACCAGTTCGAGTTTTATAAATTTTAAAATCATTGAAGGTTTAAATGGTTGTTAACTTCAGGGCTTATAAAATTAGTCGAAATGTGTATAAATTAGTCCGTACACCTTCATTAATAAAAATAAAAAATAAATAATAATAATAATTCGATCACACACCCTCCCCAACATCCACATTTCAAAAAATGCCCCAAATAAACACCCAATTTCACATAACTACCCACCATATACGCACACTCCTTTTATCACTACCCACACAAACCTCGTGCTTCGAGTTATCTCTCTCTCTTGTCTCTCTATTTCCCCCCCCTCTCAGAGTGACTATCTCAGGCAGCCATGACCGAACTCAATAAATCCGATAAAGATGACCCGTTCCTCGTTCAATATCAACCTTCCGATCTTAATATCGCATCGGAGTTTCTTTCCACGTGGCTCCCATACCTCTCTCGGGATCTCTGTCATAACTGCTCCAAAACTCTCTCCGATCGCATTCGCTCTCTCTCAGGTTTCCACAATTTTTTTCTTCCCGAATTAACCTTTCTTGTTCTTGTTTATTACCTTGATACCAATTTTTATTTTATTTTTAAATAAATATACCATCACTTAGTTTGATTATTCCTGAAAAGCTAGGGTTTTTTTTTTTTTTTTTATAACTAGTATTTGTTTGTGTTACTGTTATTTGTGCTAATTTTTGTTGAAGTTAAGGGTTAATGTTTGAATTGTTACTGTTAAATGATTTTGAGAGTTTGGGTTTTGGCATGTTTGGTAATTATTGTAGAACTCCAAGGAGAAGATAAGAGTGGGGATTTGCCGACTTTGAATATTAATGTGGAATCGTCAAACGGGAATTGTGGTTCTGATGGTAATTGTAATGATACTTCTGTGGGAAGTTTGAAAGAGGATGATGACACGAATTCGTTAGGTAGTTGGAAAGACGGGATAAATGGGTGGTCTGAGCCACCTGTTTCAGAGGCCTCCAGTAGTGGAGTTCATAGTGAATGGCGCTCGGGGATGTCTTGGGCTGATATGGCTCAGGAAGATGAACTTGTGGAAGAGGAGGAACAAGAACAGCAGGAGTTGAATGCACGGATGGTTAATGTGAATGATTCAACTGGTGGGTTGAGGATAACAAAGGTTGTTGGGAAGCCTACTACATTACCAAGGGAGCAAAGGGAATACATTCGATTTATGAATGTGAAGAGGAAGAAAGACTTTATGTGTTTTGAGAAGATTAATGGAAAGCTTACTAATATTCTCCAGGGCCTGGAGCTTCATACGGGTATTTTCAGTGCTGCGGAGCAGAAGAGGATTGTTGATTATGTTTATGCATTTCAAGAGAAAGGGAAAAAGGGAGAGTTGAAAGGTTGGTTTCATAAATCGTTGTTTTCGCATGTTATTCGATTTGATCTGTTAATGAGCTTTTTACTTATAAGAGGATAAGTTGGTCAATCAGAATTATTTTCTCTTTGCTAGGTTATATTTTGTGCTTAAATGCATTGCATACTGGTTTGGTGTGTTCGAGGAGCTGAGCTTCCTAGAATGCATGTAGTATCGTATTTATGCTATTCTTGATAATATGCATTCTTAAAAGCAAAGTTAAAACTAATATTGCTTGTTTTTCCCGTCACCGTCAAAGATCAATATAGCATACAGGCACTAAATATAACATTCTATATGTTCCATGGTGACAATTGACTAATAGATACTGACTGCCTAAAAGCATCTAGTGTAATAAAAAATAAAAAATAATAAAAACCCTTGATATACAATATCTCACTCTTTCATTAACATAATACAGAATTCTAAAAGCCACTCTTGGTTGTGGGTATATGTTCTCAAGTGGAAATGTTTAACATTCTCTGTTTTTTGCCGTTTATGGTTCCATGTTGGTCACAAGTCTTGCCTTTTGTGCTTCATAGCTTCATATGCCAATAAATTTAAGATTGTTTCATAAATACCTAAAACAATAGACTGTCCTATTTCTGAAAGAATAAAACGTTGGAATTAATGAATGCAGATCTCAACTTATTCTGTATCACCTATATGAGAATGTATTATGGTCCACTGCTTGAGATAAGTTGGTCAAGCTTTGTCATTGACATTTTTTTTGTACTGTCAACTTGATACCCATGATGATTTGCAGACTGCTTTCAAAACTCACCTTCAGTGTTGATTAGTAATTTTTTTTGGAATTTTATATTCCACTTCCAATGGCATGGATGTGAGTGAGTCCATAATACATTCACTGATTGTAAATAGTGCTTTAGCTGTTTTTCACATCGAGTCTACTGATTTGTTAAATGTGCTTTCATCAGTAGAGGTATGAATTTAAATCTAAAAGCTTCCCTTTACATCAATTTGTGAGTTGATATCTGTAAAATATATGCTGGAAAATGTTAAATTATTTGACATATCATTGTTCTGATGTTTTCTTGCAGAGCGCACATATTCAGCTCCACAAAAGTGGATGAGGGGCAAAGGGCGTGTGACCCTCCAGTTTGGTTGTTGTTACAATTACACAATTGTAAGTTCCGATCCCTTTGCTACATATCATCAACATTCTGATTTATAGCGATTCAAAATTTTTAATGCTAAGCATTGCACAAATGTTAAAACTTGAAGTACATTATGATGGCAGGATAAAAATGGTAATCCGCCAGGCATCCTCCAGGATGAAATGGTAGATCCTATACCTGACCTTTTTAAAGTGATCATTAGAAGGCTGGTCCAATGGCATGTTATCCCTCCGACTTGTGTGCCCGACAGTTGTATTGTTAACATTTATGAAGAATGGGACTGTATACCACCTCATATTGACAGCCATGATTTTGTTCGACCTTTCTGTACTGTGTCTTTTCTTAGCCAGTGCAATATACTATTTGGATCAAACTTAAAGGTTGTGGGTGCAGGTGACTTTGATGGTCCAATTGCTATCCCTCTTCCTGTGGGGTAAGTCTTAACATGCAATCCTTTATGTGAATTCCTTACATGCATATCAATTTTGCTCTTTCTTTTCTTTTTCCTCATAATATCTTGTGCATGATCTTGTAATTATCATCCTGGTATTTGCTTATACTCCACATTTGTTGTCTTGGAACCAAAATCTTAGTCATTTTTTTTTCCAGATCTGTTCTTGTCTTAAATGGAAATGGAGCCGATGTGGCTAAGCATTGTGTGCCATCAGTTCCTACAAAGAGGTAGCCATTGAATCTTTTTGAGATCTTATTATTGCTTATTTGATGTAACAACTTTTAGATCTTCTTGAGTTGTTCATTTGTTTATTTTATGGATATATAATTTGCTTCCTTTCCCTCCCTGCATTTGTCATAGGATATCAATCACATTTAGAAAAATGGATGAAGCAAAACGTCCTATAGGTTTTGTTCCAGAACCTGATTTGCAGGGAATTCAGCCATTATCATATGAACTGGATAAAACAAGGAAGTTAAATTCTCCTAAATCAGAGCCTTATGTGAAAAGGCGGCCATATGGTAAAGAGGGTCAGGTGGAAGGGAGGAGATATCCTGAGGATGGTTCCCAATCAGAATCTCGTTACTCAAGTCGGAATCGATGGCCAGCTGCAAATCAGTGGAGGACTAAGGGGAATATGGGCAGAGCTGATGGATGAGGTCCAACCCTTCCGCTGGCTGAATTGTATCTTCCAGATTTGGACATCTTTGATTTAATAGCTCGCATGTTTGAGTATTGTGTGAGAGTCAGATATGGAAGTTGAGGTTCATTTCAGTGTCTGAGAGTTCTGTGGAGTTCATTAACCAGTCTTATTCCTGTTTAAAGCAAATATTTACATGGGTGTTTACAATGGAATAGAGATAACTATTGAGTCAATTATTTACTAGCGAGTCCTAAGGTTGTAGGCATTGCTGCGACAATATTTTTGTTGCTGGAATCCTCTGAAGGTCTGGTTTTGGTTAAGAGCCTGATTGGATCTGCATAGCTTGATACATGGCTCGGTATTGATTGATTGGATCAACTAGCTTGATGCTGCTTGTTTGTGATGTGGATTGCTGCTTTATTGAGATGCCAATATGTTGATTGATCAGAGAAGCACCGCCACCTCATTATAGTGCGAGATGATTAAGTTGTTTTCATGTTCTTTTGCAGAAGATCTTGAGAATTGTACTGTGATTGTTTTTCCTTGTGCATGATATCAACTCATTAATGATTTGCAAGTTTCTTAATATTAAAACTTGCATCCATATTTGAAGTATAGGTTTCAATTAAGCCACTAGAAGGCACCAAAACAGTTGTAATAGAAACAATGATATGGATGGGTGCTCTCAGGTGTGGTGCAAATGATAATTACAGGTGTGTAATAGCTAGCTTTTCAGAGCTGTTTTTTGTTTTTTGTCTTTTTTTGCAGTCTATTTAGCCAATCATTCTGTCCCGACAGTGGGGAAACAGTGACAAAGCAAGGTGGGAATCTTCTCAAGAGAACTTCGGGCTAGATTGCCTCAGGCCCGCTGTTACTCTTCAACCTATCATAAAAGGAGTGGTTTATTAAACGCAAAATAGACTTGCATGCTGCAAAGAAGAGATAGCCACCCAGGTTTGTAAATTGTTTCAACCAAAGAAGAAGAAGAAGAAGAAGAAGAAGAAGAAATGAACAGCCTGCGAGTACTGACTGGTTCAGTAGGAAGCATGCAATCTGCTTATGACACTCACAGAGCCGATGTGGTACGATGGTTGCATGACCCTCTAACTTAAGAGCAGCTGTCTATGGGTTTCAATCTTCGATTATTAATCCAACGCTAGTTAGTAGCATTTGGTACAGTTGTAGGAAGCGTATGCTTTATGATAGAAGAATCAGTTTTCGTCTCGTCATCTCCCAGTCCCAGCATTAAATAACCTTTCCGTCAAGTCCTAGTCGTATCTGCCCCAGCTGTTTACCACCAGCACCATTTAGCCAAAATCAATGGTTAGAGCTCGCAGGATTTTGTTTTAATTTTGCTCCATTCGTTTCTTTTCGAACTTTGAAGTGCTTTGTTCAGAAAAGAAAACAACATGCTTTTTTTCCTTTTCTTTTTCCTAACAATACCGACGATATGTCACTGTGAATTAGTTTCTTCCACTACTGCTAGTTTATCTTCGATTGACGTCTTGTCAGTGGATTAATTTTTCTGTGTAAAGAAACATTCTATTATCACCCTCGAAGAATCTAAAGAGTTGCAATATCAAAATTCCTGCTGTTAATTAAATTGATAAGTGAAATCTAGCTAGCTAAATCTCAAAATTAGCCATCCCTTGCTTTCTCACTTTCTTCCTTCCAAAGCCCCGCACAGGCGTCACAATATCCCATAAAAAACAAACTCCATTAAAGTGGCTGCTAAGGTATAGACAGACAACCAATAAAAACTTTAAGAAGATGGGGTCTACAATATTAGAAAACCTTGAAACAAAAAGGTGGAAGTGGGAGATAGCTCAAACTATGGGTGGGTGTCAGGTCGTTTATTTTCTGCCATTAGATCCAGGATCAACTGCAGTGGAACCTTTTGAGCTCATTTTATCCAGTTGTTGAAACTAGCTAGTTGGCCAAAGTAACTCCAAATTAGTAACATTATCCATCCACTAGCTTGGTCAAACTCCTAGCAGAAGGACCCATTTGTGGTCCTACAAGGATTCAACAATCACCTTGGACCAATTAAAACTTGAGCCATTTTCTAGCAATGGTTGACCATGGATGTCCTAATTAATGTGGTCCAATTTTATACCCGTAAGCCATCCCTATGCCACAAAACTACACAGCGTAAACACAAGCAGTTTTCACATCCAAGGTTTTTGTTTTTAGCATTTATCTTTTAATTAATGAGCATGCAAAAACGCAACTAAAAAGGTAGGAAAAAAAAAGAGAGAAAGAAGGAATAAAAGTTGTGCCTAGGGTTTGCTCTAGGTGGTAGCCAGTCTCTTTCATAGAAATTAACAAGACAGAAAGGAGAAGAAAGAGAAATGAGATACTGCTAGCAGCTAGAAAGAGAGGTTAAGAGATATGAAATGATATTGTGATGTTATCTTTAGAGATATGGGAGGAGAAAATAAGAGCCGAAGAGATGATTACCCGAAAAAAAAGGAAGCGTACCACTGCGGCTGCACATTACTAAGGCACATCTTATGAGGTAAGCAGTTCAGGATTTTGTGTGTGCGCGCGTGTGTGTGTGAAATTAGCCTTCCCTAGCAAATCAAAGCCTAGGGCTAAAAGTTGATCAACAGAGAATGACACTGGCTATTATTTGGCACCAAGAAACAAACACCAATGCCCACATCCCATTTCAGAGATAGCAGAACCCAATGTAAATGCATGATAAGGAGAGCAAAATCCCATCATGAAGTGTCAAAATCAAACAAATAGCACAATCTGAAAAGTTGAACTATCGAAAAGAGAGTGGGAAAGAAGACTGCAACAGGCAGGATTGGAAGAAAAAGGGAATGAGACTGTTACCAGTTGAGTTCAAGGAGTATAACCAAAAAACTTGACATACAAGAGAATTGCTTAAAACATTCCATTGCCAATGTAATAATGAGAATTTATGTATGTCACAAAATCCAGAGCCAGAAACAAGTATCGGAGAATATCCTTTGTATATATCTCATTGCTATTAGCTAATTTGTTGCCTAGATTAGTGATGGTAGTTAAAGATAATTCGGAGGGACGTGTGTTTAGGGATTGATGATTAACTAGACATGACTTAAGCTAACATCATGGAAAAGAGATAGCATGAATATTTTACCCTCTCTTCCATATATACTTGTATCATTCATAAGATGAGAATGAGACACAATATTGTTTAATCTTTAAATTCTTCATGGTATTAGAGCAGTGATCCTTTTCTCCCCGTTTACGTTTGTTTTTCTTTCTTGTGGTAGAGAAGACAACAAGAAATATGTTGTAGATGGAGGTTCAAAGGTGGTTCCTCCTCTGATAAATATATCTGATGGTGATGCCAACACTTCTTAAAGGTTAAGTTCAGTGTTGCTAAATGAA
>Ga0307510_10011918_pt1 | contig 10307 bp, 14 predicted proteins | sample 12_EM_MG_FD_207224 | JGI IMG/M metagenome (GOLD analysis project Ga0307510, IMG submission 207224) | Populus trichocarpa ectomycorrhiza microbial communities from riparian zone in the Pacific Northwest, United States - 12_EM | ecosystem: Host-associated > Plants > Roots > Unclassified | place...
GCGCGGCCACGTCGCCGCGCTCCAATTCCCCTCCACCACCGACCTGCGGTCGGCGGTCCCCCTCCCCACGCAAGCATGGTGAGGAACAGGAACTACTTCTTCACCAACCCGATCTCGACCAGCCGCTCGTGCAGATAGTCGTGCGCCGTGATCGGCGTCGGATAGCGGTTGGGATTGTCCGGGGTGATCGTCGAGGGCAGCGTCTCGATCAGGAAATCGGGCGCCGGGTGGAGGAAGAACGGCATCGAATAACGCGAGAAGCCGCGCCGCTCCGGCACCGGGTTGACCACGCGGTGCGTCGTCGAGGGCAGCACATGGTTGGTCAGCCGCTGCAGCATGTCGCCGACATTGACAACCATCGCGCCCTGCGGCGGCTTGATCGCCAGCCAGCGGCCGTCCTTGTCGAGCAGCTCCAGCCCCGCTTCCTCGGCGCCGAGCAGCAGCGTGATCAGGTTGATGTCCTCATGCGCGCCGGCGCGCACGCCCTCGGCATCGACCGGGATTGGCGGGTAATGCAGCAGGCGCAGCACCGAATTGCCGTCGCGCACCGCATGGTCGAACCAGTTCGGCGCCAGCTTCAGGTGGCGGGCGATCGCCGACAGCAACCGGTCGCCGGCCGTATCGAACGCCGCGAACAATTCGATGAACGTCTCGCGGAACCCTTCCGGCCGGTCGGGCCAGATATTGGGTGACATCTGGTCCTCGAAGCGATGCCCGGCAGCGAGCTGGCGCCCGACATGCCAGAACTCCTTCAGGTCGACATGCTTGGCGTCCTTGGCGATCTCGGTCTTGAACGGCGTATAGCCGCGCGCGCCGCCGCCACCCTCGACGAAATAGCCGCGCTTCTCCGCATCGGGCAGGCGGAACAGCTCCTCGGTCAGCGCCCAGGCGCGCTCGATAAGGTCCTGCGGCACGCCGTGATCGGAGATCACCGCAAAGCCGAAACGCTCGAACGATCCGCCGAGCGCGGCAGCGAAGGCATCTGGGTCGGCCGCCTCATCGGCGAGCGAGAGTGGCGGAACCTGGGCGGCGGGGGTATCGAGCATGACGTATATCCAGTCGCGAAATCACGAAACGACCGGTTATAGTGGGTTCTCACCGCAAGGGAAACAGGCGACCCTCTGCGTCTCAATCCCAAGACCGGGGTGACGGAAGGTTGTTGGCTAAGGTAGATTCGGCCAAGTTAGCCGATCGTGATCAAGCCCTTGGCATGGTCCGCGCCGACCGGGCTGAGGTCAAGCGAGAAGGGCTTCTTGTCGTCGGTCGTGCCCGACAGGCCGGTGCCATCGGCCTTCACATGGAAGCCTGCGCCATTGAGCTTTTCCTCGAACCAGGCCCGCACCGTGTCGGGGGTGGCCGGGCTTTCGAACGTCACCTTGACCGTGCCGTCATTGTCGCTGCCCTGGCCATGGTCGTGCGCGTCGATGTTCATCCCCGAGACCGTCGAGCCCGGGTAGAGATGCACCCCGTTCATGTCGAAATTCGACGCGTCGAGATGAATCTTGGGGAGGCTGATCTTGCCCGAGAATCCCGGCGCGTTGATCGCCATGTCACCGGTATTGCCGTTGACGCCGGCAACGAAATTGCCGTCCGTGTCACTGGCATTGAGCGAGATCGTCGTGCCCTGCTCGTTGCCATTCCCATCGCAGCCGGCCAGCGGCAGGGCGCACAAGGCAACGATCATCAGGGCGCGGGTCATGGCGGGCAACTCCGTAGTGATATAGTGCTACAACACACCATAGCGGCAGATTGACTTACGTCAAGGGTCGACCCTCGCACGCTTTTGTTGCATGTGCGAACACATGACGCAGGCCCCGCCACCGCATCCCGCCGAACAGCGGGCGCCGATCTCGCTTGGCGAGTTCGTCGCGATGGTCGCCGCGCTGATGGCGCTGGGCGCGCTCGGCGTCGATGCCATGCTGCCGGCCTTGCCCGAGATCGGGGCGCAACTCGGCGCGCCGACCGAGAATGCCCAGCAATATGTCATCGCCATCTACCTGATCGGCCTCGGGGTCGGGCAGCTGATCCACGGCCCGTTGTCCGATCACTTCGGCCGCCGCCCGGTCATGCTGGCCTCGCTCGGCATCTATTTCTGCTGCAACTTCACCTGCGCGGTGGCGGGCAGCTTCACGCTGTTGCTGGTGGCGCGCTTCGCCAGCGCGGTGGCGATCGCCGCGACGCGCGTCGTCACCGTGGCGATCGTGCGCGATTGTTATTCGGGCCGGCCGATGGCGCGGGTGATGAGTCTCGCCGCCATGGTGTTCATGATCGCCCCGGTGCTCGCGCCGACGCTCGGCCAGGGTATCATGCTGTTCGGCTCGTGGCGGCTGATCTTCTGGGCCATTGCCGGGCTGACCGCTTTGGTCATGCTCTGGTACGGCCGCCGCCTGCCCGAAACGCTCGATCGCCGGGAAAAGCGGCCCTATTCGTTCGCCGCCACCCTCCAGGGCGCGCGCCAGACGCTCGGCGATCGCTGGTCGACCGGCTACATGCTCGCCTCCACCGTGATGCAGGGCGCGCTGTTCGGTTACATCACCTCGGTCCAGCAGGTCGTCGCCGAGGTGTTCCACCGGCCCAAGCTGCTCAATGTCGTGTTCGCCTCCACCGCGGGCATGATGGCGGTGAGCAACCTGTTCAACTCGCGCGTCGTGATGCGGGTCGGTTCGCGCATCCTGTCGCAATCGGCGCTGGTCGCGCTGATCGGCGTCGCGCTCGTCGCATTGATGATCAGCCTCAGCGGCCATGAAAACCTGTTGGTGTTCATCGTGCTGCAGGGGTTGATGATGGCGTGCTTCTCGCTCGCCAGTTCCAATTTCTCGTCGCTGGCGATGATCAATATGGGCACGATCGCCGGTACCGCGTCGAGCATCCAGGGTTTTTGCTTCATCACCGGCGGCGCGTTGCTCGGTGCGGCGATCGGCCAGTCCTTCGCCGGCACTACCGTGCCGATGCATGTCGGGTTCGCGCTGGCCGGCGTTGCAGCGTTCGTGATCGTCGCCATCACCGAGCGCGGGCGACTGTTCCGCCCGGCCTGAATTCACTTCATCGCATCGCGTCGTGCGGGAACCGCGCGATGCGCGTATCGTTGACCCCCTGAAGTAACAGGAGACGATGATGGGCGGACATCAGGTTCCCGGCACCGGGTCGGGCGACGACGGTTATGACGAGGAAGGCTATGACGAGAGTCAGCGCGCCGAAATCCTTGAGGCGACACGCGACGGGCCGACCGACGGCGTCGTCCTGACCGACCTCATTCCCGATCTCGGCGACGATCCCGAGGACGATCTCGAAATGACCGCCGACGAGACCGGCGAAGAGGATGACGACGCCGACGAGAGCGAGACGGCGGTCGCCGAAGACGAAGTGCAGGGCGATTTCGATGCCGGCACGCTCGATGACGACGACGACCTGGGCGACGCCGACGCCAAGGCCTTGCAACCTTGATGACGGGTTGAGCTGGTCCTAGTCTGATGCGGCAAGGGAGCCGTGCCATGACGACAGATCCGCGCATCGACGCCTATATTGCTGCCCGCGCCGAATTCGCGCGCCCGATCCTCGCCCATCTGCGCGAACGTTTCCACGCCGCCTGCCCGCAGGTTGAGGAAACGATCAAGTGGAGCATGCCCTTCTTCCTCTATCGCGGCCGGTTGCTTGCCAACATGGCAGCGTTCAAGGCGCATGCCAGCTTCGGCTTCTGGGATCGCGCCGAGATGGGCGCGGGGCGTGACAAGGACGGCATGGGCCAGTTCGGCAAACTCACCTCGCTCGCCGATCTGCCCGACGATGCGACGCTCAACGCCAGCATCCGCGCCGCCGTGGCGCTGCTCGAGGCCGAACATCGCCCGAAACGCGCGGCACGCCCGGCCAAGCCCGAGGCAGAGGTGCCTGCTGCACTGGCCATCGCGCTCACTGCGGATGCCGCGGCCAACAAGACCTTCACCGAATTCCCGCCCGGTTGCCGCCGCGAATATTGCGAATGGATTGCCGAGGCCAAACGCCCCGAAACCCGCGACAAGCGCATCGCAGACACCATCGCCTGGCTCCGCGAAGGCAAACGCCGCAACTGGAAATACGAGAATTGCTGACCCTCATTTCCCTCTCCCTTTGGGAGAGGGAGGGGCCCATGCGAAGCATGGGAGGGCGAGGGCAGGACGATACCCCACTCGCATGCTTCGTTTAACGCGAAGAAATTTGTTCGCGCGGAGGCGCGGAGACGCGGAGGTGTCGCGCGAAAGGAAAACGTATCTCCGAAAACGGGAGACACCTTACCGGCAGCCAAAGAGCGAGAAGGTCTCGCTGACGCGAGACGAAGCCAAGAACGCAACACCTCCGCGTCTCCGCGCGAACCAATCCCTCTTTTTTAGCTTGGTGAATCGCCGGGACGATCATCGTCCTTGACACGCAACTTTCACGGGAGTTACGTTACACCATCACATAACAGGAGGAACGGCGATGCCCACGGCAACCATATCCTATCGCGGCGGCGCTTATCGGCACCGGTTCGTTCCCGCCCGTGAGCCCCAGCCCATGTCCTCCCTCAACATCACCCCGCTGATCGACGTCATGCTGGTGTTGCTGGTGATGATGATCCTGACCATCCCCGCCATGACCCACAAGGTGCCGCTCGAGCTGCCGCAGCCCGGCGAGGGCCCGACCCAGCACCCGGTCATCCACCAGCTCGATCTCGCCGCCAATGGTGCGCTGCGGCTCGACGGCGCGGCGATCGACCAGGCCGCACTGCCAGGGCGGCTGGCGGTGCTCAAGGCGGATCCGGCCGCCGAGCTCCACGTCAACACCGATCCGATGACGCGGTACGACCGTTTTGACGAGACGCTGGCGACGATCAAGCGCGCCCACATCACCCGCCTCGGTTTCGTCGGCAACGAGCGCTATACCGACTTTTGACGAACGCAGGGGGAACGTGCCGCGATGCGGCGCGTTCGCCTTGCCGGGATCATCTTCGGGGAATTTTCGTGCGCTTTCTTCTTGTGCTGCCGTTGCTGCTGGCCGGATGCGCGCCTTCGGGCGATCCCGCGTCGAACCATACGGTCGATATCAACGCCGCCGCCGAGGCCGGCCGCAACGACGTCGCCAACTATGCCTCGGCCGATGTCGGCGACGGCAACACGCCTGCGATCCTGCCGACCCCGATCACCAGCCCGGCACCGGTCGAGCCACGCGCACCCGGCACGCCCGGCGGGCTACCCAAGGATGGTGTGGTCTCGGAAAGCCCGTTCACGCCCGACAGCGCCCAGGGTGCGGCCAATGTCGTGCAGACCTATTTCGCGCTGCTCGAAGAGGGCAAATATCGCCAGGCGCACGCATTGTGGGACGATGGCGGCAAGGCCTCGGGCATGAACGAGGCGGCCTTCGCCGCGAGCTTCGGCAAATATAGCGAATATCACGCCCAGATCGGCGCGCCCGGCGAGATCGATGCCGGGGCGGGTCAACGTTATGTGACCGTGCCGGTGCAGCTCTATGGCCGGCTGAAAGCGGGCGCGGCGCCGTTTCACGCCCGGGGCGACGTCACGCTGCACCGCGTCGGCGACATCGACGGCGCGACCGCCGCACAGAAGACGTGGCATATCCGCACCATTTCGGCGAAACCGCAGCCCTGACGCTTTACGATGGCCCGACTGGTCGAGCCGGATTGCCAGGGGATAAAGATGCCGACGATCGCGCTGTTGATCGCCTCCAACTGCTTCATGACCGTCGCCTGGTACTGGCATCTCAAGGGCGGCATGACCAAGCCGCTGCTGCTCGTCGTGATGATCAGCTGGGGCATCGCATTGTTCGAATATTGCCTCGCCGTGCCCGCCAACCGGCTCGGCTATGCCCATGGCTGGAGCGGCGGCCAGCTCAAGATTGCGCAGGAGGTGATCACCCTGCTGGTGTTCGGCGTGTTCATGGTCGCGGTGCTGGGCGAGCCGCTCAGCTGGCGCCACCTCGGCGCCTTTGCCTGCCTGATCGGCGCGGTGGCGTTTGTGTTCTGGGGGAAGTGATATCCTTCAAGCCCCTCTCCTGAAGGGGAGGGGTTATGAACGCCTCACCCACCCATGGCATTGGCCAATACGCTCAGGTCGCCATTCTCGACCGCCACCCCCGTGGCATCGGTATCGGCCGATGCCGCCTGGTTCTCCGTCGCCGCATTGCCCGCGGGTGCCGCGCCCGCGACATCATAGGCGGTCCACAATATTCCCGCGGCCCAGATCAGCGCCGCCCAGCGGTTACGGAAGATCTTCGACGATGGCATTTGTCTGTCATGGCTTGAGCGGGGTTAAGGCGCCGCTGCGAGGTGCGGTTAACGTGCTTGGCGCGCCGCTTGCCGTCATCGACAGGCGCGCCTAGCATCCGGTCGCCGGGAGAAAAAAGGGGACGCGCTATGCCGATGAAGAAACCCGCCTTGCTCGCAGGCCTGATATTGGCCGCGACGTTGCTCGTCGCGGCTGGCGGTGGTGATGCCGCGGGCGACTCGCTCGTGCCCGCACGCCAGGCCGCGTTCCGCCTGTCGGGTGCGACCTTCGGGAACATGAAGGCGGCGATCGATCGTGGCGACGATCTCAAGACACTGATGTTCCCGGCAAAGTCGCTCGCGTCATGGGCGCACAACCTGCCCGCCATGTTCCCCGCCGGCAGTGACGGCGCCGGCACCAAGGCGCTGCCCAATGTGTGGAGCGACCGGCCCGGCTTCACCAAGGCCGCCGCCACCTATGCCGAGGCAGCCGACAAGCTCGCCACGCTCGTCGCGGCGGGCGACAAACCGGGCGTCGCGGCACAATGGACGGCGCTGCGTGCGACCTGCAAGGCCTGCCACGACACCTACCACACCCCGATGCCGAACTAGCGCCGCCTGGCGGGTGGGGGCTTGCCCTGCTCATCGGCGGTGTTCGCCGCGCGCGCCATGGCGGTGGCTGAGCGGGACGCCGCCCGCGCTGTCAGCGTGATCGCCACGCCGCTGGCGCCATCGACCAGCACGACGCCCTGCTCGGCAACGGCATCGAGGGGACGATCCTCGGGTTCGATCGTTCTGTGTTCGCGAATCTCCGCCATCGAGGAAAAACGAATGCCATTACCGTACGTTCCGGAGTTATTGCCGTGTTGATCGATTTGTTTCTGCGTACCCATCAAAAGCCCGTGCTCAGCGACGAGGAGGTCGCCGCGCTCGAGGCATCGTTCGCACGCACCCAGGAATTCACGCCGCGGCAGATCGTCGTGCGCGAGCAGGTCCCGCTGACGCAGTGCACGCTGCTGCTCGAAGGCTTTGTCGAGCGCTACAAGGACATGGCGGATGGCCGCCGCCAGATCCTCGCCATCCATGTCCCGGGCGATTTCGTCGATCTGCACAGCTACCCGCTCAAGAAGCTGGAACATTCGGTTGCCGCGCTGACCCCGATCCGCGTCGCCTTCATGCCCCACCCCGCCGTCCGCGCCATGACCGAGACGTCGGCGACCCTGACCGAATTGCTATGGCGCTCGACCCTGATCGACGCGGCGATCAACCGCGAATGGATCGTCTCGATCGGCGCGCGCGGCGCGGCGGTGCGTCTCGCGCACCTGTTCTGCGAAATGAACGTCCGGCTGCAGCGCATCGGTCTCAGCGACGGCAAGCAGTTCGTCTTCCCGGTCACCCAGATCGACCTCGCCGACGCCACCGGCCTGACCGCCGTCCACGCCAACCGCATGCTGCGCCAACTGCGCGAGGACGGGCTGGTCGAGTTCCGCGGCGGCCATGTCCGCATCGCCGACTGGGACGCGCTGCGCCGCTTCGCCGGGTTCGACACGGGCTATCTGTTTATCGATTGAGGTAAGGTCCTTTCGCCTTCTTCTTGCCCCTCGCTGGAAGGGAGGGGAGAAGAAGGTGGGAACTCATGAATACCGCGCACGTAATGCGATTAGCTGCCGGCGATCATGCCTCATCCGCCCGCGCGTCAAACGCTGCCCGCGCTTCCGCCACCACCGCAATATGCTCGAAAGCCCAGTGGCCCAGCTCCTGCACCGGCACGCGCAACGATTGCCCCAGCGCGGTCAACTCATAATCCACCCGCGGCGGAATCGTCGCAAACATCGTGCGCGACACGAACCCGTCGCGCTCCAGCCCGCGCAATGTCAGCGTCAGCATGCGTTGCGACACGCCGCCGATCTTGCGCTTCAGCTCGTTGAACCGCATCGGCCCGTCGGCCAGCATCATCACCACCAGCACGGTCCATTTGTCGCCGACCCGCGACAGGATCGAACTCACCGCGGTGCACGCGCCGGGCATATGCTCGGCCATGTCGTCGGTCGCGTCGCTATTGGTCACATCGATGTGCCCGGGTTCCAAAATTGTGCCTCCTTGCGGCGTTTTTCCAGTCATCCATATAGCCTTGGTCACAAATCAATACCAGGGAACCGCGACGATGAATATCCTCCATATCGATTCCAGCATCCTCGGCGCCAACTCGGTCAGCCGTCAGCTTTCCGCCGACATCGTCGCCCGGATCGCCGCCACGGCACCGGGCGCGACGATCACCCATCGCGATCTCGGCGAAACGCCGGTCCCGCACCTTTCCGGTCGCGCCTTCATGGCGGCGCAGAATCCCGATGGGGCGCATGAGCCTGCGGTGCGCGACGATCTCACGACCGGTGGTGACGTACTGCGCGAATTCCTCGCCGCCGACACCGTCGTGATCGGCGTCGCTTTCTACAATTTCTCGGTGTCGAGCCAGCTCAAGGCATGGATCGATCGCATCCTCGTCGCTGGCCAGACCTTCCGCTACGGCGCGAACGGTCCCGAGGGCCTTGCCGGCGACAAGCGCGTGATCCTCGCCATCGCCCGCGGCGGCTTCTACGGCGAAGGCGCACCGACCGCGGCGTTCGAGCATGGCGAAACCTATCTCCGCACTGTCCTCGGCTTCATTGGCATCAAGAATCCCGAAGTCGTGATCGCCGAAGGTCTCGCTGTCGGCCCGGAGCAGCGCGTCGCCGCCATCTCCGGTGCGCAGCAGCAGATCGCCGCGCTCGCCGCCTGAAACCCCAGCCCAAAGGATATCTCCATGGCAACCGCCACGCTTTCCGCGCCCATACCGGCCAGCGCCGGCAACGTCCGCGCCATCATCCATCGCACCGCCGGCCAGCGGCACGGCCCGATCACCCGGCTGATCAGCCCCGGCGATCTCGGTGAGCTGGTCAAACCCTTCGTCTTCCTCGACCTGTTCGAGGCCGACCGCATCCAGGGCGGCGGCTTCGCGCCGCACCCGCATTCGGGCATCGCGACCCTGACCACCTTCCTCGCCGGCAGCACCGATTATGCCGATTCGACCGGAAAGTCGGGCACGCTGACCGCCGGATCGGTCGAATGGATGCGTGCCGGCGCCGGCGTGTGGCACAGCGGCAATCCGGTCGAGGGCGCAGGCATGCTCGGCTATCAACTATGGCTCGCGCTGCCCTCCGAACTCGAACTTGCCGCACCGGAAAGTCTCTATCTCGCGCCGGAGCAGGTGGTGGGCGACGGGCCGGTGCGGGTCGTGCTCGGCAGCTATGAGGGCAAGACCAGCCCGATCGCGCTACCCGTCCCGATCACCTTCCTCCATGTTCGGCTGGCGGACGGCGAACGCTGGACCTACCAGCCCGCCGCCGATCACGACATCGCCTGGCTGGCGCTGAACAGCGGCAAGCTGCACAGCGCGGGCGTGACGCTGCAACGCGAGGTTGCGGTCTTCGCCGAGGGCAATGACGCGATCGAGCTGATCGCCGAAGGGGCGGTCGAGTTCGTCATCGGCTCGGCCGCGAAGCACCCGCATCCGCTCGTCACCGGCTATTATTCGGTCCACACCAGCCCCGCCGCGCTGATCGAGGGCGAGCGCAACATCGCGGCACTCGAACACAGCGAGGCGGTCAGGGCGCTGTTCGCCTGAGGCGATTGGCCGATATCGTTACTGTTTCGTAACGATATCGGCCGCGGTAGCCTTTGTCGGTGCCGCGGATCCGCCGACCCCTGACAAAATTGCACCGGTGGGCGCGCTGCGCGTGCGCTTGTCACCTGCGTCATACTACATCGCCGCGCCGGAATTTTGTCACACGCCGCTTCGCCTGCCCGGCATAGCCTGATTCAACTGCGCTCGCGGGCGCATTATCTGCCACGTCCATGCCTGCTGGACGCCCTTCGCCGTACAAACCGGAATTCGCCCGCATCGCGCAGCGGCTATGCCGCAACGGTGCCACCGATATCGAGGTCGCCGACATTCTCGGCATCTCGGTGCGCACCTTCTATCGCTGGTGTCTGCTCCACGACGAATTCACCGCCGCCGTCCGCGTCGGCAAGGATGCCG
>Ga0307510_10011919_pt1 | contig 10306 bp, 11 predicted proteins | sample 12_EM_MG_FD_207224 | JGI IMG/M metagenome (GOLD analysis project Ga0307510, IMG submission 207224) | Populus trichocarpa ectomycorrhiza microbial communities from riparian zone in the Pacific Northwest, United States - 12_EM | ecosystem: Host-associated > Plants > Roots > Unclassified | place...
GTGTCTTGATACAAAATAGAAACTAGATTCCTCATTCTTGCATACGAGTAGACTTGGGTACCGTATCTTCCCCTCACTTGGACGCTCGACGTATCGAACCCCTAGCCCATCTTGAGCCGAGCTCCTGAAAACTACAGACTAGGAGCGGCAGATACCAGCGCTTCCGCTGAAAACCTGCCGAAACGCTGTTGCGGAGGTACAGTATCCCGTTGGACTGCTGTTGTTTTCTGGCGTTCAATATAGGGGCTAGTTGGCGTTTCTTTATCGATATCGAGGGGGGTGGGATCAACCCACTGCACAGTGCTTTTGTGGGGAGTCAGAGATAGTGGCGTTGTCGAATTAGAGGAGACTTAAAGTTCCCCTTACATCCGTGGTTTTGGCAGCTATGATTGCATGGTTTATGGCTTTGTCTAGTGGAGAAATCGCTAACTGATTGGCTAGAGTAGAAGAGACGGAAATGGTTTAAATACCGAGCTCGAAGCTGCCCGTAACGGCCGTTCTTTTCTCCCTTTAAAGAACTGTCTGCTACTGCAGGCGCTCCGGCCCCTAGTTATGGAGAATTATGCAGAACCGCCGGGGTATGCTACACACATCATAGGCCCAGAATCTAGAGCCCCGAGGAAAAACAAGAAGTACCAGTAGACTCCCGTCCCATAGAAGACTCAGTTTCCTACACTCACCTAACCCTAAACACACACCCAGAATGCACCTGTGAGCAATACCACCAACACCCTACCCGCGCTCTGCTGTCGAGCGCTGGCTAGGAAATCCCACTATCATTCGTTGAGTGAAAATCCAGGCCGGAGATAATACGTCCCAACTCTGAGCAGAATCGGAGTTATTGTGGTTCCAGTACTAGTACAGGGGTGGATCCCACGCAGTTTGCCTGTGGGAGGGGGTGCTGGCCGCAGCAGAGGCATTCTGCGTGCACGGGGGTGCCAGGAGGATAAATCTAAGGGCTAGCGTGATGTGCCGGATCTCAACCACCCGGGAAGGAAGAGAGGGAGGCAGAGGAAGCTATAGAGGTTTCTATATCTCCTGAAGAGCAGAGTTCTTATTCACAACTTTATATCTAACTTACGGCAATAACCCAGGATCACCGCTCAGTCCGGGCCCTTCACCCGTCTGGTATGCGTTACCTCGGAAGTGCTAGATTGGAAGCCCCCACCACCCTTATACTCCTCCTCCAGCGAAAGATACATAAGCCACTGTCAATGCACCCATTTTCTAGACTACTCGTCCATTCGCTGGTCTGAAGGGTATTATCTACGCCTCAGTTTACCAGGAGCTAGCTAAACCTTTGAATATCGGTACTTGGAGATTAATAGCATATCTACGGCACCCCTAATATAAGGATCTACGGCTATGCTCACGACAGATGTACCAGAGGTTGTCCTGAGAACCTGGCTTAATTATTGACCCTAAGGTATATCACCTGGAGTCCACCATAAGTGGAAACAGACCTACCAGAGCCGAGGAGCCCCGTCACCCCCCGCCAGTACCCCGGTTAGACGGTACTCACTCGACAGCTTGGCCACTCGCTGTTTGGCCCCGGGTGCCGGGGCTTTGATAAGCCTAGACTGCCCTAAAGTCTGGGTGCACGGAGATCAGCTACAATTACCTAGGCCCTCTCATTCCCTAAGTCCGCCTTTGTGCTGGAAAGTGCTGGAGCGTTGTCTGAATTTCTGGCAGTCGAGCAATCAGGTCAGAGCACCCCTCCTCTTTTATGCCAGATTACCCATACGGCATGGGGTTATTGAATATATGGTTATCGGTAGCAGTCTTCATCTGTGCCGTTAGGCATAGGATAGTAATGTCGGCTGGGCATCAGGTGTTGGATGTTTAATCTAGCCTGGTGTTTTCGTTCCGTGACATTCGGCATAGGGCACTGGCTTTGGGGATTAGCTCTCGTCGCGACATTGTGTTGTCCCCCACCGTCCCCTGTCGTCTTCTATCGTCCCCCGTCGTCCTCTATGTTGTCCGTTGCGGTGGATGAAAGTGGATTGTTCATTCATTCCTTCAACGTTTCTGCCGAATTTCCGTCATTACTGGATGTCCCTCTGCGTTCCTTTCGTTCGCCGTGGTTTGCGGAATTTCGTTTGGCCTCCGGATATGCTATTTGTCCGGAGATATAACTCCTGGCCTATCCTTGGGTAGCACCTCGTTATATCCATCGCTGTGTTCATCCTTTCCCACCTCCGGTTGCGCTTGACCGCGGGGATCGAAATCGCACCTCTTCATCCATTACCTCGATACACACGTTCTTGCTATGGGGCGGCAATGGGCATACTAAGTTTTAGTAGGATCTAGGTTCTCGGTGAGCTCACTCTACAGTTTACAGTATTTGGGCTTATCCTTTTCGCTGTCCTACTCGCCCCACTTACGGTTGTGCACGGACCATGATGTATAAGACCAAGCGTGGGTGGAGGCGTAATCCCATATAAGAAAAGACAAAACCGGTATGGAAAAAAAGGATACACTCTAGATCCTAAATTCACTGATGAGTGAGAGCCGCTTGCTATAAAACCACGAGAGCTATTGAGCCCTGTCTGGGTAGGCCGCTGGTGACCTTCTCGATCTGTAAGACTATTACCCAAAAATCATTCACTTCTTTTATCCGATGTCTCCTTCGCATGGTTCATCTTTTTTTCTATCACCCACCTAGTGAACGCCGCATGGTGAATTTGCGGTAACCTGCCATAAAAATGTGGTACTTTAATGTACCCCACCCTTCTGCTATAATTGTGAACCCGATATGATAGAAGATACAAGTGAGCCGCTTCCTACTGCACATTATAAAATACCTCGACTCATCGATTTATTCAAACGCCGTTTGTTGGAGTAGGTAGGACTGCCTCGGGGCATGTGTCAAACAAGCGGACAAGCAAAAATTCACTACCCTCTGTTCATATCTTCCCACTTTACCTTATATTTGTTCCCCCACCTATCATGCTCCGCCTTTGAGCACAAATACGTCCGTAAAGTTATCGTACCTTTCCTTGTATGATACCTCAATAGCAATACCTAATAGCAAAAGACAGAATGGAGAATAGCAAAAGCCTCATAGACAACTCATTTCGGATATGCCTCTAAGACGTACTTCTTGTGGCGGTACACTTCTTTAATTGCTCATCACTCGTATACCCATTTATCATGGGCACCCCGTATCGGTGGGGTGCTCCATCGTCTGAGAATCTGATCTGTAGGTGTGCCTTGTGCTCGAGAATGGACCTTCGAGTTTTAGCTGATGCCTCTATTAATATTCCAAATTCTCCGAGATCCCTACTTAGGTCATTCGTTACCTTTGTTTGACCGGATTTCTGAGTAGAGATAGGCCGATATGGATTGGAAATCATGAAACATCACTCATCCTGTCCCCTGTCGTCACTGTTGGAACTGCCTGCGCTCGTTGGTCACGCAAGCGTTGAAAGTTTTTTCTCCTATAAAATCCCCTTCCTTCTTGTCTTCGCTTTTTTTCTTTCTTTCTTTTCTTTTCTCAAGATATCTCACCCCTCTTTTAATTCATTCAACGAAAATTACTCTCATTCGCTTAAACCACTTTACTTCACTCCGCAAAATCCTTCAGTCCGGTCATCACCTCCATTACAAACAACACCTCTATTCCTAGCAGTCACCCGCCTCCCGGCCTCTCCCCCGGCTGCCCCTCGACAGGCCTGCAGTCCTACCCCTACCCGAGCTAAGCACTCTCTCACCATAGGGCCCCCCCGCCTAATCCAAAAACGTCCGTCCTGGAATTTTTCTGTCTTGGACGGACTGACAGAGGTAGTTCAGTTTCGTCCGGGGCTCTTGGAAGTCCCCCCGCCGGGCTCCGTGGCCCCTCCGGACCGTTCGGAATACCGATCAGCTTACCTCCCGTCCGGCTTGCAGAAGACAGCCGTAACCACGGCATTCAATGTCTGCTGAGCCAGACGAGTGCAGCTTGTATTCGAGCCTTCCTTCGCTGCCAAACAGAGGGATGATGAGCCTCCGGGACTCGTTATGAGTGTGTCATCTCTCGAGGCCATGGGCCAGATACTCCTACCATTTGTAGGGGGGTCACCGGTCTTTGTACCCTACCAACACCCAGACAACCCCTGCTTCAGACCTCACCCATAGCCGCAAAGGCATTACCCCCACTCCGACCCACCTGCGTCCCTTAACTAGCTAACGATCCTGCTAGGGAGCCGTATTTTCCAGTTTCCTGATGGCGAAAAGCAGATAGGGCCCGCTGAAAGAGAAACATGAGAAACACATAGAGGAACCCAAAGATCCCCAAATTGAGATCGCGGAGCTCAGCGAACACCTTGAGGCGGAGAGAGCACTAGTTGAGATACTAGTTAAAAAAACTAGGAGTGGGAACGGGGGTGCGACCAAATGAGGAAAGCTGCGGAAAACACCAGGACGAAAACCAAATGCGAGTAGGAGAGGGTGAAGGAGCACACTACGAAGGAGTTTGAATTGTGCCGAAGATTCGAGATAGCAATAGGTACACTAGTTCCGATTGTTACGGCCATCGTTATGAAGGCCGTGTATAAAAGGGCTGCCGAGATCTCTCATCAAGATCGAGATGTTGGTGGGTATCCAAGGGGGATGGCTATCCCGCAACCTATACAATCAACGAGGGTTCCTGGCGGATGCGCGGTTGGGGGCGGTATTCCATGACAGTGTTGTTCCTATGGCATACTCTGGCGGCATGGAAGACGAGATCCAAATTCCCCCACTTCTTATTTTGCCCCTCCGTGAATCTATACTTAGGTTACGACACCTTTGTGTAAGCGCAGAACTCATTGGCGAAGAAAAGCCCGGACCGACCAGCGGTCTCTTAATCCCCTGCTCGGTAATTCCTGCCAACGAGGGCAACCGCTGTTGGGCGCTGTGGATTGCCGGAATTGGTTCTATCCTGCTACCCAGCTTTAGTAGCAACTTGTCACTTGAATCTGGAGCTCTAGTAGGACTGTCGGACCCTTATATAGCTTTCCTTTAATTTTCGTTATTGTTGTGGGTTGCGTAGGTTGTTACGTAGTCGCGCAAGAGAGAAGTCTTAGTGGATAGGGTTTTGTTTGTTAATCAGTGTGGAAAACTCCTTGGAGGGACTGAGGTCGGGTGTGGATTTTTTTCTGTTGAGGGGAACTGTTCATCGTTCATCATCGTTCATCACCTTTCTGAGAGCTGATCACTTCGGTTTATCGTAACCATCAGTGTTCGGCTTTCAACTTCAATTTATCAATTTCAGTTTCTTTTGTTTTCTCCTGCTGGTGACATTTACCAGAACCGTCAACCGTCAAGATTGTCAACACCCACGGAAGAACGCCTACTGGGGAAGACCTACGACAGTACTGTGGTCATGATGCGGGTCCTGTTTTGGTGGCCAGCGCCACCCCATCGCTTAGTTGATTCTGGATCCTGCGGTGGAGCATGGTTACTATAGGTGGGATGAGATAGGGTAAAGGGCAGTTTGGAATCGGAATGTTTCAAAGGTATGCATTGCCGAATACACGGGGTCGATTGTCACCTAGGAGGCGAAAAAGGTGGAAGATTTCAAAGAGGGAACTGAGGTTAAGTTCGAACTAACTCAATGTGATGTGATGGTAGGATGCGAGGGGAAAGGGGTGAAGGAGGGAAGAAGGATATGTCCTTATTCAGTAATATCAAAGCTAACAACCTCATTAGAGAGAGGAATAGGGACAATATACTCCATACCGTTCTCATTATTTCCTGATGTAAAGTGTACGTGCCGATAACCCATTTTCTTTTTTGAATATTTGCTTGAATAGACGGATTTATGGACCTGGCTTTCCCAACCGCTTTACCAGGAGTGTCTTGGAGCGGTGGGTACGATCTTATATTGGGTCTACTCATCACAATAGAATGGGGCTGCAGGGCGGTCTTGGAGCATCCTTTCCGCCCAAGGCCTTGTGGGACACCGGGTTGGAATTATAGAGTTTTGTTGACACCATCACTTGTGTACAGTATTATACCGGAGGTGAGTATTCTATGGAGTTGTATCAGGCAGCTCGCTTGGAAGGTTTGCGTGAGAAAAGGCAAGAAGTGTCCGGAAATACGAGTGGCTAGTTTGTGATGCCCAGGGATTTTCTACCATATATTTTGCGAATCCCTTGTTTTCGTATACTTCTTGCCTGGGACAAGTAATGCCGGGTGGCGTGGGTTGAGAGCAGGTAAAAGGTGCAACGTTAGAGGGGATAGGGCGGCAGGGAGGAAATGAATCAAGCATTAATGATTGTCTGATGTGGATTTCTCATATAGAGAGCCAAAAGTACTGTAAGGTACCCAGTTTTATACGATTCGACCTGCGTATCTATGAATAAATCTCACAATAGTCTGAGCAAAAAATATATTCTTCTGTATAATATTTCTTTTATCTAATGTTCAGATGTTTTGTTAGCGTCAGGGGTAGGATTTTTTTGCGGTATCATAATCCACTCATTGGCCCCTCCGGGAGCTCATTTTGGCCCATTCTACTACCAGCCTTCTTGGGTCGACATGTGCAGCGGTAAGCAACCGGGCTACTTTATTCTAATTCACCAATACCGAAATCCATCTCCAAAAGTGATTGGTCGAAGGAGATCGGATGAGAATACACCTCAAGCTGTGGGATGGGTTGAACCTAACCATATTTAGTTGGGATCGCCCCTAGGGACCGAGTGATAATTTGTGTAGGTTGGTCAAGTCCCTACATAAAGACCGCGCCAGGATGTCTTTTTTGATGAGGGATGGACTGGCAAGGGATTGATAGAGGATGCTCAGCTATTTTAAAGTAATCAGCAACTAAGTCGTCTTACTGAAGGAGCGAGTTATTTCTGTTTCCACAAAACTAGGTACTGCCAGAGGAATATTGCCCCCTGCAGTGTTGACGATGCCGAATTTCCCTACATCATTCTAAAAACACAAACTAAAAAACTAGATTCCTACTTTTCCGGAAAATTTAATCATCAAGTGATATCAAAAGCATTTCGGGTCAAGTTATGATACAGACCTTTTTCCATAAACATGAGCACTAAACCTAGGAGTGGCGTTACCCACAGTGGTGAGGTAATCCACTTGTCGATATTTACCAGAAATCCAGAGCCATGTGATAGCTTTACATCTCTATGAGGTTGAATCTACCAATCGAAGGAATAAGCTAATTTCACTGGTATATCTTTAGCATAATGTAGGGAAATTCGACACTATCAACGTAGCAGGGGATAGGTGATACCAGACCGGCGTAGTTCAGAATCAAAATGACACATGACAATAATGGAACCGACCCTAGAGGAGAGAGCGTTCCTTAGCTCACCACTGTGTGGAAGTCGTTATCTGCTGCTCGGCATGTTCACATTATTGTTTCACTATTCGGATAGTTTTCGGGAATGCAGGTAAGCTTTAGGAATGCGCTTTAGGAATGCGCTTTAGGAATGCGCTTTGGGAATGCGCTTTAGGAATGCGCTTTAGATCCATACGTCCACCAAAGGGCGGAAGAACCGGAAGGGAGGGTAAAAGAGTTGGATGACCGGGGGCTACGAACAGTGGGAGTCTTTATTTTTTCTTTGTTAGCAATTTTACAAACGGCTATGGTTGGACGGCGAATAACGGCGGCGAGTGACTGAGTGTGAAACGAAACAAATAAACGCCAAGGCCAAGAGTGAGACTAAACGATCGCACTGAAGTGGGGAAAATTTTTCTTCAACAACACACTCACTAACTCAACTAACTAAACTAACGGTAGAGACAGGAGTATATATAAAAGAAACAACGAGATCATCCTTCCGTCCACCGAGCCCTATCCTTCCATCGATCACCACATACGTCCACACTCTTCCACGCATGCCCCCGTTTCTATGCCAGCCTTCCGATCTTCCACGCTCGCCCCCGCTCTTCTGTGCCCCTTTCCGCTCTTCTACGCAGGTCTCCCTCTCCTTTCCGTGCGGAACAATCATGCTAACAAAGGAGAAACGAAGAAAACTCCTCCAGACTCCGTAGCCTACTTGCATACGAGTTCCCCTCCCCGATCGGAGGTGTATACCCGGAGGTTTGTCGAACGATAATGGTGCACGCTGCACCTGAGCCGAGCGGCATGAAAGAACTTGCTCCCGGAGAGCTTACCTTCTTTGTCTGAATGATAACGGAGTAGGATGTGTGCGGGGCCGCCGGACTAAGTATGTGGCCGGGGGTCAAGTGCGTGCCTGGTGGCTAGTAGCAATCGAACATTTTCGACAAGCAAGGGGGTGCCTAAGGGGGGAATGAGCATATACTTGGAAGAGAATGGATATGTGTGGTAATCTATGGAAGGATGGGGGAACGACTTTGTTATGATTGATATATATTTCTGTCTTTTATGGTTAGTTAGTTCGGTGAGAGAGAGAAGCGAATGAGAACGGACGAACTTCACCACTCAAACCAAAGTCGTGCGCTGGCGATCGTATTTTTTTTACTTGAACTCCTGGTATTTGGCTTCCCCGTTAACCCGTTTATGTGTTTGCTGTTTGGCTGCATAGATGCTAGGTCACACCAGCCTCTCAGATAGAATAAATTTCCCAGAATCTCCTGCTCTCTCATCTCTCCTGTATACAGCCTCGCTATCCCCCCCCCTTTTTTCCAACACAATTTAAACGATTCCTACGAGTGATAACAGATGAATAGAGTAATGATTCGCTATCACCCCAAGAGGGCACTGAACATGACGAATTACCCTCACTCAAGAAAAAATGAATCCTCAAAGGAGTAATATACTGCGAAATAAATTCAATATCATACCAAACAATGTAAATCTGTAATACCCCCACCTCTCCTCCGCTTTCCCTTTTTTTGCGAAAAAAAAAGAACAAAGTACAGTACTAGGGCAAAAGGATTCGTCCGATGCCCTTTTTACACAAAAAGTGCCCATCTTGACCACCCTCTCTCATTGCGCAATGTCTATGAGAATCAGCGAAAATTTATCCTTGCATTAGCAAACCCATAGATAACATGAAGAAAGTTACAGAATCCTTAAATATTACCAAGTGATGGAGAAATGGTCGTTTAGGTATCTGGTAGCCGTTGCCATGTACTTTTTTGTATGGAGCCCGATACAAAAACTTAAGTCACTTTTACACTAGTTGACACAATCATGAACCTTGGAGACTGATTTGATTCCTTACACTTCTACTTTTAGAGGCTTGAATAAATAGTGATTCCCTAACTGATGGAAAGATTTCAAGTGTTTTTATATAAGCGGTGTTGAGAATCGTTTGTTTAAAAATGTCCATTTTTGGTGTAAAAAGGGTATCGGACGAGTATTTTCGCACCCGTACTTTATCATACAATATTGTACAAAAATTCAGTTTAAAACGCAAAGCCCAACCTATAACCCACCCCCACTTCCTAACAACCTTAACGCCGAAGAAATACCTCCATCAACCATAGCGGTAATCACTCCAGCAGTCCAGCTACCCATAACTACTTTCTAAAAGGTAGGGAAGAGGCATGGGGGCATAATTCGCCTACATATCTGACTCGGCATCTAAACGATCCTGGAGTAACTTTCTAACCCATTCATACCCATGGCGGGTAGCCCGCGATAATGGTGTTTGGTCAAAATCGTCTTTTAGATTGGGGTTGACCTCTTTCCGGCCGAGGAGCAGCTTCACGATCCCCTCATGCCCGCCATCGGCAGCACACCAGAGTGGTGTTCGACCATAATTGCCCCTCGAATTGGGGTTGACCTCTTTCCGGTTAAGGAGCAACTTCACAATCCCCTCATACCCATACCTGGCAGCACACCAGAGTGGTGTTTGGTCATATTTGTCTCTCGAGTCGGGGTTGACCTCTTTCCGGTCAAGGAGCAGCTTCACAATCCCCTCATGCCCACACGAAGCAGCACACCAGAGTGGTGTTTCGCCATTATTATCTCTCGAGTCAGGGTTGACTTCTTTCTGGTCAAGAAGCAGCTTCACGATCCCTTCTTGTCCACCCTCGGCAGCACACCAGAGTGGTGTTCGGTTACAATTGTCTCTCGAGTCGGGGTTGACCTCTTTCCGGTCAAGGAGTAGCCTTACAGTCCTCTCATGTCCACACTTAGCAGCCCGCAGGAGTGGTGTTCGGCCATAATCGTTTCTCGAGTCGGGGTTAACCTCCTTCCGGTCAAGGAGCAGCTTCACAATCCCCTCATGCCCACACGAAGCAGCACAGTGGAGTGGTGTTTCGCCATCATTATCTCTCGAGTCGGGGTTGACCTTTTTCCGGTCAAGGAGCAGCTTCACAATCCCCTCATGCCCACCCGTAACAGCACACCAGAGTGGTGTTTGGCCATTATTGTTTCTCGAGTCGG
>Ga0307510_10011920_pt1 | contig 10306 bp, 10 predicted proteins | sample 12_EM_MG_FD_207224 | JGI IMG/M metagenome (GOLD analysis project Ga0307510, IMG submission 207224) | Populus trichocarpa ectomycorrhiza microbial communities from riparian zone in the Pacific Northwest, United States - 12_EM | ecosystem: Host-associated > Plants > Roots > Unclassified | place...
AGATGAACCTCTCCCTCGTGCGCTACGCGGCCGCGCGCTTCCGCAGCCGCAGCAACAACGAGATGGAGGACATCGTCCAGGTCGGCACGATCGGACTCATCAAGGCGATCGACCGGTTCGAGCTCTCGCGGCAGGTGGAGTTCACGTCGTTCGCCGTCCCCTACATCGTCGGCGAGATCAAGCGCTTCTTCCGCGACACCAGTTGGGCCGTCCATGTGCCCCGGCGGTTGCAGGAGGCCCGGGTCGAGCTGGCCAAGGCGACCGAGGAACTGCGGTCCCGCCTCGGCCGTACGCCGACCACGCGTGAGCTGTCCGAGCTGATGTGCCTGACCGAGGAAGAGGTCATCGAGGCCCGCAAGGCGTCCAACGGCTACACCTCCTCCTCGCTGGACGCCGCGCTCAGCTCCGACGCGGGCGCCGAGGGCGAGACCGTGCTGGCCGACGTCATCGGCTCGGACGACCCGGGGCTCGAACTGGTCGACGACCTCAGCTCCCTGGCCCCCCTGATCGCCCAACTCGACGAGCGCGAGCGGAAGATCATCCACATGCGCTACGTCGAGGAGCGCACCCAGGCCGAGATCGGCGAGGAACTCGGCGTCTCCCAGATGCACGTGTCCCGGCTCATCAGCCGTATGCTCCGCCGCCTCCGCGCGGGGCTGCTCGATCCCGCGGTCGCCTGACGGGCCGTTCCGGCCCAACAATCCGGGCTGTTGGGTGATTTCACCCTCCCTGGATGTCCGTTCTGCGGCACTCTCGTACTGTGGCCGGGCCGGCACCTCAGGTGCCCGCCCGGCCGTCGCGGGGTTGCCGGAAGGGGTAGTCGTGGCGTGGCGGAGTGAGGAGTTCGGGGAGTCCCACGAGGGCATCGTGGGGGCGGTCCTCGCCGACGGCAGTGAGCCAAAGTCCGTGTATCTGGATGTGGGCAGCGGCAGTTCCATGTTCGAGACCCGTGAGTGGTGGGCCTACAACGGCTGGATGGGCCGGCCGAAGGCAGCCGGCTGGCGGGCCTCCTGCGCGTGCGGCTGGCGCGGGGACGACCATCCCATCGACTGGGACCAGGTGGAGGACCACGACCTCGACGACCTGGACACCTCCGACGCGTACGACGACTGGTGGGAACACATCCACGCGGTCGAACGCCGGACGGTCCCGTTGCCGGAGGAACTCTCCGAGCTGATGGAGCAGTTGGAGGAACGGCTCGACGCGCTCTCGGACACGGCGCCGGTGGCCGCGCTGAAGGCGGTGGCCATCCTGGAGCGCATGGCCGCCCGGGTCGGCAAGGAAGCGGCGTACGGGGCGCAGGCCGACGATGTGCCGGGCGAGGCGCTCGGCAAGGCGCTCGGGCTGAGCGTGGACAGGGCCCGGTCCCGGCTCGACCGCTACCTGCGCGCCCACCACTGACGGACGGCTGGCGGAGACCGCGTCCTCGGCACGTGTCCCGGGCCGGGGGCGGCGGGGAGGCCGGCGGCGGCCCGTGGCGCCGGGACGCCGTCGAGTCGGGGGCGCGTGCCAGACTGGACGTACCGCTCGCCCCCGCGCCGTAGCCCCCGCACTTCACCGAGGTTGTCCGTGACCAAGCCCCCGGCCCGTGTCCCCCAGCGCAGCAACGCGCGCTCCAACCGGGAACGCATCCTGGCCACGGCCCGCCGGGAACTCGGCCAGAACCCGGACATCACCCTGGAAGAACTCGCCCGCGCGTCCGGTGTCGTACGACGCACGCTGTTCGGGCACTTCCCCGGCCGGGAGGCGCTGCTGGAGGCGTTGGCCGAGGAGGCGTCGGAGGCCCTGCGGGACGCGCTGCCCGCCGACCCGGCACCGTCCGACGCGGTGGCGGAGCCGGCCGAGCGGTCGTTCGCGCGCTTCGTCCTGTCGATGTGGACCGTGGGGGACCGCTACCGGCTCCTCCTGGCGCTGGCCCGCCGTGACCTGGGCCAGGAGCGCGTCACCGAGATCCTGGCACCGGCCCGCCGCGCGGCCACCACCATCCTGGACCGCGGACAGCGCGACGGCGTCTTCCACACCCAACTGCCGCCCGCCGTGCTGAGCGCCGGGCTGGAGGCCATGACGATCGCGCTGCTCGAAGAGGTCAACTCCGGGGAACTGGAGGACGACGGGAACCGCGCCGCGGTCGCCGCGCTCATCGCGGCCGGTGTGCCGGAGAAGCAGGCACGTGTCGTGGTGGACGAGGTCGCGTCGGCGGACGAGGCTGCCGCGGACGACTGAGCCTCATGCGTTCCCGTACGACGAGTCTCCCCGCACCGAATCCCGTACCGACTCCCCCACCGGATCGTCCCGCGAGCCGTCGTCGGACCGGAAGGTGACCGACTCGCCCGACAGCCGGGCGATCAGCCCGCCCTCTGTGGTGGTGACCGAGCGCAGACGCAGGCCCTGAGGGATGTTCCGCAGCTGGATCGGCCGCTCGAAGACCCTGCCGAGCGCCGCTCGGCCCACTTCGGGCAGCAGACCGCCCGTGACCTGGAAGTCCTTGAAGGCGATGCGGTTGCCGGAGAGCACCGAGACGGTCGCCGCCACCGTGACGTCGTCGCCGGTGGGCAGGAGGACGCTCGCACGGACCCGGTCGGGACGTGAGCCCCGGGAGATCTCCAGCCCGAGGGCGTCGGACACGTCCCGGTAGGACAGCAGGGCGGTCGCCTCCGCCGAGCGGGCCAGCGCGGCTCTGTCGTCGTCGGACCTCTGCAACTCCCTCAGCCGGAGGGAGAGTTCGCTCACCGGCAGCGGCCCGGTGGTGTCGCTCGCCGGTATGTCGTGCGCGGTGATGTCCACGTGCCGCAAGGTGCCGGCGGCCAGCTGTGTCAGGACGGGGAAGCCCCGCACGTGGACCTCCGGGGCCGAGGGGGTGCGCATGCCCTCCTGGAACGCCTCGGCCGTACGGGACTCCACCCGTGCCGTCGCGTAGCGGTCGACGGCGACGGGGGCGAGGAGCAGTGCGAGCAGTGCGAGCAGCGCGCCGACGGCGATGACGACCGGGCGCCGGTTCCTCCGGGGCGGGCGCGGGTCACCGGGCTCGTACGCGGGGAACGTGGTGTCGGCGTGGTCGTACGGGTGCATGGGTCTCCTTCGGCGGGATGCAGCGGGATGCAGCGGGATGCAGCGGGATTCGGCGGGATTCAACGGTTCGGTCGCAGGCGGTGGACCGTGGTGGCCGCGAGGTCGGGTCCGACGCCCGCGGCGATCAGGGCCGCGGTGGCGGCGGCAGTGCCGTCATCGGTCCAGAGGCCGGAGTTGACGCTCTCCAGCAGCGCCAGCAGGTGTGCCTCCAGGGCTCTGCTGAGCGGGCCCGGCGGGACGGCGGTGTGGAAGACGCCCTGCCGCCGGCCGTGGGCGAGGATCCCGGCGACCGCGTCACGGGCCGGGCCGAGGAGCGCGTCGACCCCGCCGGGGCCCAGGTCGTGGTGGGCGAGCCCGATGAGCGTGCGGTAGCGGTCGCCGACCGGCCAGAGCGTGAGGAGGAGGCGGGCGAGGGCGGTCACGGCGTCCGGCGTCGGGGCGCGTGCGGTGGCGCTCGCCCGCCGTACCGCCTCCCCGGCGTCCGCCGCGAGGCCCTCGACGAGCGCGGCCCGGCCGGCGAAGTGCTCGTAGATGGTGCGCCGCGCGACGTCGGCCGCCTCCGCGATGTCACCGAGGCTGCAATCGGGGTCGCGGCCCAGTTCCCGCCGGGCCGCTTCCAGGATGCGGGCGCGGGTGGCGCGCGCCTTGGCGCTGCTGCGGCCGGTCACGTCGCCTCCTCCTGATGGGGCTGATCCGTCCCAACCTCCTGGTGGGGCTGATCCGTCCCGGCATAGTTGCACATCGATGGGCAATAAAATAGTCTGCACATCAGTGAGCAATTAATGCCGTCCAGGAGTCTCCGATGCCGCTCTTCGTCACCACACCCGTCGACAAGACGACCGGGCCGTACGCACGGCGCTGGTCCGCCCTGATCGTGCTCTGTCTGAGCCTGCTGATCGTGGTCATGGCGAACACCTCGCTGATCGTGGCCGCCCCCGACATGACCACCGACCTGGGCCTGAGCAGCAGTGATCTGCAGTGGGTCATCGACGGCTACACCGTCCCGTACGCCGCGCTGATGCTCGTGCTGGGCGCGATCGGCGACAAGTACAGCCGTCGCGGTGCGCTCGTCACCGGCCTGGTGATCTTCGCCGGCGGATCGGTGACGGGCAGCCTGGTCCACGAGACCGGGCTGGTCATCGCGGCCCGCGCGACCATGGGTGTGGGCGCCGCGGTGGTCATGCCGGCCACGCTGTCCCTGCTGGTCGCGATCTTCCCGAGGCGCGAGCGGGCGCGGGCCATCACGGCCTGGAGCGCGACCTCGGGTCTCGCCATCGCCGTGGGCCCGCTGGTCGCGGGCTGGCTGCTGGAGGACCACGCCTGGGGCTCCACGTTCCTGATCAACGTGCCCATCGCCCTCGTCGCGGTCGTCGGCGCCCTCGTCCTCGTACCGCCGTCCAAGGCGGACGCGATGGGCCGCATCGACTACGTGGGCGGTCTGCTCTCGATCGTCTCGGTCGGCAGCCTGGTCTACGCGATCATCGAGGGCCCGCACTTCGGCTGGGGCGCGGGTCCGGTCACCGCGGCCGTCGTCGCCGCCATCGGTCTACCCGCCTTCGTGGCCTGGGAGTTGCGCCACCCGCACCCCATGCTCGACGTCCGCAAGTTCGCACAGCGTCCCTTCAGCGGCTCGATGACGGCGGTGCTGTTCTTCTTCTTCGGCACCTTCGGCGCGATCTACTACGCCACGCAGTTCCTCCAATTCGTCCTCGGCTACAACGCGTTGGAGACGGGCGTACGACTGCTGCCGCTGGCCGGTGCCGTGTTCCTCGGCGCCGCGGTCACCGGGCGGCTGACGCCCAAGCTGGGCATGAAGCCCATGGTGGTGACCGGCATGGTGCTCGGCACCGTAGGCGTCCTCCTGCTGACCCGGGTCGACAAGGCCTCCGCCTACGGCGACTTCCTGCCCACGATGCTGCTGCTGGGCTTCGCGATCGGGCTGAGCGTCTCCCCGGCCACGGACACGATCATGGGCTCCTTCCCGGAGAACGAGCTCGGCGTCGGCGGCGGCGCCAACGACACCGCGCTGGAACTGGGCGGCTCCCTCGGCATCGCCATCCTGGGCTCGCTGCTGGGCACCACCTACAAGGACAAGCTGACCGACCTGGCCGGTGGACACCTCCCCGCCGCCGCGCTGGACACCGCCAAGGACTCGGTCGGCGGCGGTCTGGCGGTCGCCCAGCAGGTCGCGAAGACACCCTCCGCCGGACCGCAGCAGGCGCAGGCCCTGGTCGACGCCGTGCACGAGGCCTTCGCCCACGGTGTGGCGCAGACCAGCCTCGTCGGAGGGATCATCATGGCCGCCGGCACACTGATCGTCCTCGCGGTCCTGCCGGGCCGTCGCGCCGCCAAGGCGCCCGAGCCGGAGCAGCCGCAGGCGACGGAGACCAGCCGCGACCAGGAGCGCGCCGACTCCGTGTGAACTCCTCGTCGTTCACCGCCCGTTGGCCAACTGCTCGGAGACCAGGAGGCGAGCGAACATGTCCGCCCCGTACCGCGTCGACGTCCATCAGCACCTCCTCCCGCCCGCCTACCGGAAGTTGATGGTCCGTCATGAGATGACGGCCGGCGGCCATGCCCTGGCCGGACCACGACCGGCTGCGCTTCCACTGCGACCCGGCCCGGCCCGCCGTGGACCGCCCGACACCGCTGGGCCATCACCGCTGGGAGTTCCCGATCCTCCCGGACGACGACGAACGCCGACTGACCAGCGACGACGCGGTGTACGACCTGGTGTCCCGCTACGGGATCGGCCGGGACAACGTCAAAGTCCTGCGGGTCGATGAGCGCCACCACTCCGTCGCGATCGCCGGTGTGCGGGGGCTGCCCGTCGACCCGGTCCGCACCCGCGTCCAGCACCTCAACATCCAGGCGGCCGGGCTCGACAACCTCGCGCGGAGCTGTCAGCGCGGGTGCGAACCCGGCTTCGACATGGCGCTGTCCGTCGGGCAGCACACCAACGACAAGGAACTGTCGTACTACGCCCGCAGCCCCTCGGGCTTCGAGTGGGAGGCCGGCTGGAACCCCGTCGTCGTCGACGAGGCGACCTGGGAGCCCGGCACCCACCAGGGCATCAGTATCTGGGGGCGCACGCCGGTCGGTCGGACCATCGTGGATAAACTGGAACAGTTCCGCCTCGGCGCCCGCTCCCTCGTCCGCTCGGAGAACACCGTCCCCGCCTTGAGCGGTGCCGGGATCGCCGACGGCTGAAGCTCACTTCACGAAATCGACGGTCCTGCCTGTGCACGCTCCGGACACCACCGCCACCGAACCGGCCGACGCCGCCCCGCATCGCACCCGACGCTGGCTGCGGCCCGTGGTGATCGCGGTCCTGCTCGCCCTGTTCACCACCGAACTGGTGCTGGGCTGGCCCTCGTTGGCCGCCGCGCTGTCGCAGCTGCGCGCACCCCGGCTGAACTGGTTCGCCGTCGCGCTCGTCGCCGAGGTGGCCGCCATGGGCTGCTACGCGCGCATGCAACGCCGGCTGCTGCGGTCGGCCGGGGTGATCGTGCCGATCCAACGACACGTCGCCCTCGCCTACGCGGCCCACTCGCTGAGCGTCACCCTGCCCGGCGGTCCGGCCTTCTCCACCCACTTCAACTACCAGCAGATGCGCCGCTTCGGGGCCACGCCCGCCGTCGCCTCCTGGTGCATCGCGCTGTCCGGCCTGCTCTCCGCGGCGGCCCTGGCCGTCGTCACCGCGATCTCCGCGATCGCCTCCGACGGCAGCTTGCAGTGGCACAGCCTCGTCACCCTCGGCCTGGCCGTGCTCCTGCTCACTGTCGGCATCCGCCGCATCACCCGCCACCCGGAGAAGGTCGAACCGGCGACCCGCGCCGCGCTGGCCCGGGTCAACCGGCTGCGGCACCTTCCCGAGACCCAGGGCCTCGACCGCATCCGCGGCTTCGTCGAGCAGCTCCGCACCGCCCGGCTCGAACCCCGGCACGCCGTCGCCGCCGCGGTCTTCGCCGTCCTCAACTGGCTGCTGGACGCGGGCTGTCTGTGGCTGTGCTTCCACGCCATCAGCGACACGGAGATCAGCAACGCCCAACTGCTGCTCGCCTTCTGCGCGGGCATGGCCGCCGGGACCCTCACGATCATCCCGGGCGGCCTCGGCCTCATCGACAGCGCGCTGATCCTCGGACTGGTCACGGGCGGCGTCGCGACCAGCACCGCGATCGCCACGGTCGTGCTCTACCGGATCATCAGCTTCGGGTTCATCATCGGCGTCGGCTGGATAACGTGGCTGGTCATCCGCCGCCACAATCGCCGGGAGCCCGCCCTCTAGGGGAACGCCGGGTCACCCGACCGTCAGGCCCGTGCGCCGCCGTCGACCCTCAGGACCGTGCCGGTCACGAAGGACGCACGGTCGCTGAGCAGCCAGGCCGCCGCCTGGGCGATCTCGTCGGGGTCGGCCGCGCGGCGCAGCGGGGTGTGCGCCGTGAGGCGGTCCTGGAGGCCGGGGGAGTGGTCTTCCCAGGTGCGGACCATCGCGGTGAGGGTGTTGCCGGGGGCGATGGCGTTGACGCGGATGCCTTCCGGGCCGTAGGTGACGGCGGCCGACTCGGTGAGGCTGTTGACCGCGCGCTTCATCGCGCCGTAGGCGGGCAGCTCGGGGTTGCCCATCAGGCTGCCGACGGAGGAGTTGTTGACGATGGCGCCAGTTCCGGCGGTGGCGCGGATGGCGGCGACCTGGGCGACCATGGCGAGCCAGACGCCCTTGAGGTTCACGTCGTAGACATGGTCGAAGTCGCTCTCCGGCAACTCGTCCATGGGTCCGGGGCGTTGGAGCGTCGCGCCGTTGTTGAAGGCCGCGTCGAGCTTGCCGTACAGGTCCACGGTCCGGTCGACGGCCGCACGGACGCTGGTCGCGTCGGCCAGGTCGCACACCACGTGGTCCGCGGTGCCGCCGGCCTCCCGGATCTCTTCGGTGACCGTCTTCAGCTGGGCCTCCGTGCGGGCCGCGAGCAGGACCCGGGCGCCTTCGCGGGCGAACAGTCGTGCCGCCGCCGCGCCGATACCGCGACCGGCGCCGGTGACGAAGGCGACCTTGCCGGACAGCAGGCCGAGGGAGGGAGGAGTGGATGTGTTGGTCATGGCAGCGAGCCTGCGCCGGTCCGCAGGGCCGATCCAGGCACCAGCACTACCTGGCTGGACCCGCCGCCGCGCGTCCACACTGGGGGAGTGGATCGACGAGAACTTGCCGACTTCCTGCGCAGCAGACGTGAGCGGATCACCCCCGCCGATGTGGGGCTGCCCGCGGGACCGCGCCGCCGTACCCCGGGGCTGCGCCGGGAGGAGGCGGCGCAGCTGGCGTTCATCTCGACCGAGTACTACACACGGCTGGAGCAGGCCCGAGGCCCGCACCCGTCGCGCGAGGTACTGGCCGGGCTGGCCCGCGCCCTGCGCCTGACGGACGCCGAGCGCGACCACCTCCACCACCTCGCGGGCGTACCGCCGGGGCCACCGCCCGGACCCTCGCGCGAGGTGCGGCAGAGCATCCTCGACCTGCTGCACCGGCTGCCCCAGGCCGCCGCGATCGTGCTGTCCGCGACGTACGAGGTGATCGCCTGGAACGATCTCGCCGCCGCCCTCATGGAGGACTTCTCGGCCGTGCCGCGCCGCGACCGGAACCTGGTGCGCCGGGTCTTCCTCGGACCGCGTCCACAGGGGCGACGACTGTACGGAGTGTCGGACGCCGACGAGTTCGCCCGCCTGGCTGCCCGGGACCTGCGCGCCACCGCGGCCCGCTTCCCCGACGACCCGGAGCTGACCGAGTTGGTGGGTGAACTCCTCGCCGGGAGCGAGGAGTTCACCGAGTTGTGGGACTCCCACGACGTGGCCGCCGCGCCCACCTTCTGCAAGACCTTCCAGCACCCGCAGGTCGGTCCGGTCACCGTCAACTGCGACGTCCTCGACATCACCGACCGGGATCAGCGGGTCGTGATCTACACGGCCGCCCCCGGTTCACCGTCCGAGGGTGCCCTGCGGCTGCTCTCGGTGATCGGCACGCAGCGCATGGACATGACCCCCTGACGAGGATCAGTTCTCCGCACGCGCAACGAGGTCCAGCGCGATGTCGGTGATCATGTCCTCCTGTCCGCCGACCATCGCCCGCCGCCCGGCCTCGACCAGGATGCTCCGCGTGTCGAGGCCGTAGCGGGCGGCCGCGGTCTCGGCGTGTCGCAGGAAGCTGGAGTACACGCCCGCGTAGCCGAGGCTGAGGGTCTCGCGGTCCACCCGTACCTCGCGGTCCTGGAGCGGTCGTACGAGATCGTCGGCCGCGTCCATGAGGGGGAACAGTTCGCAGCCGTGCTTCCAGCCCATCAGGTCGGCGACCGCGACGAACGCCTCCAGCGGACAGTTGCCCGCGCCCGCGCCCTGGCCCGCGAGGGAGGCGTCGACGCGTATCGCGCCGCCCTCGACCGCGACGACCGTGTTGGCGACGCCCAGTGCGAGGTTGTGGTGGGCGTGGATGCCCAACTCGGTGTGCGGGGCGAGGACTTCGCGGTACGCGCGGAAGCGGTCGCGGACCCCGTCCATCGTCAACCGGCCCCCGGAGTCGGTGACATAGACGCAGTGGGCGCCGTAGGACTCCATCAGCTTGGCCTGGCGGGCGAGTTCGGCGGGCTCGGCCATGTGGGACATCATCAGGAACCCGGCCACGTCCATGCCCAACTCCCGCGCGGCGGCGATGTGCTGGGCGGAGATGTCGGCCTCGGTGCAGTGGGTGGCGACCCGCACCGAACGGATGCCCAGCGCGTGGGCCTGCTTGAGGTCGTGGACGGTTCCGATGCCGGGCAGCAACAGTGTTGTGGGGATCGCCTGTCGTACGACGTCGGTGACGGCCTCGATCCACTCCCAGTCGGTGTGGGCGCCGACGCCGTAGTTGATGCTGGAGCCGGCCAGCCCGTCGCCGTGGGCGATCTCGATGGCGGCCACGCCCGCGCTGTCCAGTGCGGCGGCGATCGCGCGGGCCTGGTCGACGGTGTAGCGGTGCCGTACGGCGTGCATGCCGTCCCGCAGCGTGACGTCCTGGACGTAGAGGGACGGGGTCACCTGGCTGCCTCCTTGCGGGTGCGGGCGGCCATGCGCTCCGCGGTGCGCAGCGCGGCCGAGGTCATGATGTCGAGGTTCCCGGCGTAGGCGGGGAGGTAGTGGGCGGCGCCCTCGACCTCCAGGAACACCGACACCTTCAGCAGTTCGCCCGCGCCCGGCGCGAGGCCGCGCAGCGGGT
>Ga0307510_10011921_pt1 | contig 10306 bp, 5 predicted proteins | sample 12_EM_MG_FD_207224 | JGI IMG/M metagenome (GOLD analysis project Ga0307510, IMG submission 207224) | Populus trichocarpa ectomycorrhiza microbial communities from riparian zone in the Pacific Northwest, United States - 12_EM | ecosystem: Host-associated > Plants > Roots > Unclassified | place...
ACAAAAATACTTTGTTTTTATTATTTTATTTTATTTTATTTGATGTTGAACAATTATTTTTAATTTGGGTTTGTTCTAGCCCAATAGACATTGTTTAAGAGTTTATTTCATTATTGAACTTATGTTAGTTGATTCTTACTTTAGACCTATTAACTTCCAACCTAAAAAGGGTTCATTAGGGTTATTTGATGGAGACTACATAAAACATTTAAAGCTGTAAATTTCAGCAGCTTGATGATAGTAAACATGAGTTTCTTTTCTTTGATTGTTTGTGGTAAAACATCATTTCTTTGCAAGGACAAATATCATACATCCGACTTATAAAAGATTAACTGGCTTTGTAGTGTCATTCATATACTTTGGGTTCTTAGGTATAGGGTTATCTCTAGGTCCAAGTTTATTCCAATACCTATAATTCTTAGGTATATAGTTACCTCTGGGTTAAATTTCTATTAAATCTAGTTTTTAGCTTTTTAGGTTGTATTTCAATTTTATTGGAGATTATTTGACCATGTGATCAAGAGGTTCACATTAGTTTTGCATCACTTAGGTCCATACCGTCACAATTGAAAGTAAAAACCTGAAGCATAGCGTGGGCAACATTACTAGTAAAAATGAAATTTCATTCTTGTTTTAAAAATTTGATTTTTGTTTTTAGAAATCGTTTGGTATTGTAGTAACTTCTGGTTTATCCCTAATCATAGAGAAAAAAACTGAATGATTAGCCAAATGGCTTTTTTTTTTATTTTTATTTTACATATTAGTATCCACACATAATTGCATTTCAAATCTTAATTTTTTTAAAATTAAAATAACATGCTTTTTATTTATATAAACCTGCTTTTATTTATTTTATATATAAAAATCTATCTCATATTAGTTTTTCCCAAATATGTTTTTTAAACCTACCTTTTTAAAATAATAATAATTTTTTTTTCTTAAATTTATTATTAAAAAAACAGTAATTACAAAGGCTACCCCTGTATCATATGATTGGTAGCCTTGGTAACTTTGCAAGAAGCGGGTGATAAAAACGGTGTCGTACTTTAACCAACCTGTTTGGATGTTGAGAAAAGGAATATATATCCTATCCATCTGGTTTGGCTCGCCGTAGCCAAACGAAACGCTGGTAAGGGGAGAGAGATGTTTGCCGCCGCCGCCATAGCCGCGAACTCAGCTGGTTTCAATGTTTGTGGAAACCAGCTGACAAGGAGAAGCATTTCAATGAGAAGAGTAACTGCAAGGCACCGCTGCCTGGCTGTCAATAATAATAAAAAATTAGAATCAGAATCGCACCAAAACGAGCAACAACAAGGTGCTCTTCATTTCTCTCTCTAATTACTCTTCCCTACTTAGCCTATTATGAAAAAAATAAAATGATTAATCTTCAATCAGACGAGGAGGAGGATCATGTTGAAAACAGTTTAGGAGTTGAAGCTGCATTATCCATGCTCAGATTCTACAAAAGTAAGTTAACTTGTCATCGTAATTATTGCTTTAATTTGGTCTTGTAATAAATGTATAATAATCTTACAAGCAGGGGAGATATCGCCGCTGTTACCAAATAGTTGTAGATATGTACCCACCTGTAGTGAATATTCCATGGAAGCTTATAAGAAATACGGTGTCGTCAAAGGCACCGTCTTGACTGCCTGGCGTCTTTGTCGCTGTAATCCACTTGGTAATGTATTCTTTGTTTTGCAGATCGTGTACATTTTTGTTCTTAATTAATTCTGATCGAGTTTTAATTTGTTTTGTAGGTGGGTCTGGCTTCGATCCTCCGCGATGGTTTGATGAGGATCCTCCTTTTCAAGAAGAATGAGATGAGACGAGAGAGCCAATTTTAATGTTTTCCACTGCCTCCTCAAGTAAGCTTCTTTTTTTTTTTTTTTTTAACTTGAGTTTTATGGCTTCGCCGTAATTTGTTATATAATAATTTTATAGGGAATCATTTATAAAATATATCATCTTTTATTATTCTTTATTTTTCAGGCAGGCGTCAAAGAGGGGAACAGAGGACTGTGTCGATATAGAAAATAGAATTTCATTGAAGGTTAAAGATGCACTCTTCAGATTTGCACTAATGGTACTGATTCCTTATCTATATCATTAGGTTTCAAGATTCCAACACCTTTTTCTTTGTGTATATAAATCGTTAACAAAGAAGAGCTTAGCTGATACAGTCATATGGTTTTATGAGTGTTAAAAACACAAGTATTTAGTGAAGCTATTCATTGTTGTTTAAGCTGCCCTTAGAACACCATTCAGTTTGTGGCTGTCTGACTGAAATACTGCATTCTCTTTTAACACTAATAGTTTCCTAGTCTGATAGTCTGAAATGTAATCATTCTGTTGTATATAAATGGTGTAGCCCACCACTATCGTATTGTCTGCCTCCCAGGTTATTTTTTTTTGAGTCTTCTTGGAGGCTAATGTTTTCTTATGTACAAAAAACATGATGAGTTAGTTGAAACCTGAAACGATGTATGATGGAAAGCTTGGAGCACCATTTGATATTGAAACGCCTTCTCCCATGCTTCTATGCCCATGTTTTAAGGTAACCTGTTCATATAATGGCATTGACTGGGGTTTTGAACTTTCAAAAGAAACATGCTCATTTGTTAAAGTTGTCATACTTAAAGTTTGCGTTGAGGTATCTCATTGTTTATATCAACTTTGGTTGTCAGTCTCTTAGGTTATGTTAGAGCTGCTGGTTCTGATAAAGAATTTATTTATGATCATGATTGAGGTGATTAACCTAAAATGGTCAAAAGGAATAGAACTCCACTATTTTGAACTCATTTTAGAAGCAACTAGGTTAAGCTGTGAAAACACACCCTTTAAAGTATGCATTTTAAGCTTTTGGTTTTGATCACTAACCCTTTTAAAATTTTGATTTTAACCTCTTCAGTAAGCCTGTATCTACTGTTTGTGTAATTGTGGTAATGATATTGGGCCTTGCATGTTCCCCACCAATAATTGCAATTTCCAGCCATTCCAATGAACAGAAATAAAAAGCACAGCCTTCTCATCATCTTATCATAAATCACAATCTTCCTGAAATCCAAAGAACCCCCTCACATTTGCTTAGATTTTTCACCAGCGCTTGTCACCAGAGTCCAGTAAACCATAATCTTGTTGCACCTCCAAATTGTATACCTTACTGGTTGTGGTCGTTGCATTTATTGAGAGAAACAGATAAGAGGTTGCCAGTATAAGGTGCTTTCCTTGGTCTTGAACGAAATGGGGAAGTTGGGCTTGGATTGGGGCATGGAGGGCAATGTTTAGGATAAGGGTTAGTGACCTATTAGAGAGTTTTCTGTTTCAGAGCGTGGGAGAGAACGAGCCGTTGTTATGAAGTCCGAAAAAAATGATTTGAACTAGTATTTTTTTATCACTAAAATGTTAAGAAAAAACAGATACTGGGGAAATAGTTTGAAGTAACATGCTTGTGAACAGAAGTGGTTGGAATGATAAGAATGCTCTCCTCTTTAACTTGATGCTGGGAAAAAAGAGATTTATAAGAAAATTAAGAAGAAAAATAAAGCTAGGAGGAAAAAAGCTAAAGAAAGAGAAGAAAAAAGAAAGAATAAGGGTTGGAAAAGTCTGTAACTTTGTAAATTTTATTCAATTTGTCAAAAACTATATAACATTTAGAAATATATTATCTACGCATGCAACATAAACTATATTAATTGGAATGGGAAATCTTTCCTTTGAAAACAAATTCCTTCCTTGCTTTCTAGACATGCTAACAAAGGAAATCGATTTGAGACTGAAGATAAACCAAATCTCCTTTCAACACTCTTTACAACCTCTCTCACCAGGCATGCAAAGATGATAGTGTTAATATTTATAGTTTTCATCTTGATTTCTTCCATTTTAATGGTTGTTATGCTGCTTTGGTTCTAGGAGTTGTGATTCTTTGTTATGGATAATTAATATCATAGGTTTTGACTAAAGCAATATGAGGAGCTATTGTAGTGTGTTTAAATTGTTTCACGGGTGCCATTACTATGTTAAAAATATTGAAAAAATATAAATGAAAGTTTCATCTGTTTTGCTTAATAAATTAAATACACAATCTCTTTCCCCTTTCACTTCAACAATCCTTCCCTCAATTGCTCTGGGAAAATTCAAGCTGTAATAAGAGTTTAATTTATAGTACTATTTAAGAACGATGTCAAAACTGATGTCAAAATTGAAGACAAAATTGAAGAGTAATTGAATTATTATGGTAATTGTTTGTTATTGAGTGCTAAAGAAACAAAGGAAAAAAAAAAAAAGACATAAAAAGGCTAGGCCTATTGCCTAGCTCCTAATAGCAAGCTCTGTCTTGCTATTTTTTTTTTTTTAGTTAAGGTAATGGATGACATGTCATTAATTTTTTTTGTTTCAAAAAAATTTAACATGAATAACACGTTCTTTGCTTCAATAAATAACACGTCATTTGATTGCCTACTTTCCGCCAATCAAGTGGTCAAAAACTAGGCAGAAACTTTCATTTAGTTTCTCTTTGAACCAAACAACTTGTTTTTCAACCAGAAGCACATGAAAAACAACATTCACAACTCAATAAACCAACTTGTACTCTTAAAGTTTCCAAAAATCAATCATAAAACAAAAAATTAACTTAAGACCTTAAATCTTTCCAAGTCCCGATTTACTGTTTTGGCCAATTTGAATGGCAATAACCAACACCATCCAACCCCCGTAGTCAAATGAAATATTTGAGCACCAAACTTGGTTATTTTTGTTGTCAGAATCGATACAATCAACCATTTTCTCTCTCTATCGTTGTTTTTCAACGAGTATCTCTCTCTCATCCAAGGACCTCAAAAAAGAGTAAAATGAACTTGTGGATCAAAATAAACATTGACAAAAAATTTGGATCAAACTTATTGTTCTTCATCTTTTCCAATGGAGTACTTCTATCATATTTTTAATACCAATTCTATCTAATTAGGTCATTGAAGGATGCAATTAAAAGCGAAAAGGAGTTTTGAAATGAGACCAAAAAAAAAAAAAATCCTCCAAGTGTTTCATTATTCATATGAATAGTGAAGCACTATAAAAAATCTAGAGCATTTAGAGTTGTAGGTAATCATCGGTAAAAAGCATGACTCTAAGAGTAATATATCAATTAAATGTTTTTTTTCCTTGTACAGTCCAAATAATAGGCCATAAAACTGCAATTTGCTTTCAAAAGCCCATCACTATTTTCTTTTTACTTTTTTTTTTGTTTTCATATCCATCAAGCTTAGTAGTTATATCCAAAGAATTTCCAAAAACATATATATGTACTTGTTCGTTGGTCTTTATTACACCACAAGTGCTACAAACATGTTTTTAAGTAGAAAAAAATAATAATTATAAACTAAAAATATGATGCGTATTGAACGAAATCCTTTTTAAATATAGAGATGATGACATTTGATGATATTTTTTTCAAATATTGAAAATGGCGACAAATTGAGTTGACGCTTGCTAACCTGATTTAACCTGCAAAATTTGCATTCCAGGTCTTGCTGTTTTTTTTTTTGGTTAAAGGGGTGGATGACATGCCATTCATTTTTTTTTTAAAAAAAAATTAACATGAACAACGTGTTCTTTGCTTCAACAAATGACACGTCATTTGATTGCCTGCTTTTCGTCAACCAAGTGGTAAAAAACTAGGCAAAAGCTCTCCTTTAGTTTCTTTGAACCAAAAAACTTGTTTTTCAATTAGTTTATGACCTGAAAACACATGAAAAACAACATTCACAACTCAATAAACTGACTTGCACTCTTAAAGTTTTCAAAAATCAATTATAAAACAAAAAATTAACTTGAGACCTCAACTCTTTCCAAGCCCCGGTTTACTTTTTTAGCCAATTTGAATGCCAATAACCAACACCATCCAACTCCCGTAATCGAACGAAATATTTGAACACCAAACTTGATCACTTTTGTGGTCGGAATCGAGACAATCAACCATTTTCTCTTTCTATTGTTGTTTTTTAATGAGTATCTCTCTCTCATCCAAGAACCTAGAAAAAGAATAAAATGAACTTGTGGATCAAAATAAACATTGGCAAAAAATTTAGATCAAACTTATTGTTCTCCATGTTTTCCAATTTAGTACTTCTATCATATTTTAATACAAATTCTATCTAATTAGGTCATTGAAGGATGCAATTGAAAGGGAAAAGAAGTTTGGAAATGAGACCAAAAAAATAAAATCCAAGTGTTTCATTATTTATATGAATAGTGAAGCAGCATAAAAAATTGTTAGTAGAAAGTATGACTCCAAGAGTAATATATCAATTAAATATTTTTTTTTCTCAATCAGTCCAAATAATGGACCACAAATATTGCAATTTGCTTTCAAAAGCCCATCACTTTTTTTTTTAACCTTTTTTTGTTTTCATATCTATCAAGCTTAGTAGTTGTGTCCAAAGAATTTCCAAAAACATATATATGTACTTGTTCCTTGGTCGTTATTACACCACAAGTCAGATTAGTTTTTTTAAAACATAAAAGAAAATATTAAAGTGCTACCAACATGTTTTTAAGTAAAAACAAATTAATTATAAACTTAAAATATGATGCATATTAAACGAAATATTTTTTTTTAAATATTGAGATGATGATATTGGATGACATTTTTTTTCAAATATTAAAAATGACAAGAAATTGAGTTGACTCGTGCTAACTCGATTTAACTTGCAAAATCTACATTCCAAGTCATGAGATCATGATAACACTATTAAAAGTCGATCAAAACAAATTATAAGTTCAATTTCCAACCAATTCAAAGTTGAAGGATGCATTGGAAAAAAAATAATATTCAATTAAAAAAACTTGAGTCAACATGGATAAACTCTTCAAACCCGCGACTTGGATTATTAGAGCAGAATAACCATATATAAAGTAAATTAAGAAAATTATAAAGTACGATTCCTAACAAATCTAATATTGAAATGAAAATTCAATGTAAAAACAACAATAAAAAAAGACCTAAGTCAATCTTAGTTATCCTGTCAAAACTCGTGATCATGTTCATGAGGCCAATATAACCTAATAAAAAACAATTCAAAAAATATTTTGAAGCTCGCCTCCCAACCAACTCAATATTGAAGGATAAAATTCAAAAAAATCAATTTATCACTAACCTAACACTGATATATTTACTTAAGACCACGTCAACTCCATAAAAAAGCAATCAAAACAAATTAGAAAGTTTAATTTTCAATTAACCTAACCTACCTACCAAAAACAACTACTAAAATCATGGACTCCACTTGATTTAATAACTTTATTTTCTAAACAATTTTTTTATTTAATTATCTAATAGTAAAAATGGATGATTGCAAAATCAAATGTCAACCCAACACTGAATATTTGTTTGAGATTGTGATGACCTTATAGAAAGCAAAACAAAACAAATTATAAAGCTCAATTCTCAATCAAACTCACGATTTAGGATATGAACTCCACTGGTTTTAATAACGTTATTTTTTCTGGAACTATTGCTTATTTAATTATACAAAAAACAATTAATTCTTGCAAAATTAAGCATAAAAAAAATGCTAGAAAGTTTGTTTGAAGAGTGGAAAAACCTATAAAAAGCAAACTGTAACCAACCTTTAGCTATTAATTTTGGTTGGAATAAAAAAAAAAGAATAAAGAATGGAGTATCGAAGAGTGATGGGTTGGAAAATGAGAAAGGTGGTGAAACTTAGTATTTGTAACTAGCCTTCAACTGCTAATTTTGGTTAAAATATTTTAATTAAATAAAGAGAGATGAGGGATTTCTCCCATTTTCTTTTATATATATATATATATATATATATTAGCTTCCATCAAAAGTTTAAGGCTGACATTTTTCATACCAAGAGAGAGGGTGAGAGTTTTGATTTTCTTCACCAAATTTTCAAGAGAAAAACACTAAAAAAGTTAGATTATAGTGTTTAAAGAGTATTAGGAAGGATTTCAAGATAGAACTCCAAGGATTAAATGGTTTTTAAAGCTTGGAAGTTAAGAGGAAAAGTGGTAAGTGGAGGGAGAAAGCCAAGTTTTCTTTATAAATTTCTCTTTGATTTGTTGTCTTTAAAAGGTAAGAAACATTGTTTAATGATTAATTCAAGTTTTTATTGTGTTGCAAAGCATGATAACTTATGATTGGATTATGGAACGTTGAGTTAAGCATGTTGGGTTATTTAAATTGGTTATTTTATGATTGAAATATGTTGTTGTGAATGAAAAACAATTGGGTAATGTGTTAATTGAATAAAATTAAAAAGAGAAAATGAATCTTCACTATGAGCAAGGATTCAACCAAAACATGGGTGGGAGGTTTGAATTTATTTGATTTAATTAACATGAAATTTAGCTAGTATGGTGTTCTTTTGCATGAAAAATGAGTGGGTAAAGTGTCATTATAACAATTATGAAGAAAACCATATCCTCTATTCAAGATGAGGTTTCAACCTAAATAAGAGAAAAAAAAGGATGGGTTTTTGAGATGCAATATTGTAAAAATTGTGTTTAATTGTGTTATATGGAGTACTTGATGATTATGTATGAAGGAAAATTGCATGAAAATTGAAGAAAATATTTTAGTGTTTTTTAAAGGATATGGTTAGCCACTTTAAAGGAAAATGATTAATGGTGGGAACCTAATAATTGTTTGTTCAATTGTGTGTATTTAATATGTGTTAATATAGTAATGATGAATTATAATGGATTTAACTAATTTATCTAGTTGTGATTAAATGATTGATATACTTTGAATTATGAATTTGTGAAGAATTGATGAGAAAAATGGTTTATATTTGTGTGTGAAGTTGTAGAGATGTTAAATGAGTGTTTATGATGAGTTTGAAATAGAAGCTGGGATAAATAAATTAAGAAGAAAAAGCCTGATGAACCGGTCATATTAGGGAAAAAGGGGAATTGGGGGGAACTAAAGCAATTGTTTGTGTATTTATATGTGTTTAGTATGTGTTGATGGGTTTATGATGATTTGAAATAGATTTAATTATTATGACTAATGATGGCTAAATTTCTAATGAACTTTAAATTGAATTTGGTGAGACATTAAGGAGATAAATTATTATAGTTATATAATTAATTTGTGAAATGTGAAATGAGTTGTGGATTGATAAAAAAAAGAAGAAGAACATGTGGTATAGATGAATTAATGGTTGGTCAAAGGGAGAAATTTATAGGGAATGTATAGCATGTAAAGTGAAGAAACAAGTTTAAAAGGGTAGAAACCTCATTTTGGTCAAAACTTGTATTTAAAGGAGAAGGAAAAGTTGGCTTGACAAGTATGATTTAAATAAGTTTTTGATGATTGGATACCTATCTGTTTAGCAACAAGTAACCACAACACGAGAATAAACAGCACCAGGTAGATGCCCTTTACCTTCACTATTTATAAGAAACTTCTAAAATTATGTAACTACAATTTCTATAAATGCATGTTGTTTATTCATTATTTGTGATATGAATATAAAAAAAAAGATGAAATTATACTAGTTGATCAAAAGAGTTTGTAGCATATTTGTTCACATGATCAGGATAATTTATTAGACTCATTAACTAAAAGGAACAAATAACATTTATGTTCAGATGACCAGAATAATTTCTTAGACTAGTTGATTGGGAGGGGCTAATGGCATTAGTATGTCTGATTGTTGGAATATTGAAAATGTCTTAAGGTTAAAGTATATTTATTTATACATGGATTGAAAAAATTGAAATTAAAATTGTTATTAGTGTTGATCTAATGAGTTGAATATATGTGTGTGTGTGTATTTGTGTGTGTAATTGTCAAGTTCCTCTCATATAAGAGTCCTCCAATAAATTTCTATAATGTCACATTTTAATATAGATATAAATATTGTAATTTGTAGATGTTAAATTGATATGTATTATAATTTTGATATTCTATTTTGGACTAGTAAATAGGTTTATGATAGTATGAATACCATTATCTTGTATTTCTTTTGTTAATTTTGTGAGCTAGTATTGAAATCTATGTTAATTAAGGCTGTGTTTGTTTTTCGAAAACTGGTTTTCGGGAAACCACTTTCCAAACTTTCATGTGTTTGTTTGCTATTAGGAAAGTTGGTCAAAGAAAAACACTTTTCGGTCAACGAAAAACACTTTCCAGTCAAAGGAAAGGAAAATTTGACTTGGTTTTCAGGAAAATATTTTCCTTTTATTTTGGGCGGAAAACACTTTCCGGAAGTTGTGAAAAATTTAGAAATGTCATATTATTTGTTGATTATATCAAATTTGGTCCTCAAACTTTTGA
>Ga0307510_10011922_pt1 | contig 10306 bp, 7 predicted proteins | sample 12_EM_MG_FD_207224 | JGI IMG/M metagenome (GOLD analysis project Ga0307510, IMG submission 207224) | Populus trichocarpa ectomycorrhiza microbial communities from riparian zone in the Pacific Northwest, United States - 12_EM | ecosystem: Host-associated > Plants > Roots > Unclassified | place...
TGACGCAGGCCACCTTTTTGCTGATGCTGCATAAGGCTTTTTGTACCTAAAACAAATAACGCATGATAACAAAAAAAAAAAAAAAAAAAAAACCGACCAAGAGATAAGATCTTCACGCAACCATTTAAGTAATACAACACTTGGATACTGGAGCACGGGCCAAGCCCTTTGACAGTGACCTTCCCGAGGTGCAAGATATACAATCCTGTTACTCTACTTTTTACGCAAATACCTATGGCTTGAACGCAAGCCCCTAGTCCTCTAGCAATTGGACTTTGTACCTCCCGGTCTTATAACGTTAAGACTCCCTCCGACGAGACTATGATGATAGTCAACGATAAAGATACGCCCTACAATCAGTCGTTCCCCGTTTAACGAAACACCTTCGGGAATACGTTTGTTACACTAAATCCTGACTACTTTCCGTCCACCTCCCGCGTTCCCCTTGAACTGCATAAAATTATTCATAGTTTTATTCTTACTTGCTTCCTCATCGTTTCTGTGTTCTTATTTCCTTTCTTTTATTATCTCTCCATGGGAACACCTACCACAAGTTGATTCGCCAACCATATATGATCTGCACAGGGTATACAAGGGTTGGGAACAATTCGGAACAAGCAGGGATGCATTTGGCAGGTTAACCTTAAATAGCTGTTTCATAACTTCTTGCTGGATTCTCGCATTTATTTACACTACTGTCGCTGATGCTAGACAGATACTACCCTTTAGTAGTATAAGAAATTGTGCAATGATTCCTGCGCTGCCTGTTCTTTTTGATGCTGACTGATATTCCGTGATCGACAACATTTCCCACCTGCCGGCTGACTGACATGCTTACTCCGAATCCATCCCCAAGAGCCCGCAATAAATTGTGCCAGAGCCAATACACCTATAGAGTATGCAACTCGTTTATCATAATCCTAAGAGTACAAAGTTCAAGCTTTGGTATCTCCACGACCCTGGCTTTCAACCCACATTGAAACCTAAAGGAACATTGTGGCGCAACGGAAGATCGGGTCCCGGTTCATAATCTGAAGCTTGGCCTACTATAGAGCCAGATCCCAGCATCACTCCAAAGTGAGGTTGGTCCTTCAGTATTTGTCCCTTCCTCTTTATCAATCTCCTCCATCGGATAATGTTCCCCTTGAACTAATGCGCGAGATAGACAGCCGGGTCAATATTAAACCAGTGTCTTGTTTACCTAATCTGAGCGCTAACTGAGAGTGGATAACGGACCGCTGGATGAGTATTATACTCCAGTACTGGTGTCCTAAATCATTGTGGTGGTTATCTAATCCGGGCGCTAACCTAAAGTGGCCGAAGGAATGTTGGGTGAGTATATGGGGCCACTTTACACGCCAAGTAGGCAATCCATCGCTATCTTCAAAAAATTTCACAATGGTAGGTTTTTGCATATCCAGCTATACGAGCCATCACCTACGAATTTCTAGGAGAGAAGTCCAAGCGGGTTCCTATCCGTTTCCACCACAAAATCAAGAAGCGCTATAACAAAATGGTCCCCAGGGAATGAAAGGAGGCCAAAAAGCATCCAAAACTCCACCAAAAAAAAGATGAATGGCAAACTCAATACTCCCTACTGTTTTCCATATAAGATCGTTTACATTCTGAGATTGGAGAGGGGAAACGATTGAAGAAACAGGAGCAATTGCCAAGAGAACTTGCAAAGCAGAGAAGGCAGGAGTTAGTGGGTAGGGCAGAGCGCAGGGAGGATGCTATACAGGAGCAAAGAGAAGGTGATGAGAGTTCCAGTAAGTTATATAGCGATTCTATGGATGAAAATGACGCTGATTCTAGAGTATGTTCGGCCATGTGCGACAAGTACTTATTTCTCTTTTTAACAAATTGCCAAATAATCATAGACCGGAGGTTCCGCAATGGCAGCCTTCCTGGCCTTATGGCGAGCAAGGGCCTCAGAATATGAAGCCTTCCCCTCTTACAAGACAATTCCTCAATCTCAAAAGAATCAGTCATGAATACCATACCACCAAAATAAGCAGGTCTTGGCACTAGATTTGTATGGGACAATAATCAAGTAGGAGTCATAACGTGTTCTTGGCGGACTCCAATTATTTAGTTACAAAGTTATAATTTTTAAGGGCTTGTTACGTGATGTTGCGTTCTTTATTAATTTTTGAATCTTATTTTTGACATGGTTACTGAGATATAGCCTGGTCAAATTTGGTATTTTGTGTGTAAATGGCTGCAACTTCACTGTCGTGGCCGGCTTTCCCGGTCGCAAACGTTAAAATAGAGTGTTCCATTTTCTCAAGCAATCAATCACTTCTTCATATCTCGCGTCATCGTTCTATTTAATATTTTCATAACAAGTAGCGCTAGGAGTGGTTACGAGTGATGGATGGTGAAGAGTCTCCTGGCTCGTGAGGGGCTCTGCCGGTGCCGTGGCAACCCGTTGAGCTAGGTACACGTCCCAGGCATATTGAACCCGAACACAGGGGGGTAAAAATTTGTATGGCGGATTGTCTGTACGCATCCGTGACCCCGTACTAAATTCGGACTCAAATGTTCGGGTTCATTATGTCTGGGATGTGTGCTTGCTGGCTAGGAGAGATTCGAGGGGGTGGCTGCGTCTGATTATCAAAGATGTGCAAGGGGTGGGCACTCGTATGCTCGTGGTAGGTTAATGGTCGCTAACTTATCGCATAGAGCCAATATCTGCCATTTCTACTCGGATCTACAGTGAAACCTCCGATATTTCCCACCTCCAAGACTTCCAACCCTCTGGTAATTCCAGTGTTTGTAGAGTCGCGAAATTTGACATATGGGAAATACCTCTGAAAATTCTATACCTCTTATAGTTATATTCCACGGACCTTAATTCTAGCAAAAGTAGTCTTTTGTCATATTTCATAGTGGAAAATAGCCTTTAGTTATGTCTGTTTTTGCCGCACTCTCTTATTTGAATTTATATTCTCTACTTTGTTCTTTGTACATCATATGCAAGTTCTGCGCAAAATCCCCCCTCCCTTTTTGCCATCACGGGATATCACTCGAACACGAGTAACTCTGGCCGTCATGTCCCAAGACACCTCTCCTCTTTCCACCCCCCTTTATTTCTACCCTTGTGCTGCTCCCTACCTGCTGAAATTATCGGAGGTTTGACTGTACTGGTATAGTAGGTGGTATGTGATGGCGGCTAGGCTTTCAAGCGTCGCCCCGATGCGGGCACCAGGTGTTCGGATGTCCTATCGTACCTTGGCAGGCGCTCTAGCGGATCGCGAGCTGAGAATCCATTAGCTGTTACACTAAAGCGCCTGGGGGTCTGATGGCGATTTTGATAAGGTATACTAAATACAGTAAGGATTTGGATTCAAAAGAAGAGGGGAAGGGACACGACGACGCCTTCAGGGGAGGCGGAAAAAAGGAGGAGTAAATATCAGGCCCTCTTTTATTGGCAGCTCCCTAGCCAGCTTTTCTCTCTTCTTTTTCTATTTTTCTTTTGCTGGATTTTGCACTCCGAATTTCTCGCTTTCCTCAGCAGTTTCAAGCGCAAATCCTTACTATATTTAGTATATCTTATGCCCGAAATCACCATCAGACCGTCCTCGCCATCGGACCGTCAGGCACTTTACCCTTGACGATTTACTTTTTTGCCCACAAAATACTACTTTTCGTCGCCCGCCCGATTTCGTGGTTGGTACGGTGATGACTGCACTACGGTCCGGCTAAACCCCTCTATTCAGCCCATGGTTGAAAAAACGTTTTTCAAGTGCCAAGTTTCTAGCTGATCGGCCACTTTTGTATGGGAAAATTGCGTTTCATATATTCTACAGCATAGCCAGCGCCTGGCATAGTGAGCCATCTGCAGGTTTAGGCAAGGTAACTGGCCGAACCCGAGTCCGAATTGAAATAGTAGCTAGTACTTGGGTGGATGGCTCGCTATGCCGGGCGCCCGCTATGGTGTGGGATGCGTTAACAAAGTTCGTCAATTTGAAAAACCTGAATAAATGTTTTTCAGCACTGGGGCTGAATGCCTCTGCGGGTGTTTGGGGCTTGATGTGCTATGTACAGTGTGCACTAAAGCGCCTGCCCTAACTAACATGCGTATCATACCAAATTATTTTTCTTGCTTTATTTTAAATTTGTACAAAAACATTCACACACTCACCCAACTGTCCTTCATCTGTTATCGGTTAATTAGTGCCTGGATAAGGTAGGGGCGAGTTTGCATGCAGCTTGGAGTGTCACCAGCCGGTGCTCCCTGGGACGTGGGTAGGGTAGTCAGAGCGGGGCCCACAGAAAAACCCTGTTTGATAAATAGCTTGGGGCACTCACTTTACCTTATAAGCGGCCTCTCATGTATTCTAGAACAACCACACCGGAAATAATTAGCCAATCAGCAACGTTTCCTTTACTTCTCAATTGTTCAAGCGCTTCAGTCTTTATCTTATCCATGTCAAGGTCTTTAGGCAATTCATCGTCTAGTCAACTTTCAACAGATTTATTGTCCGGTTTACCAAGAGGCCACAACAACCCATAGGAGATAAGATTCAGCAAGGCCGACATACCATCCAGCTAAGGGAAAACGTTGTCCTATTCCCACAGGGGTAGTGGCCAAATAGCAGTTAGTACACGCTTCGGGATCAGGAATGGTCCAAGTGCCGTCCGAAATTACGAGAGTCTTTTTGTCGGATTCTCTAAGATTACGCCTGGAGTTTATACGCTTGATGGGATGTTAAAGTATGGGAAGAAGCATACACAGTGTCCTTACTTTACCGCTGGGGAAATGGTTTGGTGGCCGGTCTAGCCGGACTGGCAGAGCTCTGCGCTAACAGACTGCCTTAGATACCATTTTCTAATGTCATAATCTACTCATACCTTTACTTGTTGGATCCCAAGGCTGCCGAGAGGGTTTCCAGAGAGCTTTCCAAACACAGTATAGTTGTCTTTGACAATGCGCGTAATATTGGTTGGTTTTCGTCTTGAGCTGCGGGAGTGACTTGAATTAATTATTTGTCCAGGATTGCAATAGAAAACGTACGCATTGAATCTCTTAGCATTGACTTGACGGATAACTCGCTCCGTCGAACAGCTAGAGTGCGCGGGATCTTGAAAAGAGGCTCAGCAGAGAGAAGGCGACGGATGCGGAGAAGCTACAAAAATAATAATAAGAAACTTTATTGAAGGTTTGCGGGACATTGATGGGGGGACCGAAGACTCTTGCCTTACAACATGCGACTCATCCGGGGACACGGGAACTGGAGTGCTGCAGAAGATTCTTTCATGACCAATCTAGGTAAGATCACAGCATTTATGCTAGTAAGGTTAGAGGTTGACTTTTAGAAGTATTACCTAAGGATTTGCTGAAGGAGGCGGTATCATACCTGGGAATATGAGAAGAGCTGAGCACATCCTGGCATTTCTGAAACGGTCTGTTGAGTATCGCAAGATATTTGCACCTTCCGTCTGGACAAACACATCAGGGTTGACTGTGTAAAGACAAGAATGGAGATGTTACATGTCATTTCAGAAACACCCTCTTCATTTTTTCAGCACTTGAGGGACTTGGCTTTTCTGGAGAAGAAGTCGTTGAGGTTTCTAATGGCTTTCCGGAGAAGATATGTTGGTCTGATAAGATTACAGGTTCTGTGCTGAACATTTAACCTCGCTTGTCCGAACCTTAGAGTTAGCCAACATGGAGGACTGCAAGTCGCTACAAGAGGTGGGAATGTTTGTAACCTTGGTTGCGACATATGAAAAAGGGTTTTTGCTAATTCTTGAGCCTTTCAAGTCTGAGACAGCTACTGTGCCGAATCCAATTCTCCACTTGACTTGTTTGGATGCTTCTACCTTTATCGAGACAATTTTTGAGAGGCCCTTTTTAGTTGTCGTCACTTCAGGAACCGTCTCTTCACTAGAGATTTGTCGCAATATGTTACGGTTTAACACCGTCGTGAGAGTCGTATTCTATGACACTTACATTAAGAAGTTTCTTGCCAAGGATCGTCACTAGGGGTAGTAACCAAGTAGCGGTTAGTACTCAAGTGCGTGCTTCTAGATTAGAAATGCTGTAAGTGGCGTCTGAAATTACGGGAGTCTTTTAGTCGAATTCTCTAAGATTTTGCTTGATGGGATGGTTGCGTTCTTTCCTAGTTATCTACAAACAGAGAGCATTATGAGTATGTGGCAAGGGATGGTAGGTTATCTTGATTCCGGCATAGCACTGGCTTGGACTGACGTCTAGCAGGGAATTATGGACGAAGTCTAGAAATACAAGTTAATCCAGATATAAACTCGCAATAGTCAAGAAACCAGTCTAGCACTATAAACCTAACCAACCGCCTGCCGTAACAGAAGAGGCGCGGTCATGCTCTGTGTCGGCTGTGGCAAGGTCTCGGAAGGAACTGATTTCCACCACCATTACGGTTGAACCGTGTTCTGCATAATAGGTAGGCCTTCCAGCTCACTGGTGCTCACCATTAACAATTATTTACAGTACACAAGAGCCTCTTCCCTTTTCACCCAATCCCGGATCCTAAAAGTACACCTCAAATTCCTCCACGAGAACTGCCGGACCCAAGAAAATTATTTCCTCTCAACGCCACAAGCCACAGAGCACAATTCCTGGGCCGTATCCTCCATAAGAGGGATGATTACGGGATAAGGCTACTTGCGGACCGCCGGTTGGGAAAGAAGCGAAGTTAATTGCCCAAGTGGATCAAGTAAGCCCTCCTGGAGTCGGACATCAACCTATCGACGGATGTGGCAGTCGGAATCGCAAAGATGCTTCTTAGGGCTATGGGACAGCTATTCGTACGGAAGGACTAGGAGGGCATATCAATGTGGAATTTAGCAGATTTAGGAACACTAGAGGAAGGGGGCGAGTTGCAGGAGGTTACGGAGGAGAGGAGGGAGTATCTAGTTATGATAAATGCGGCAGCGTACTGTATTTTTATGGCATTGTAGGGGCTGATCTCTGGGGCCGTGATATGATATGGCTGCGGGTTAAATTATGATAGGCAGCAACGACGAGAGCTGTGTTTGGGATGGAAAGTGATAGACGTGATTGGAGTTGTGTTTTTTCCCTCTCTTTGCTATGGGGGATTCCTTGATGTGGCAAATATTACCATTTTTTAAAAAATTTTGGCGTCTACGGCTACTGTGCGGGACACTGTTTATAAGCTTAACCATTAAAATTACAAATAAGAGGAATCTCAATACTGGAACCCCATTCAGCAAAGGAATGAGAATGGAAAAAAGCTAAATTACAATCTCCCAATTACCATCTCTGTCCAGCCATCAATTCTATTGCCGGAAGAATCAACAATCTACTCATCATCGTCCTCCTCGCCCTCATTCTCATCCATGCCCACCGTAGCCTCAGCTTCAAAATTCTCCTCAATAGTGTATATCACGAGCCGACTCGAGTCGAGCCGGACCATGGGCTCGAGTCGGCTGGGCTGATGAGCAATGAGACTCGAACCGCTCGAGCTTTACCACAGGGCTCGAGCCTGAATTTGTTAAATCGATATAAGATATCGCCTGCTCAAGGATAGCTGGAAGTCGGAAGGGTTCTCATGGATCAAGACTCCATTGGTATTGAAATCCATGATCTTAAGAGGTCCGAAGCTTGGTTGGGACTAATCTGACTTGGGTCGGCACAATTCATTTCTTGAAAATACCTGTCATTTGAATCAACAATTGTGCATGCCATAGAGTTCGAGAAAACATTTGCTTTGCACCCTACAATACTAAACTACCCGCTGACATTTAGGCCTCCCATGATGTTTCCAAATGGATTCCCATAAGGAAACCCTTTCAAATATTGAGTTCATACCGTTTCTTCTTTCAGGGCCTCAACTAGAATTCATGTTGCGATACCTGTCCCCTCTCTCATTCACCAGCCCTTCACTTTACCTGTCCCCTCTCTCATTCACCAGCCCCTCACTTTACCTGTCCCCAGTGTTCCCAACCGTCCCGTCCGGACGCCAGGGCCCTGGCGTCCTAAAGCCCCGTCCGTCCCGTCCGGGTGGGTAAGGACGGCCTTCCACGGCGTCCGTCTTTTGTAAAGACCGCAGGACTGTAGGTTGACGGGCGGGCTCTGCAGTCTTTTTTGGAAATGGTAACTTCCGGTAGGTACCTACCGTCATGAGTAAGGACGGGCGTCACCTGTAGGTTACCCACCGTCCTGCATGGGGACGGGCGTAACCTGTAGGTACCCGCCGTCCTGATAAAGGGCGGGTGTTACTTGTAGGCTTAACCGATCGCCCATAGGCTCCGTAATCACTCCACACCTTAGAGGAAGAGAATATTCTGGACCTGTAATACCACTCGTGGGAAATGTTACTCGCTGGCCAAGCGATGCGGATGCTCTTGAAAGACCTTTTGAGTGGAGAGATATTCTGGAGGGCTTCATTGGAACCGCAATTACAGAAGAACGTAAAGCGAAAGCCCGCCGTATGCCACAAATTGGAAGTTCTGAGTTTGACATCGTGGACCCTGATCTTATTGATCCCGATCTTATTACCTCCGATGAGCTAACTAGAGATGATTGGGATGATTTGGCTACGATACTTCAAAATGACTGAAAGCATTGGTTGATTGATAGCGAAATTTGATACATAATAGTAGAGCCAAAGCTTCTCTACATTTGAATAAAAATGTTTCACATCTTCATAACACTTACCTAATGCTCATGAAATTCGAAAATGAAACATAAACTAAGACACCTATCCCCTAAACCGCTGAAACATTCAGGCCCATTTAAAATGTTGAACACTAGCCTTGTATGGAAATGATCAACATCACATGATATCAATTTCAAACTCCATCTAATAAGGTATGCGGAAGTAGGAAAAAAGGAAAGCTATACGCAGATAGAATGAAAGAGGAAAAAACATTCACGACATAAGGCATGATTACACTCACGGCAGCCAGAGTTGACTGACTTAACCTTTGTAGTGTCAGATAAATCCTGAGAGTGCTGCCAACGACAAAAAAGACAAAGTGTCCGTGTAGGACGCTGTTCAAGAGTATGGCTCTCAGGGGGGAGGAAAGGGACCGGAGTCGGTTTAGGGTGTTTTGCAGTACCATGAGAGCGAGGAATATAGGAAACTTTTGGTTCTCGTGGGGCTGGCTTGGGGGTAAAAGAGGACAATGGGATAGTGGGGGTAGGGTCTGGGGAGACAGCAGTCTCATTAAGCTGAAGACCCTCTTGTATTAATCGGTCTGCCATATCCGCACGAAAGCGAAAGTGTGAACTATGTATCCTCCGATCAGCAGGTGAGTTGATTGTCTGTTGAATTCTGTAGGCATTGACAATGGTGGTATCAGGTAACCAATAGAATAGAGGAAGTCAATTCCGACGGCATCGTTGCTGAGTGCTGTAGTAGGACCTCAGTTGATCTGCGATGTCAACACTACCCATATGGTAGTTGTAATCGTCAATAAACTGAGGAATGGGAAGGACTTTGCGTGCTTCGTCCTTGAAGATACTACGAACAACTGCTGCATTGGTGCTTGTTTTCTTAGGCTGACGCCGAAGCCATTCTACCGTTTTACTAATATCATGATAGCTAGTCATGAAGACTACCGAGCTGTTATCCTGCCAAACCAGGCAGCAAACATTACCAACTACCTCTCCGCTGACATGCCCCCATGGAAGCACCTTTTTTGCTTCGTCTTTTTCTATCTTTAAGGATATAGGAAAGCCAGCACTACTAACTCTCGTTGTGCCAGCTGCGCCAATACCCAATTCTAGTAACTTTTCAAATAATGGAATATTTGTAAAGTAGTTATCCAGAAGAAGGTTCCACCGATAGTGGGAAGGGAGAAGTTGGGCTAATTGTAGAACTGCCTTTGAGGTGGAACTAATATCAGAGGCAGTAGAGGTAAGCTCGGCGATACCCTCTGTTGATGAATACCAAAGAAAGCCATAGGTATAGCCATGGTCGCAGAGGGCAAAGATTTTATAGCCTTCTTTTATTGGCTTGTTTCGTATCTTTAACGTATGTCTACTCCGGCCACAGAATCGTACTACCATCTCATCAATTGCCACCTTCGTGGCAGGGCGGTAGTATTGGCGAAAGCGCTGACGAAGAACTGATACAAAAAAGGTTCTAGCTTTTCATACCAATGCCTAGTGTTCGTTACGGGGCGGGGCCGGGCGGGTTTTCACTTTGTGACCCCGCCGTTACTCCAGCCCGGGGTCAACTCTTTGCCGTTCCTCCCCGCCCCGTATGACACGGGGCCCTGGCCGGGCTGTGGGGCGGGGCGGGTATTTTACTTTCCCCGCTGATTGCCTAGACGGGCCCCCGTCTTCTTGTCC
>Ga0307510_10011923_pt1 | contig 10306 bp, 10 predicted proteins | sample 12_EM_MG_FD_207224 | JGI IMG/M metagenome (GOLD analysis project Ga0307510, IMG submission 207224) | Populus trichocarpa ectomycorrhiza microbial communities from riparian zone in the Pacific Northwest, United States - 12_EM | ecosystem: Host-associated > Plants > Roots > Unclassified | place...
GTGTAACAAGCCTGATTCCGCTGATTGGAAAAAAATTTCTTTTTTTATTGTTGCATGATGAACATGCCAGTAACAAATTACTCCATTGGTAGCCGAGCCAATAATATCCGGGATGTGGGGGACTAAATAATTCAACTTTCGCTTTGGGGCGAAAATGTTCAACCTGCAGCGGAGCGCCTGCGGAAGTATCCGATTCGCAAAAAGCACATTTATTATTATATAAGTTCAGTAGGTCTTTTAATACAGAAGGATGCCGGTAAACACTGGTTGAAAATCTGTGCACCCCCTGCTCAACCAAGCTTTGAGCTAATTTTTGAGTATAAAGGGCCCCAGTTAATCCAGAAGGAATAGCGGCATAATCCTTATCTATTTTACGCATGTCAGTTATGTTTCTAACATACCTTCACCACTGCTCTCGTTACTTCTTAATTCATCAGATCGTAAGTTATGCTTTTGCTTAAGATCCGTGTCAATTGCATCGAAATCTATCTTCTTTAGGTTTAAGGTATTCTTAATTTCATCGAGTTTTTCCGCCGATGCAAAATCACTGGCTGTGCTGATATCTGAAATATTGGTGTTTGAGGACGGGATTATATCTTCAAAGCCAAATATCGGCGAACTCAAAATTGTGTTCGGGAGCAGGTTGGCAAAATTAATTTGGTCATCCAGTCTTTCAATTGTGATACCAGCATCGATATTTCTGGAAACTGTCAATATCACTGATTCTTTTGGTGCACCAAGCAGAGGGATAGGACTATGCGTTGTAGCAATAAATTGAATCTTAGGGAAAACCCTTGAAAGCGCCTCTGGCAATTCTCGCTGTAGCAATGGGTGTAAATGATTTTCGATTTCGTCTATTAAAACTAGCCCGTAGAAATCTTTATAATTCGAAGAAGGAAACTAATTCCCAAACCTGACGATGATATCCCCTACGATATTTATGATGCTCCTGAAGCCAGCAGCAAGTTTTTCCAGAGGTACAGCAGGCAAAAGTTCGTTATTGCTCAATCTTTCTATGAAAAGCACATTTGGCCCATCAAATTCGATAGATTCAATTCTTCCCTTTGTTGAATCCTTCACAGCCTTTTCTAATTGTTCGAACAATTTATAATTGGTATGGCGGTTCGAAAATAATTCCCATTGAATATTTTTAAGTAATGTTGTGCTTTGAAAAAGACTCATTACATTGTTATTTGTATTATCCTCGCTGTTACGGCTTTCGGGTGAAAACGTGTTTAGCCTAACCGGGCCGTAAGCAATAACAATACCATTAAAGCCGGTGCTTGTGCCACTCGTGCTGTTTTTTAAACGTATGAAGGTGTCGCTGGTGGAGTTGTTGTTAACCAGAATCTCTATCCTGGAATTATCGGCTAAATAATTATCCAAAACCCGATCGTCATTTAGGCCAAGGCTAATAGCCTGAAGAACGCTGCTCTTCCCATATCCATTTTCACCGGTAATGAATATCCATTGGTTGTTTTTAGGGAACTCATAAAGGGCGGTATGTTTAATTCCCTGATAGTTTTTTATATCAATTAGTTGTATGGTACATGGCAGGTTAACGGGTATTACCTCCATTGTCAATGTATCACCAACATCAATGACTTCTTTTCTAATCTTGCCTACCGAAATTAGCCTGGCTTCACTTTTTATATTCGCATCTTCTATTTCTATTTGCTGCTTTCTAACTCTTGAATAATTGGTCTCAAAATCATTCGCGTTTATAAAACCCAATGGAGAAGAGTAGTCATTAATGAACTGACGCGGATCATTTTCAGTTAAAAAACGGTCGATAAAATTTTTATCCTTTTCAAGGTATTCATTTAGGATGTCCAGATAATTGCGCTTCTTCTCAAATTCGTGTACCCAGATACCCTTTCGCTTTTGACTGAGATTGGTATATGGGATTTTAAATTCTTTTAAATAGCTCCGTAAAGTGTTAAAGTAGTCAAATTTGTCATCCGAATCCCTCGCAACTAATATGCCTCTGCAAGACTTGCCTGCGGTTACTTCAAAATAAATATTTGGTGTTTTGTTTAGCGAATCCCCCCCGGTCCAAAATGAAAGGCACAAATATTTGTCATTTCCCGGAAACCAATAACCCTCCTTGAAGCGGGAATCATTATTGCTTCTCATATAAAAGAACGGATTTATATATCCATTAGCGAAGCGCTTTTCCCTGTTCCATTCAACTAGAAAATCAAAGAGCTCATTATATATTGATAATATTTCAGGCATCTACCAGGTATAAGTTTTTGCTAAATTACATCAAATTTTATTTCAATTGACTACTACATTTAACTGTAAAAATTTACCTGGGTTTGTCTTTGCGATAAGGTCGAATTCTGCAGTTGTTAAATTACCCTCTATCTCGGCGAACATTTCCTTATCGCTCTTGTGGTTTCGAACCACATAGAAATCTGTTCCGAATAGTATTCGGGTTTGCAATACAGGATTTTTTAAGGTCGTTTTCAATAGCGGAATTATATTTTCGTTGTGTACGATATAACTTAAATCTGCATATAAATTTGGATATTGGAGCATCATGCTGCTTATAATGGTGTACCAATCTAGATTTCGCCAAATCAATTCGAGTGTTCCATAAGAGGAATCGATTGGGCCTAACTGAATAAAGACTACTCCTTTACCGGGCTGGCGAACTAATTGGTTCGTAATGTTGTCCCTGTCTTTTTCGAAATATTTTGCCCATTCATCGTCACCACCATAATGCCCAAAACAAAGCTTTAGCTTTTTTAAGTCGCTGGCCATTGCGGTGTTTTCGTTTTGATAGCCAAAAAGGTCTTTTGTCTTTTGACTGCATTTACCCACCACGAGTCTTAAAAGCTTTTCTTCCACCAGGCATAAATAGTTTAATGGATGCGTGAAATTATTTATAAAATCTACATTTCTTAATTCTGGAAGCAATAACTGATCCCAGACGTCTTTAGTACTACTTTCTTTGAAAATGGGATGATGGTCCCATGCTTTTTCTTTTGCTCCTCTAAAAAAAATTGTGCCTCTAATGCAATGAGTTATTATCGGAATTCCATTGTCAGCTGCATATTTCCAGAGAGGCAACAGGGCTTCATCGAATGGATAATACCCTAGTGCCGGATAAATTTTGAAACCACTAAATCCTTTTTTCTCGATAAAATCCTTTATAAAACATTCTTCAAGCTTTACACCTCCGGCTCCATTTGAACTCCAGTCAAAGAATTTTTGATTAGCTGTGCCTACCGTTTTCCTTCTTGGATCGACAGCAACAAAAGGGAAGACCACCCCTGGATTACTGGTCTTGATTTTATCAAGATCATTCATTTGCTTTTCATATTGGCCATCGGCTTTGAGTGCCCCACCACCCATAAACTCCATATCCATCGGAAGCAAAACGAATCCTGTGCTGTCGGGGTATTGGCCCTGAAGCTTTTGGAATATCTGGTAGGAATTTTTGTAGTAAGCGAAACGCCCGATATTCACATATCTGCCAATAAATTCTATTGTTTTTTTATTTGGTAAAATAGATAAGAAATTCCAGGCTTTCTTTAATATGAAGAATAGAATTTTTCTCCCGGTAGAAATAAAAAATATTGTAAAAAGTATAAATAGCCAGTGAACAAGACAAGATGGTATATCAATAAAGAGATAGTGTTTTTTCAGCCACTCTATCACAGGTAGCGCGTCTTTAATGCTGGAGCTTGATTTTATCCAAAAATCGGCAAGCCATTCCATCAGATAGATGGCTGCAAAATAAATGACAACAACATTTATAATTAAAGTAAGTGTATTGAGAATGAAATTTCTCTTAAGGTTAATTCTCCAGAGATAAAACCATTTCTTCAATCTTTTAAACCATTCCTGAAATTGCCAGCAATAGGGACTAAATCTCCTGTTGGTATAATAAAAACGACAAACACTCAAAATTAACGGGATGGTAAATATCTTATAGAGTGGCCAGGGCAAAAATGTTTTTCCAATCTCAGGAGGGATGTTTTCTCCTATGAAGATATGGGTATGACAGTTAATGATCTGATTTTGTAAGGGTGAGGACTTTGCCATGTTAACTGTTTAGGTTTAAGATTTATCCTGAGAGCGACTTTGCTTTATTGGATTATGTCTTTATTTTGTCATTCACGATTTCCTTTGTTTTTTGACTTTACGAGCAATTAATGATACGGTAAATTTTAACATAAAACAACCCGTGAAAACACTGATTTTTTGATGATATTGTGGTTTAGTCAAGCTACTCTGATTTGTTGTTTTTATAGAGTGAACTAAACTCTTTCAATAGCTTATCCAAATTCGCAAGTCGCTTTAAATCAGATACGAAAATGTTTGAGCTATGTGCCATAGCTGACCCAAACGCTCTCAAGTAATAGAGAGGCGTTTTTGTTTGGTTGTCATTGAACCCAGTAATAATTCCAACCAATAACTGAAATAAACCTATCTTACACTTCACCGCCCAAAACCACCCCTTTACCGATTTCCCCATACGCTTAACCACTTTTACCTTGTGGCGGTACAGTCATCAATTTACTTTTATTCAAAATGTTTTATTAGGCTATTCGTCTACACTATTATATATACCGTTATGGAAAATAATTATTTAACACTTACCCCAATAGCTGTTCCGGCCGACAAGGAACAGGAACTGGCGATCTTATTCCTGGATATCCGGAACTTTACGGGCCTGATGGAATCGCAGACGGACCAGACCGTGATCCAGGTGGTTCGCCGTTTATTCACGGCCTTTAACCAGATCGTAAAGAAATTCGAGGGCAGGGTGGTGGAAATAGCCGGGGATAGTTTATACGCCGTGTTTGGCTTGCAAACCGGGTTAAGGGAGTCGGTAAATAATGCGTACCAGGCCGCTAAAGGAATGTTCCAGACCGTTAAGCTATTCAATGAGGCCTATGCTGAGCCTTATTATGGCGGCCCGCTGGAGATCGGTGTAGGCTTACATGCCGGGAAAGTTTTTGTCGGTGAATTTGGCCTGGATTACGCGCCCCAACTGTCGGTGATGGGCCTGCCTGTCAACATTGCTTCCAGGCTGCAGGCCAAAACCAAGGAGTTGAATAATGATTTCCTCCTGTCGGAGGACGCGTACCAGCTATTAGCTGATGATAAGGCCATCGTTCGCCACCAAACGGTGCAACTGCAAGGGATAAGGCATGAACAGCAAGTTCGTTTAGTAGGCAAGCCTTACAGTATGTATGACGATATTGATTATTTTTTGGCTATTGCGGGGTGAAGGGTTAACGAATATCGTTTAAATCATAGCTCCGTGTGGACTCACCCCGAATGCGCTACGCTGTTCGACCCTCTCTACCGCAAGCGGTAAAGAGGGTGAAAAAAACAAACCCTCTTTGCGTAGCGTAGAGAGGGTGGTCGGGCGAAGCAATGACCGGGTGAGTAGAATAGGCGACTTGCTTAGTTTAATGACATTGCGACTTAGCCTCAACCCGGCCCTCTACGGAGGGAGAGGGGGTTTTATTAAATAACAAATGATCCAGGCTGTAAATGCCCCCGCCAAGGAAAATGAAACAGGCAAAGATCAGGAGCAGCAAAAAAGGCAATTCATCCTGGTTCCAGAATTTGCCTGAGCCCATAATAAAAGTAATTACTGCCATATCGATAACGAGCACCAAACCGGCAAACCGGGTAAGCAGGCCAACAGCCAGTGATATCCCGCCAATCAGTTCAGCGGTCTTCCCCACATAGGCCATAAATACGGGAGCAGGAAAATGAATGTCTTTTAGCCATGCAAAGTTCCCGTCCATATGGCTTTTATTAAATACTTCAAATCCCTCTTTAGCGATAAGGATTCCAATAATAATTCTTATTACAAAAAAACTGTTTGGAAACAATAGTTTTGAGCTCAGCATTCTTTTAAACATAATCAAAAAATTACGATAATTGGATTAGGGCAAAACTAATTCGGGCTGGTGCCGATTGAAGAAGATCAATTGTAAAAAATTGTAAAAATAACTGTAAAATATAGTATATGAGTAATTTACAAAAACAATTAATAGGGACATTGGCATTGGTTCTGCTGATAATAACGGGAACGCTTGTACGCGCTGAAGGCAATACCGGCGGGGAAATCCGGAATAACCTGGTGATGCGAAAAATAGGCCATCAACTGCTCCGGACAATTGGCGACAGTACTTCGCGTATTTTTCCGGTTCAAAAAATATCGGATACCGGGTACAGACTGGCTTTCCAAAAACCTTTCGCTTTTATCCCGGATTCTTTGGTGCGTATCGTTAATCAAATTATGAATGACGACCCGATTCCCCCGCATTATACTATTATTGTAACGGAAGGCAGCAATTATTCGGCAATTGTTTACGGTTTTACAAGCAATGAATTAAAAAAGGGCACCATCCCGTGTATAGGAAGGGCGCTTCCAAAAGCAAATTATGCCATTACTTTGCTGGTGACACCTGCAGAAACAGGTTATAGCATAAGCAAATCATCAATCGGCATCTTTTGGATACTCATGGCGCTGGCTATTGCTTTTGCCGGTTTCTATCATCTTTTAAGGCGGTATAAGAAAAGACCTGGAAATGATTTCCAGGTTGAGGCGGATAACTCCTTCGCGGCAGGCGTTGCCCTGGGCAGCTACACATTTTATCCCGGTAAGCGTATGCTTTCGATTAATCAGGAGTACATCGCTTTAACTACTAAAGAGTTGACCTTGCTGAATATATTCAGCAAACGGATCAACGAGGTGATTGACCGCAATGCTCTTTTAAAAGAAGGGTGGGAGGATGAAGGTGTAATCACCGGGCGAAGCCTTGATGTGTACGTTTCTAAACTCAGGAAAAAGCTGCAAAAAGACCCGTTCATAAAAATAACAAACTTTCATGGCAGGGGGTACGCCCTCGAAGTTGAGCCATTTCATCAATAACGGTTGTAAGATTCGATGGTGACAGTGTTTTGTCAGTAGTATATAAAAGATACCAATCTGATGATCAATTATTTATGATGTTCAAAACATGTTCATACACGTGAACATGAACAAGCGGCTGATGATGATAAAAAAGAAAGGGATATAACCTTTCGAAAAACGCCCAGGCTATATCCCTTTTATAAGGATGAGAATATGAATTATCTTTTGGCTTTCTTTTCGTCAGCAACGCCGATGAAATAGAAGCATATACCCACAAATGTAGTCAGGATACCAATAAATAGAGGCCACTCTGCTGTTTTTATTCCGTGGGAGTTAGCAGTCATTGTATCTGAATCAACCGCGTTAATAAGCGGGTGGAAATAGGTAAGGCAGTAGATGGTAACCAATACGCCTATGATAACAAGTAATATGCTGATCTTTTTCATCATTTAAAATTTGGTACAAATGTAAAATAAATTTTAATTCTGTAAACCTAATAACGTAATTGGCTTCTTCTTTTTAATTATTCCGCATGCCGATTTTTTATCATTGCCTGCCTCTTATTTTATTATTGACAATTGCTGTTATTATCAGTATAGCGACCCAAAAGTTAACTGTAGCAGGAGCGATGACCGGGGGCGTGGTTGCATTAATGATCTTTTCCGGAGCGGGGTATACAGGATTGGGTATGCTGGCGGCCTTTTTTATATTGGGTACAATTGCTACAGCCTGGGGTAAAAAGGAAAAGCTGCAGTTCAAAGTAAAGGAAGACCAGCCTGGTAAAAGAAATGCCGGGCAGGTATTAGCCAATGGCGGTGTGGCTGCAATAGTGGGTCTGCTGATTTATTTTGTTCCTGTAAAAACTGAATTGTTACGACTGATGGTGGCCGGCAGCCTTGCATCGGCTATGGCTGATACCTTATCATCGGAATTGGGGATGATCTATGGTAAACGGTTTTATAATATCATTAGCTTGAAAAGGGATACTAGGGGATTGGACGGGGTGATAAGTTTGGAAGGTACGCTGATTGGGGTAGTTGGCTCGGTAATAATTGCAATCATTTATGCTCTGGGCTTCGGGTGGGATAATAAAATCTTGATTGTAATTATCGCAGGCACAATAGGCAACCTGGCAGATTCTGTTTTGGGCGCATTGTGGGAGAGAAGGCATTACCTGGGTAATGATGCTGTAAACTTCCTGAATACATTTATAGCCGCAATTGCCGCTGGTTTGCTTTTGATAGCACTATAACATTAGTTAAACTATATAATTATATAAAATATGTTAATTGTTTTATTATTAGTATATTATATAATTATTTTACTACCATTTGGGCTGTATTCCGGCTTACCTGTTCCAAAAGTATGGTTCTTTTTTCTACTAACCCTTTTAAATCATATAGTTTATAATGCCTTACGGTTATCAGGGTGAGATCACTGTTATATTTCACTTTAAAGTTTTGATTGAGGCCCGATAAAAATTTCTCAAATCGTTCCGAATTCAAATCAAAACAAACAGTAAAGCTTAATGCTGATGTTTGCATCACATTCACTTTGATATGATTTAAAGCAAACAGGTTGAAAATATCACTTAGATGATCCTCGGATATAAATGAATAGTCTTTGGCTGAAATAGATAGCAAAACCTGGTTCTGTTTCAGGATAATAACCGGCTTTTCAAAATAAGTCTCCGCTGTTTCCTTGATGATGGTACCATCCGCGTCAGGATCATTAAATGATTTTACCAGTAACGGTATTTTAGCGTTTTGTAATGGCTTAATTGTTTTCGGATGGATTACACTGGCGCCATAATAGGTCATTTCAATGGCCTCAGAATAAGTCAGTTCATTAAACTTAATGGTATCCGCAAAATGTTTTGGATCAGCATTCAAAATACCAGGTACGTCCTTCCAGGTAGTTACCGATTCAGCGCTAAGGCAGGATGCAAAGATGGAGGCCGTATAGTCAGACCCCTCGCGCCCAAGTGTGGTAGTGAAGTTTTCAGATGTACCACCTAAAAATCCCTGGGTTACTATAATGTTTTTTTCAAGCATGGCCGGAATTTCCTGGCCGATGCCGGCCTTTGTTTTTTCCCAATCCACATTGCCTTCACGGTAATTATTGTCGGTATGGATATATCCGCGAACATCCAGCCATTTGGTTTTTATGCCCGCCTGGTTTAGATATGCGGCAACAATACGGGTCGAAACAAGTTCACCTATGGATACAATCTGGTCATAAATAAAATCGTGATCAGCATGCGGTTCGTCCTCGATCATCCAGTCGATCTCAACAAAAGTATTGGCTACCTCATTGAAAACAGGATGAGAAGATTCAAAAAGTTCTTTTGCAATTTTAAAATGGTAGTCTTTTATTTCCGAATAGATATCATTGAGATCATCAGAACCATTGATATAAGCTTTTGTCAGTTTTTCCAGCGCATTAGTGGTTTTACCCATGGCTGAAACTACGATCAGCAATTTTTGACCTTCATATTTTTTAACGATGTTCGAGAGATTGATAACCCCCGCGGCATCTTTTACCGATGCACCTCCGAATTTAAAAACAAGCATTATTTATAATATTGGGTTACGACCGTATTGGGCCGGAGTAATGATTCGATTTGTGAATAGGGGATTAATATTTCTGTTTGGTCGGCTCTGCCTAATTTTATATCTCCGCGATTGTACACAAACCTTAATCCGATTGGAGTGATAAGAAAATTATCATTTAACATAAATTTCCCATCTTCAAACCGATAATCTTTCAATGACTCTGTAGCACTAAGCTTTTCATCTTTGCGGAATATAGTTTCAGCTATTTTATTCAATTCATTAGAATAGTTGTTGGCTAATATATCACTCAATAATATTGATTTTCCCTTTTTGGTGTTCCAATTTAAAAAATGAATTATTGGTACCGTATTTAGGTGCCTCCGAGCTTCGAAATAATCGCCTTCAATTTCGATTAAAAGAATGCTGGAGTCTTGTCTGATAACATTTGCTCCTAACTCTAGACAATGTCTAATATAGTCGGGATGATTAGGGTCTGTTTTCTGATCAAATAAATAATTTTTTATAAATTGGTGTATAGTAGTGTCTCCTTCAGAATAATCAGCAAGGATTTTACTAATTATGGAATCATTCAATGCCTTTTGGCCGCTGAAAACTGGATATGAAATGTCAGTATAAACACATTCACTGTCAGGTTTTTTTTCATAACCAGCTTCTTTTTGCTTAATTTCTTTGTATGTATATTGCAGGGTATCCGTTGTAATCGCCGGTTTATTTTCTCCCGGCGTTCCCCATTGGCAAGCTGCCAGGCTACCTGCGATCATTACAAAAAGGATACCCCTCAGTTTCATATGCTTAGTACATTAATTGTTCTTTTGATAATGATCCGTTAAGCCAGCCT
>Ga0307510_10011925_pt1 | contig 10304 bp, 12 predicted proteins | sample 12_EM_MG_FD_207224 | JGI IMG/M metagenome (GOLD analysis project Ga0307510, IMG submission 207224) | Populus trichocarpa ectomycorrhiza microbial communities from riparian zone in the Pacific Northwest, United States - 12_EM | ecosystem: Host-associated > Plants > Roots > Unclassified | place...
CGAAATACAGTTTCGATATCCCACTATTGAACCTGCACTTAACTACACGGTTCTTAGCCCACCTTCTAACCCAATCTATCTGGTTGGCAGGGCATTCCCGGGGAGCCAGAAAATCATATAGTCTGTCAATATCGATATTTTCAAAACCTCCCTCAACATCCATGAAAAGCATGGCACATTTAAAACTCTGATTGTGTCACAAAAATTCAAACACAACAGACATAGCATTATGAACACCACGTTTGCACCTAGATTCAAACTGAGTCACACCCAGAACCACATTCTCGGCAATCCTTATCAGGACCATTCACTCCCCACCTTCGCCATAGTCGGCAGTAGGTGAATGATTCGCCAGCTCTTCACAATATCACGACGGTTTTTGGCTGCCTTCAGTATAAGTACAACCGGAGCAGCGTGCTAGTCAGGAATGTTCTTCGTCAAACCATGTTCGAGAAGCGGTCTGAAACAATGAGGTTTCTCCTTCCACGAACATCTTATGACGAGGTACTCAATGTTATCAAGACCAGGACCAGTAGTAGTCAGGTTCTGTTTAATAGCAGATTCCAACTTGCTGGCAGGGTCTATCCCAACCATGGATGGATGCCATAATTGTTCATCACCAGGGTTCAACGGGGCAGTGATAAGGTCGCTGACATTGGCGTGGTTGCAAATAAGTCGACCTTCAGCGTCTGGCATAGAAGCAAGCGTCGGCCTCAATTTCAGATGTCTGGCCAGTTTGAAGATAACTGGGTCTCCGGCCTTTTCAATCGTGTTGCGAATAAATTCCTGTCAGGATCTCCACAGCATGGCCTTGTCCACTGAGCGAACAACCTTATAGTGGTCCGAAACGGCTAGCAGCCGTCGTTTAATATGACTCAGGCGATTTAAATCGGAACAAATACATTGTAAGTCGTGGTTCCAAAAGGGGCACTGGCCAACATTTTTCTCAGACCTTGTAAGTGCGTCCACACCACACTTCAGCCGCAACCACATCTCTATATCACATCCAAAATCAACCGGTTCCAGTATATCATCACAATCGGATGCCTGAATTCTTCTCCGGGCTGGTCGTCGCCTCCTCATATCAACCAGCTCATTCACATCCAGCCTTACGATGACAGCCGCATGCTCAATGCCTGCCTTGCCATGATATGAAACCCTCATTTCGGAATTTCGGATAAACACATCGCTAGCGGTAATATTCCGAAACGTACAGCGAATCACCGTCTGTACCCGCAGTCCGTTGCCATTGCAGAATTCGGTCACCCACATGCCTTGACAGTCAGATATACACATCCTGCCAGGCCTCGGGGTTGGGTTCCACGAGTCGTGTTTGGCATTAAAGTCGTTCATGAGGAAATCACATTCATCCCATATCGCCTCGCAAGCCAACCATTCCACCCTCCTCATGTCGGGAGGAACATAAACACACCGCTGATTCTTCTCCTCGCCTCACCTACATCATAGATAATTACAGCGGTGACCATGTCGTGTACATCCAGCAGGAATGCACCTGACAACGATGACCTTACAAACACTTCAACACCTGACGCCGGAACAAAAGTAAATAAATCAAAATCCCCATGTTGATGTACAACGCCACCCCCGTCCATCTTCTGAGAAGGATCAACAAAAAAGAACATATCCACAAAAGAAAACACAGCCATCACTAAGGAATGATTAGCCTTGCTCCGTCCCACTCAATCGATAATGTTGTAATAAACATTCAGCCTGAATGGCGGGCCAGATTATATCAGAATCAGAGGTAGGCCTCTTAAGAATGCTTTTTGGTGGTGCAAACAGGCCCAACATAAAGGCCAGAGTTTCATCGTCATTGATGGGGGTAATGGGAAGGGGGTCAACCGGTAAGCCAGTGGACCTAGATGGCCCGAAGGGCATGTTATCTCTGCCGGAGTGGGCCGGATCTACAATTTCATTAACACAGGACACGCCAGCCTGCTTGTAAGCATCAATAGCCTTACCTTTACCTTTACTGTCAACCTTAGGCTAAAGAACTTTAGCCTTAGCCAGTGCACTGTCAGTCATGCCACTTCGATGGTCAGCGTGTCTCTCAGCGTATTTCATGCCTTCGGTCTTGTCATTGGCAAGCCCTCTCACAGAAACCTCCTGCGCCACCATCACCTCCGGAGTAATAGCAACAGGAATCCCTCGGCGCCAAGAACGCCGAAGATTCCTGGACCGGTTAGACACACCCGTAACAGATGTATCATCAGTGACGACAGGAGTCCGACCGCGAGCAAGGGCGGGGGGAGTGCCCAATGCAACAACCACAGGACACCTATTATAACCTGTGAAGTGGTCTGACCTCTCGCACAGCATACACCGACGAACTGTGTAGCTACATGATTGACCGTTCTTACCAGTGCAGTTAAGTTGTCCACATTAGTGGGACTTCGACAAGTGATCCCTAAAACAACAACGACATCGTTGGGGGAATGCACACTGCATCTCAACATGACAAACCTAAAGGCCCTTATTGCAAACCTGGGCCCATCGAGGTTCTTCAAAAAATCTAGCATTCCTGGACTTGCCAAACAAAAATATACGTCCCAAAGCAAGGACTTCTTTACTGGCATTACGCTCCAGAGTCAATCGAATGCTGCAGGAGGTAGCCCGCGCCTGTTTCATAGCGTAAACAGAGCCAACCATATTGGACTGACCAGCAGTAATAACACCTGGGTTCAAGCCTTCGATATCAGTCCTGAGGACATCAAAGGCCCTATTGCCAGTCCAATCCCCCTGTTTCCATAGAGAGCTTCTACCAGTAGGAGCCAGAGGAACACAGGAAACTAAAAGCTTTACCTTTGCCACATCCTTAAGGTAGACAAAGTTAGTAAGACCAGAGGTGCCAAGTTCTCGAATAAGAGTGGATCGGCATCGTTCCAGTCTATCCGAGACCTGAGTGGCAGTATCCTCCGCCAGCTTTAAGTAAATGCTTGCAATTTCAAGGTTGAAGCAGGCTTCCCAAATATATGGTGTCTTATCAGAAACCTTTCCAAGATTGCTCAAGGTCTGGTTTATACGGATACGGATAGCCTCTGGCATGACAGGAACCTGGATCCGTTTGCCCGCATCGAAGGGGATGGTAATATGGTGCTTGCGGGCATTGGCGATGGGGGAAGCTGTAGGAATCCTGCTCAGGGAAGGACATGGTCTGGCAGGGGTGGGAGATGGAGATGACACCTATGGTGACCAACCCTGACTTGCTGGGCTAGTCATATATGGCACAGGGGGGGGGGGAGGAGAGGCCGGAACTCGGCTATGCATCGCCGCACCAGTAGGGGAGGATGAAACCGGAACAGCCATGGGAACAGGGGCAGGCGCCGCCACTGTAGCTGGGCCGGTAACCCAATCTTTCCTCCACCTATTGGCCTTACAACTACGAGCATTCTTCTTGCCAACTTCGACAAATCCGGCATTGGAGCATTCATCAAAGTACACTTTCCTACTACCAGCAGAAGACGCAACACCAATATCAGTAGGAGGGGGGGAGTCAAATCACCGTTCATGCCCTTAGCGGCCTTAGCACGAACTGATTCCCTAATCCTTTCCCGTGAGCCCCAACCCGGTTCTCTCCTGCTAATCGTAAGCTCAGCCTCGTGGGCAACCATGTCCTCTTCCACCCGGGCAATAACATCATTCAACAGCCAGATCTCATCTTTCAACAAGACAATCTCATCGAAGCAGTTGTTTTGTTGCTTGCCCAGAAACAGTATGTCATCAGCAACCTTCTTCAAGGAACCATACACCTACTGCCTGACCCCGAAACCAACCTGTGAGCCTGGCACCCATCGATCATGGAGGTACTGTGCGAATCAGAGGACAACCTGACTGAGCCATGGAAGGAGGAGGGAGAAGATGAATGCGGAAACCCATTACTCCAATGGATCTCCTCCAAACCACTCAATAAAGCCATGTCAACCTGTGAAGGTGACCGGTCGCTCATAGTAAGAGGGAGGGTGGGAAGCCAAGAAACTTTCAGGTCCGGACTAGGGGAAAGGGTGTGGGTAGCGGACGGTGGCTGAGCATCAGTGGTGTACCTAGCGTCACCAATACCTGTGCCATCAGGGTTAAATCCACCACTCAAGTCCATAGCGGTATCGCGAATAATGACCGCCAACAATGGAACCACCTGGCTGGGGGTCAAAACGGGGGGGGAATGGTGACTCACCTTTGGGGGGGTGTTGCCTTGTCATTCCTTGGTGTGAGCAGTAAACTCATTGTGCCTTTTGGACACAGGAACAAAGGTACCGCTGCCAGAGGGAATGGTGGAATCAGGAGCAAAACCGGATCTACCACCAGGGCGCAAAGAAGGGGAGACCAAGGGGGGAGGGGACCAAACATCCGTGATCCGATCCTCAGCGTGTATGCGACCTGCAGGAGGTACATAGTGCTCATCCGACAATCAGTCTAATCAGAAGCCATGATATCATTCCCCCTTGGTGGAGGAAAGTCACTCAACACGGGAGGGAAGACATCGTTGGCTATCATCAATCTCAACAGCAGAGGAAATGTATAAAGGATCCTGGGATCTGTCTTCGTCAATGAATAGCCAGGATGCAGAAGGGACCATGGGATCAGACGCCATAGTTGAATGAAAATCCGAGCTCACCACCTGTGAGTTGGATGGGACAAAGGACCAGGAAGAGCCCTCGGGAGACTGAAAGCAGTCGTAAAAGCCCAAAGTATCCGAGCGGTCAACATGGCAACCTGCAGCAGAAACGGGGGATGAGGCACACCTACATGCAGCCAGAAACCGAAAACAAACCTTCTCCACAGGGTCGAATGAACGAAGGTTGAGGCACGCAACAATGTGTCAAAGCTTATTGTCAAAATCCGGGCAATAGTTGTGACAATTCCCAACAGGTTCACTGTGGAGATCGCAATAATTTTCACCATGTGCAGTGTACAAAAGCCCATGGACAGGCACTAGGCCACGGCCATCTGAAGGGATAGCCCTGCTCCTGCGAGGAGGACCGGAGGGAGGGGAAATAGAGTCAACCATCGTGAAATACACCTGTAGGACAAGGCAAGGCATGCCACGAAAAAGAGGAAGAAGGATTCACCTGTTATAAAAGCCCAGCGAGCCACAAAAGATATTTTCCGAAAAGCTCCGACTGCGGGAAGGCAAATATTGCCACGAAGGCCCGAAGGCGAAAGAACCCGACTGTCAACAATGGTTCTCACAAGAAAGGTCTGGTGTTGAGGGCAGCAAAACCGGGTGTTCTGATTAGTTGCAAGAAGGCTCGAAATTCGGGGGGTTCAATGCTTTTTATTTATAACTCTATAGCTAATGGCGTGACTACCTATCTAGGCTCGCACAACTATACGCCAGTACGTTCCAAGGAATACACCAGTCCCAAACCCACCTAGCCTGCAGTACATCTGGAAAAGTACCACCTGCGCAATTCGTAGACTGAAGTCTGAGTATCCGGCCAGGGCACGGGAGTCACAAAATAAACCTCCCAACTAGAGTACAACAAAGTAAACCTACCTCACATAGCCATCCATCAAACACTACTGTAAGTGAGGTCATAGCCACAACCAAGCTCACATTCCGGCAAACCGGGACTGCAAACACGACAAAAGAAATCCAAAACAATCTCGATGGCGCCTGCTACGCCCACTAAGCTTGTAGCCCATACGGTGATTTCTATCATAATCTTTCACAGGGAATTTATTATCTTAGTTGTTCTGAACGATAAGTTAAATCTCGGATCTTGCATTATTAACCAAGGCTCCGATAGCATTTTATCCCTCTTAGGCCCCCTCAAATTCCTACATAGGATAGCCGAAAGGTTTCTATAAATTTATGTTATCCACCGATCTTTGCTCGAGTAGAAATACAGGCTACAGTATTCCAATGCTAAGCAAGTGTATGGAAAAATGAGAATGCCCATATAAATAATCCCTGTCCTATAATGGTTGTACAAGTATCGGCATGGTGTTCTCCCCTCACCGTAGGTTCGATTCGCTGTGGGTCACGGAATGAGAAGAAGTGTGGCAACCTTCAGCAACCCCGCATGCCTCTGTGCTATACAAGTACAGTACCAGTACAAGTACCTCAATGGGTCGACCTTGTGGAAAGCAAGCTTCTTCCCCCCGATTTTCCTCACTTAAAGAAAATTGGCCATGTAACCTCCTTGTCATCGGTCACATTCTGGTTTTCAACGAGTTAGCTTCCTTGATTCCAAATCGCCCCCTCTCGCGATAGCTTCAAGTCTTTAACTTCAAGTACTCCGCTCGGCTCTGCTTGATTTAAATTCTTTCCTTTCGATCATGATCGTCTGGAATCTCAAGGTTCCTCACCTTCCTTTCTGCTTTCTTCTTTCATCGGTCAGCTTGCCCTCGGCTTCTTCCGTCCTTTGGTGCATTGTGCACCTGCTTCTTCCTCTCTTAGTTGAGGTCAGCGGTTTTCCTCCCTCGGGTTTGGTCCAAAGGTAGGTGGTTTTCTTCCCATTGGTTGGTTAGTTCTTACGGTTGGTTGGTTAGTTGTTATAGTTTGTCCTTCCTCTCTCAAGTTCATCGTCATGGTTAAGCGAGGTTCCACAACCTTTTCTGCCGCCGTGGTCGCGAGATTGGGCCTGCCACTCTGACGGACAGTGGAGAACACCTTGGCCCTTGAGGCTGATGTTTCCCGCCGCTGGCACCAGGATTCTGTCCTCTCCCGTCGGCTACATTTATCGGCTTTGGTGATTGAGTCCCTCCGCCGTGAGCTTGATGCTCTTTGTTCGGTCGCTCCCCTCTTGCGTGAGGGTGATGGTGAAGCCTCTCCTCTTGGTGAGGAGGTGGCTGATGTAGTGGCAGTGCACGCCCCGGTGGCTGTGCCTGCTGCGCTTACGGGGACGTCCTTCATAGCACCTGTGGAGGAGTCGTTGGTCACTACCGTGGGTTCCCCCTTCGGGGCGCAGGAGCCTGTGCCCGATGTGGCTGAGCCCGAGTTGCCAGTGGTACAGGTTCAACGATTGCCATCGGTGGATGAGGCTCTTACCGGACGTCACCCGTGTAGTGTGCGTTGGGTTGACGATGAGGCTGGCGTTGCTTCTCGGAAGGCTTGGGTGGTTGACGTTAGTTTTCCTTTATCGCCACCTGCAGTTCCGGCCCATCATAACGGTTCTCCGGTGGCTTTGGCTGCTGGAAGGGGAGGATCCAATCGTCATGCTCGTAATCCTCGTATTATTACCGTCATCAGTGGTCAGCTTCGGAAGGAACTGTGGCTCAAAACATCAATAGAACTGATAGTTGATAGAGTCGTGAGGAGTGTAACATAACTGTGCTTTAGTCGGTCTATTTACACATTGAGGTAGTAATGTTAACATTTTGGTAGCTTTGCTGTATTGTACAGTAGTAATAATATCATCGGTTGTTTAAAATAGGGGAACTTTCTGTACTTTTCAAGAGGAGTGTGCAAGGTCATTGGGGTTCTCCATTGGGGGTGAGAGTAGAAGAGTCATCGCAGGCAGGGAAGTAGGGAGGGGGGCAAGAGAGCATGGGTGGCGGGGAGATACAAGATCATGTTATGTGACATATCAACAATTCCCAAGGCAAGAAGTATGTTATGTGTTATATCAACAATTCCCAAGGCAAGAAGTAGTCATCTCATGTCACTCGGTACAACTTAGTATTAACCATTCAGGTATGGTTTCTTTCTCTCAAATACTTCTCCCAACTGTCTATATCCTTTAAAGCCCGCTATCAATTTGGACTGAAAGGGTCCTCTTTTATTGTTCGCTTGCACTTCCCATATGGTTCCCCTAATGGTCTAATTTTTCCTAATTACTTCTAAGTGGATACCTACGGTAATGGTTTGAGTGAACCACCTCACTATATAGTTGGGGTGCATCTTTCTTATTATTCAGTGGGACGAAAGCAGATCTTACAATCAATGATCTTAGCCGCTAACTATTAAGTTACCACTCTTCTGTTGAGGCAATCACACACCGCCACATCAACCTGTATCCTGATATAATTTATTACTATATAGTATGATACAAACGGCATACTGCTATTCGTGCTAATATAGGAAAAGCCACTTTAGATCTTAACGGAGGTGTAAGAAGGGAGCGCAGGGGGAAGTGTTCATCTGCCGGGAGTGGGGAGTAGGAACGTCGGAAGCCCAATTTAGGCTTTTTAGATTAACTCCTTGTTCGTAGGTGGTAGTAACTTTTATGAATCTAACTTGGATCTTCCTCCTACATCGTACTACTCTCTAAAATCATGGGTGGTGGAAAGATGTTTGTCTAAGACCGCCCATGGGGTATGATTCGATTGGGAAGTATATCCTTTCTTTCTGTGAGGTCATAATGTAGGCGTCGAGGAATGGGATTTTGTTTCGGGGATAAGGGGGTTCTTGCTATCGTATTATACGTTGTTTTTTCCTGAAGTGGAGAGATTTGGGAGTGTGGGTAGTTTTCCAGATTCTGCTTCGGGAGAGCAGCGGGGGGCAGAGGGATGTGGGCATGATCTTCGCTGAACTATGCCTATGGTGGAAACCGATCGCCGTCACACAATTGTCAACTTCTAACTTCCATCATTTTTCACGCGTTGTTAGAAATACTTGAAATTTATATCCTTTTCTCTATGTATATCTAAATAACCCTCCCGTCCATATTTGAGATAGGGGGGGAACTGAGGAAAGGGAATTGTGGGGGAATCGAAGAAACAATGGATGTTCAAAGAGGGTGTGAAACCAGAAGAAAAAAGGAGAAGGGAGTAAATATGAAAGTCTTGAGCCATACTGATGTATTTTGGTATAGAAAGATCCCCTACCAAACTCTCGACCATGGATGGAAATTGATAAATGCTGACTTGACTGTATAGGAAAGTCCGTGTAGAGGCAAGTACGGGGATTCCCCGCGGCTGAAGGAGAATTATTAAAGATGAGGCTCTGTCATCGGCTTATTCCGGGGGCGAGGGAAAGATGGGAATTAACAGAAAGTGGAGACTTGAGCCGGGGGAGAAGGTTACTGGGGAATGAGGGAAGGCAGTGGCGGTTATAGGTGTGTTGTGGAGCTGTAGCAGGGCATACGGGGATAGCATAGGGGTTATGCGGACCTGAAGGCTGTGAGGGCTCAATGGCTACTCAGACTTATGACATGCCGAGGGCAGCAGATTCTGGAGGTTGGAGTAGCGCTATCACTCCATTGTGCCCATTTTGAATAGCCCAAAATAGTGGCGTTTCGCCGTGTATATCTGGTTTGTTGAGGCTGACGTCGTCCCGGGCGAGTAGCATTTTAACGACTCCCACATATCCATCCCGAGCAGCCCACCAGAGTGGTGTTCGGCCGTTGATGTTTGGCTTGTCGGGGTTGACGTTGTCCTGTCCGAGTAGCATTTTCACCACCGCTTCGTGCCCCTCGGAGGCGGCAATCCAGAATGGTGTTCGGCCGTTGTTATCGGGTTTGTCGGGGTTGACGTCGTCTCGTCCGAGTAGTATTTTCACCACACCCTCGTGCCCATAGAAAGCAGCCCACCAGAGTGGTGTTTGGTTGGCGTTATCTGGTTTATCGGGGTTAACGTCAGCTCGCCCGAGCAGTATTTGCACCACTCCCTCGTGCCCATTGCAAGCAGACCGCCAGAGTGGTGTTTGGCCGTCGTTATCCGGTTTGTCGGGGCTGACGCCGGCTTGTCCGAGTAGTATTTTCACCACTCCCATGTACCCCTCGGAGGCGGCGATCCAGAACGGTGTTCGGCCGTTGCTATCTGGTTTGTCGGGGTCGACGCCTTCTTGTCCAAGTAGTATTTTCACCACTCCCTCGTGACCATTGCAAGCTGCCCGCCAGAGTGGTGTTTGGCCCGTGTCATCTTGTTTGTCGGGGTTGACGTCGTCTCGTGCGAGTAGTATTCCCACCACTCCTTCGTGCCCATTGAAAGCAGCCCGCCAGAGTGGTGTTTGGCCGTCGTTATCCGGTTTGTCGGGGCTGACGCCTTCTTGTCCGAGCAGTATTTTCACCACTCCCTTGTGCCCCCGCTCAGCAGCCGAGCGGAGTGGTGTTCGGCAGTTGTTATCTGGTTTGTCGGGGCTGACGCTGTCCTGTCTAAGTAGGATTTTCACCACTCCCTGGTGTCCACTGTAAGCAGCCCACCAGAGCGGTGTTCGGCCGCTGCCATCTGGTTTGTCGGGAGAAACGCTGTCCCGTCCAAGTAGCATTTTCACCACTCCCTCGTGCCCGTCATAAGCAGCCCACCGAAGTGGGGTTTGGCCGTCATTATCCGGTTTGTCGGGGCTGACGTCCTCACGCTCGAGTAGTAATTTCACTACCCCCTCGTGCCCATTGAAAGCA
>Ga0307510_10011926_pt1 | contig 10304 bp, 4 predicted proteins | sample 12_EM_MG_FD_207224 | JGI IMG/M metagenome (GOLD analysis project Ga0307510, IMG submission 207224) | Populus trichocarpa ectomycorrhiza microbial communities from riparian zone in the Pacific Northwest, United States - 12_EM | ecosystem: Host-associated > Plants > Roots > Unclassified | place...
GTTTTCCGCCCAAATTTTCCAGGAAAACACTTTCCTGAAAACCAAGCCAAATTTTCCTTTGACTGGAAAGTGTTTTCCGTTGACCAACTTTTCTAATGGCAAACAAACACAGGAAAGTTTGGAAAGTAGTTTCCCGGAAATCACTTTCCGGAAAACAAACACAGCCAAAAGGGAAAACACTTTCCTGAAAACCAAACCAAATTCGAAAAGTGTTTTCGTTGACTGGAAAGTGTTTTCCGTTGACCGAAAAGTGTTTCCGTTGATTGGAAAGTGTTTTTCGTTGACTGGAAAATGTTTTCCGTTGACCGAAAAGTGTTTCCGTTGACTGGAAAGTGTTTTTCGTTGACCGGAAAGTGTTTTCCGTTGACCAACTTTCCTAATGGCAAACAAACACAGGAAAGTTTGGAAAATAGTTTCCCGGAAAGTGAATTCCGGGAAACAAACATGGCGGCAAAAGAAAAGGTAAGTTCGCGAGCAAGGGTGTTATTGTTTTTCCATTACAATTACACAATACAATTACCGAAATATTCTTGGATTAAACTTGTCTTCATTTTGGGTCAAGAGGTTTTAATATTTTTTCCATTTGATTTTTTTTGTTATTATCAACTTTGATTATTGATGGTTTATTATTTAGACATATATATAACATATTAATTAATTCTAAAAATGAGTTGTGCGTCACGTTCACCTGAAAGTGCATGAATGCTTCTACGATCTTTGTCTGATGCATGTAGCATCCTTCGAAGGTCAAAATACAACTTCTACAATAGCGTTTTATTCCTTATAGTGTCTCCTCCATTAATGAGCGGCGCTTGTACAAAAAAAATATCAGGTTTTGCTCCAATGACTTTTTTTTCTTTTCTTTTTTCCTCTCTCCTTCTCGGTTTCAAAGCCTTTTCCTACCCATTTTCATAGTCGTCCCTTGATTTTGTTTCTTTCATATTTGATTCATATTTTTTTTATTGCTATTTTTTATTTTAAATAATTCACAGAGTTGAATTTTTTTTTTAATTTAACTTTCATTTGATTTTTTTTATCTTTCAAATTTAGTTCTCATTCTTTTTATTGTTAAGTTTTTTTTAATTATTATCTTGATTAAATTATCATCTCAATTACATTGCTCTATATTTTTTATTATTTTATTAATTGAATTATTTTTTCAATTGTATCCCTTAATATTTTAGTTCAATTTATTTTATGTCAGATTTAATTTTTATTTTTTTAATTATTATTTATTTAAATGTATTTTCTATAAAGAACATGTATAATTGCATTTAGTCTTGCCCTCTGATTATCATGAGTACAAGCTGAAACCATTGGTGTATTGGCATGATTTCTATCTAGACTATAGTCAAATGCATGGTTCTTTTTTCTTTCTTTAAGCAGATGCCCCTTCTCAAATCTGCTGTATCATTATTTTGATCTTGTTTGATTTTGCATTTTAAATTTTTTAAAAAAAAATTTAATTTTTTTTTACTTTAAATTAATATATTTTTAGTGTTTTTATATAATTTTGATGCGTTGATATTAAAAATAATTTTTAAAAATAAAAAAAAAAACATTATTTTAAATAAAAAGCACTTTCATCATAAAAGCAGCTGCTGTTAATAAATTATATAGTGTCAACAAGATTGAATCATGTATCTTTAAATAATACTGAAACAAAGTTGCTAGATTAGTCAAAAACCCCTACGTTTTACGATCCAGGTCACCTGTTTTAGATCCCAGTATATTTATGTATGGAATCGCCGTGATAGTGCCAGAGTGAAAAAAAGAAGAAGAAGAAGAAGAAGAGTGTTTAGGAGAAAAAACAACCTGAAGAAAAGAGAAAGAAAAAATAGAAAAAAAGAAAAAGAAAGGAAGGAGGATGTATTTTTGGACCAATACATAATGCCCTGTTTTAAAAATTTAGGAAACAGGGCCATGCCCAACTTAACCCAGTATTTAGATCTTTTCAAATTTTTTAGACTAAAACATCTTTGCGATTATGTTGTTTTATTCGTATCAAATCTGGGTTAGAATAAAAATACCAAGTCTGTCCCCTTTGTACCGTTGTGAAGTCTTCAAACAGAGGTTCCCTAATTCCGAATCCCGTAAAACGACCCAGACGTCCCACGACAGTCTATATAGTTCTTCAAAGCAACAAGATATCAATTGTAAAGACTCAGACTTGTACATTGATCTTTCCAACTGTGCACAGTCGAGTGGTTTATGTGTTTCTTTGGTGAGAAATCACTGGGCTGGGGTAATGGCAAACTTGTAGATGTAATTAGAAAACACACTATATTCTCTTTCACCGCCCACTTCATCAACTGGTACAGCATCAAGAATTTCTTTCAAGTCCTCTGGTGTTAGCTTCACTGCCAAGGATCCAATATTGTTATCAAGGTTCTTCAGCTTAGTTGTCCCTGAAAAATATTGCTAAGAGGGATTACAAGTATTCCTATCCGAAAAAAAAAGGATTACAAGAATCGTCCGATAACTATAGAATTACATCATGCTCGTGTCTTCATTAAATGAACCGCATGTTATATGATGCTGGACATCAATTTTGTAGTGTAATCTGTCACGAATAAAATCAACAATTATGGTAATCTTAAAGCAGTACCAGGAATTGGAATTACGTCCTCTCCCTGGTGGAGAAGCCATGCCAGAGCTAGTTGAGGTGGAGTGCAGGCATGCTTTGAGGCCAAGTCAGAAAGACGAGCATATATAACTTTGTTTTTCTCAATATTTTCTGCAGAAAACCGCGGATGCATAGCCTACGGCAGGAATATCAGATGGTTCAAGAAAATAACGACACCAAAAGATAAAACAGCATGTGTTATGTGTAAGAGTACAGTGTGTAGTCATATTTCTGTAGTAAAATACCAGTGTACTCTCATTGGGCAAGCTCTCCACAACTGCCTTCCCAGCAAAGAATCCCCGGCCAAGAGGGCTATATGCCACTGTCCCGATACCAAGCTCTCTGAGAAAAGAAACAGGAAAAGATCAAAGAACTGGTGATGGCCCTGCATTATTTTCAATATTCTAAAACCATAGCACATTCGATCAAGTGCCAGACATTGAAGAGAGGAAAGGTTTATTTGCAATGGACGAAAAAGAACGTATAGTCTGGTGAAATTATGCAGAACATCGAGAGCTCGATAGTACAAACCGGCAGATCGGAAGTACGTCCTCTTCTATTTCACGACTCCATAGGGAGTACTCCATTTCCACGGCTGTTATAGGATGGACAGCATGTGCTCTCCTGATCGTGTCTACACTAGCTTCAGATAGTCCAACGTACTTAATCTTTCCTTCTTGTACTAGTTTCTTCAGCTCTCCCATCTACCAAAAAGATACAATCAAAGTTGATGGTTGCTTCTTCTTCTTCTTCTTTTTGATAACTTAGAATAGATTGATAAAAACACCAAGCAAGCAATCAAAGTTGATTACTTAAAAAGATTTTGCACTTGATTCCATAAACAGACAGGAAATAAGCGGGAAGGCCAAGGGGTGCAAGGCATAACAGGAATTGCAACAATTGTAAATGATTTATAGACAACTCTTACAGTATCCTCTATTGGAACTGAAACGTCCACGCGATGCTGATAATACAGATCAATGTAGTCCACACCAAGGCGCTTAAGACTAGCTTCACAGCATTGCCGCACATATTCTGGGGTACCTTTGACTGTGAACTGGAACCCTTCGAGCCTTATAATACCAAATTTCGTTGCTAATTGAATCTTTTCTCGAGGAAGCTGCTTTAAAGCCTGAAAATTAATGGGGAAAACTAGCTTAGAAACATGTGTCTTTGTACTTTACATCCTCAAAAAGGACAATTTTTCTTCAACTTGTAGACTACCAGAGTCAAATTAAGCCCATGTGAACTTGAACAAGAATTAGATCGCTTTTTTGTTTTCCTTTTTTTTCTTTTCAATATAGTGAGTTGGTGCCCTTTTCTTTAAAAACTAGTTATATGCCCTCATGTTGTTGCGGAATGACATAATTTTAGTTCTTTCGATTATTCATATATATAATATATTATTTAATGATTTGATTATATTATTGTAATTTCATTTGTGTGTTTTTAATGGTGTTTGAATAAAATTAGTAATAAATCCCATACCCATTCAAGATTCTTTAACTCAAATTTTGTATAATTAATTTTTATAGTATTTTATGTTTTTTCCAACTTTATATTAGTTCTTTCTTTATATTGATTGAAATTCAATTTAGGAAATTTATATCCTGAAACTATATATAAAAAAAAGGTAATAGAAATTTAAAAAATATAAAATACCTTTTATTTTCTCGATGTATATCAAATTTAAATTTTTAATCATTCTCGATTTCTTAAAAAATACTATTATATAACGTAATTTTGTAATTTTATTAAAAAAAAAGAGCTCAATTGAAAAATAATAAGGGTCCAAATAATACACAATTCACCTCTGACAGTATCTTAAAATTTTAAACAACTTGAAAACTAGTATAGAGATGTTTTTTCTTCTGCTTTTACATCTTGCATAAAATTAAAAATTAATTGAATTGAAGTAAAAATAATTTATTTATATTAAAAAGAATTGTAATTCAAAGTATTTAATTGAAAAGGTTCTCTTTGTCAACTTGGTATCAATGTTTTTTCTTTAATGTGGTAAGAGAGACTCAATATATATTTTAATAGATAACAATATATATATATATATATATATATATATATAAACAATTCATGTGTCATAATCATATATTTTTGAATTGCATCTATTTTACTATTATATATGATCATATGATATGATATATGGTTTCTTCTCAATCGCCTGGGAAGCTTGCTAATTATTTTAAAATTTCAGGAAGGAACTTGCGTTATAAGGGGGAAAAAATACCTTTCCAATCATGAACTCATTGTCATGATGATCTCCATATAAATCCGATGTGTCAAAGAAAGTGATACCCCTAGAATAAACTTCCTTTAAAATTAAGCATCCATCATCGTGGGAGAGAGGTGCATTATAAATTCCAGAGAGTCCCCCACATCCAAAACCCAATCTGGAAACCTGCAATGGGCGCCATTAGTAGGAAACCACTGGTTTAATTATGAATCAACAATCCATTAAGTTATCAAGAAATAATGACCATTTGACCGACTAGCAATGTTTTTGCAACTTACCTCGTATCTCTCCCCAGGATTAATCCAGTATCATGTTTACAATTACATATAACCAACAAGATCCAAAAAACTATAATCTGGAAAATGTGATGCATGCTGTTTTGATTCCTGTAAGTTTGCAAGGATTTTTGGGTCCTTCAGACTATCATCAAGACTGATATTGAGGATAGTAATTATGATGATTCTACTTCAAACATTCACTATTGCTCCATGAATCTTAGATGCAAGTTTTCTCCAGACATATCAATGCACTGCACTGACTACAGTTTGTCACAAGCCAAGATGCCCCTCTGTCAAGTGGAACTTTTAATCAGTCTTCTGTCTCAAAATTCTATCCGAAAGAGGGAAGGTTCCTCCCTTATTTGTCTCAAAATCTGTGTCAAGATTGTTTTTGGTTGTCTAGAAACATTTCAGAAGTTTTCTCTTATTTACTCCATGTATACATGTGCTCAAGAGCTAATTATTGAAAATAAAAATACCACGAAGTACCAGACTACTACATCCTTGTCATATGTCATACACGCACTCCTTTCATCAGCAAGAAAGCGACAGTCTTTCTTCATTATTCAGCTTTCTTTCATTTTTTATTTTTATTTCTCTCCAGTTTTGTTAGAGCAAGTTCAGCTTATTATTCAACAAACATCTGGATTCTTTAGCGCACAAAAAAAAGCATTGCAATTCAGCAGAAAATTGAAAAGGAGGGGCTAAGTTTTTCATTTTGAGGTCATGTGACAGCCGTCATCACCTATTGGTTTACTGATGAAAATTTCTCACCTATCTCCATAAATTATAAAACTAATGAAGAAATTAATCTGGAAAATTGTTAAAAAAATAAAATAGAAGAAGATTTTGAGTCGTAGAAGCAACATGCGAGGAAGTGATTGTGCAAACCCACTTCTTGGACAAATCCAGTGATGCATCATATATGTATCCGGTTACTGGAAATCCAAATTAACATAAATCTGCAAGTTTATGGTAATGTTTTATTGATACAGGCTTCTGAGCTATAGCTACTGTTGGTACCAAGATTTATCCTCTTATCTTAGTCTGGGGACAAAGAACCCACAACAGGTACTGATCACAAAGAGAAATCAGCAAAACTTTTGCACTTAGATCTACTTTGACACTTCTATCGACCAAAATAAATTAATTGTAAAATGAGAAGCTTACCTCTAATCCTTGACTGCCCAGTTTCACTCTTGGGATTTGAATATGGGGCTTTTCCTCCATGGTAAAAGAAGACTGAGCTTAAACAAATATGCTTCAACAAAACGATGACAGACAATGTTGAATAGCAAAACCTAACTCGTGAAAAGTAAATTTTATACTTCAGACTTTGGATGGATGCCGTCTTAGGATTAAGACCGGCAAACAACTACTACATTTTTTTTTTCATGGCAAACAGCCTTGATTATGACTTGCAACCTTTTATTAGTCGCCTTCTATGATTTTTTTTATTTGATTGACACAGATAAATATACTCAAGTAAGGATTATATTTCGTGTGCAAATAACCTTGGTCAAAGCTTCTCATGTTATATCATAATTGTTCTGTTGGTTCGTTAGTTGATCACAAAATAAAAATAATAAAATAAAATTATTTGGAATTTCGTTAAATAAATTTAAATTTATTTAGAAATTTATTATTTAAAGATTTAATTTTTTTTATTTTGAATAATTTTTTAAATATTAAATTGCTACAAATCATAAAACTGTCCAATTATTTGGTTTTTAATGGTAATTCATATGAACCATAAGTGAGAAATTTTCTAAATTTTTATTTAGAAGAAAATGATTGTTATGTCTAGAGTAATAGCTTTTTATTATATGACTTACGTAGATTTTTCTATCTAACATACATCCATCAAAAAATAAGAGGTATAGTTTATTATTTATAAAGAAATCTGAAAAACCTTATAAATTGGTAAAATATCAATTTTTTCTTTGAATAATATCCGTATATTAATTCATGATGATTTTAGAAATTAACTCAATTAAGTTATTTCTTGATTTTCTAAGTCTAGAAATATAATACATGTATTAATTATATTTCAATCTTTAATTTCTAAAATATATTTTAATCAAATCATACTTAATTAAATCATCTCAGTTTAATTTATGATAAATTGTTCTTAATGTGTGTGACCCATCAGGTTTCTAATATATTGGCTCAAATATAAATTCTAATTCTAATTAAATAAAATTAAACAAATTAATGTATTATCAATTCAACAATTAATTAATTTATATTTGAGGATTAGGTGCGTCGTCTAGTAACGTGTCATGATCCCCTAAATATTACAAAAGTCATTAGTGATTTAACTTAACTTTTCAGTGATCGTTTTCTTAGTATAATTAATATTCTTTCATTAATAATGTTCTGATTTAACATTAAAGTAAGGATTATGTCTTTTATGTTAAATTATGTTTGTTCTCTACATAATAGTTATTAATCATTTAAATAAGATTTGAACTCTTTTCAAATCTCATTCCACTTTAGCCAATGATTTTTTAGTCAATACTATTTGAGAACAAATAGAATATATATTTTCTCCAATTCATCTAAAGTAATGAATCCTCTCTTGATTACTCAATCTCATATAATTCATGTTATACCCAATATCTGTTCATTAATTACATCGATTAAGATAACATGTAACATAATCAAAGTATAACATTTTCTATATATAATAACTTAGTGATGTCAAGTCTAATTACACAATCGTCGCATGAGCTTTTTCTTAGAGATAGGTGATCTTTTCATATGAAATTTTCATGTGGGTCAGTTCAAATGTCTTATGACATGCACCTATATATTAGTTTTAGATATCATTTATACCTCAGTTTATGAAAACAGTTATTTCCTTTCTTAAAAGAAAAAACATAATATGTACCAGTTTCTACGACTCTAATAAATATCCAATATTTAAGAGAGCATCGACCAGAAACTTTTTAGGAACAATGCTTTGATACAATAGAAATATTATAATTATAACAATTTTATAATTTCTTTTGCAAATTATTTTTGTCTCATAAACTTTATCTTTATTCTAAATTCATAAATCAAATATGAAATTTATTAATCTAATATTATATGAATATTAAAAATAAATTAAGTCTTCATTAATAATAAATATATATTTACATGAATATAATAATATCACGGGTAACTAATCGTTTAGCTAAAAAGTATATTAAACTAACATTATATTCTAATGCAGAGGAGCAGGATCGAATTTGAAGGAAGTGTAAATAATTCCCCCATCTGTTAAAATTTATGGTCATCTCCTATTCCTTCTACATCTTATGTGGCTGTTAGTTCAACTCAAATTCAACGGTACTTCAATATCTGTCTTTGCTTTTGTTAATACCTTAGTTAGTATGATCAAAGATTAAACGTGTACATCTATGCCTTGAAAGTAAAAGATCCTGACAGCGACAGGGCATGCTGTTTGCCTAGAGTTTCTTAGACCGTGTGTTAAGAGGGAAGAATTAAACTGTAACATTTTATAATAGGGCTAGGATGAGAGGGAAGATAAATATGCATGAATACCATCCTGCAGATGTAGAAAAGTCATTTTATTCTGAGAAAAACCTGTTTAGCGTATCCTGTATTCAGTTTTTGGATACACTGATGCCATTATTTCAACATGACAAGGCTGTCTTATGAGCTCGATTTTCATACAATAGCAATTTGCTGAAGATTTATTGCTAACTATCATTTGTTTCTTCTGCGGCCAGTGAGAGCACAAGAAGGCGTGTCATAGCTAGCCTACACAGTTGGAGAGTACCTCTTACTAGCCGGTGGCAGCACACTCCAAGCTGTATATATCCGCCGTCTCTTCAGCAAGTCAGTGGCATATAACAGGGTTTGAGCCCTGATTGAGTTATATTGACAGCTGAGCTATAAGAGGCTGAGTTTGATAAGATAATAGATGAGTTTAGACAACTTTTGCAGAAATGTATGGTCTGCTGGACCATGGCGTTCGGTTCTTGCATTTCAGCTATGCTACAGGTTTAGTTTAGAGCCCATGTTTATTTCAACTCTTCTCATCTTTGGTTCTATCTATTATAACACTGAAATCTTGACATGTTGACGGATTGTGTATCTGCAATGGCTATCATCTGGGAGGCGGCTTTCTTTGGGCCCTGGGAAATGCAAAACCATGGACCTGCAGTGGAAACATAATTCTCCCTCTCTATTGAACGGGGAGCATATAAAAAGTTGAAAGCCTGCTTTATAAATCAGCGGCATTACACTTCTAGGAAGACCAAAAGCGTATGCTCTTAAGATAATTTTGCCACGAGGATTATATATTATCTGTGACTGTGAGTGTGATAGGTTGTTTTTTATAATATTTTTTATTTAAAAATATATTAAAATAATATTTTTAATTTTTTAAAAGTTATTTTTAATATTAGCTTATCCATATAATTTAAAAATATTAAAAAAAATTAATTTAAAAAAATAAAAAAATTAATAAAAATACTTTTTAAAACATAGAAATAAACGAGCTCATGCTCAGATGTCAGCGAGTACAGGCCAATTAACATGCGCAGGGCTAAATATGCTCAGATGCAAGGATCCATCGTTATAGCCGAAGGCATATGACCCTATCTTTGAACATTTTTTTATTTAATGTAACTCATCTATTAACCCAAATTACTGGTAATTAATTGTCACATGACACGTGTATATATAACCCTATTTTAAAAAAATACACGTCAAATCATGACACGTTTTACTTTTTAATAATTAGTTATTACTTATTTGAATTAACAATTACACTAAGTCCCGTTTGTTTACTGGAAAGTAGTTTTTTTTGAAAAGTGAATTCCAGAAAAAGTGAATTCCAGGAAAGTATTTTTTGATATTTTGTAGTGTAATGAAAAATAAGTTAGAAAATATTTTCCAGTGTTTGATTATGTTATGGAAAATGAACTGGAAAATAACTTATTAATGTTTTATTTGTTTTAAGTTTATTAAAATAATGATAAACAAATCTTACAAATTAAAAAGTTGAATGTGAATGAAATTGAAAAAAAATATAATTTCATAAATTATCTCAGATAAAATAAATAATAATCAAAATAATAGAGATCAAATAAAAAATAAAAAAATTAAAAGATGAAGAAATTAAAATAATAAT